>OMGQ01001564.1_pt1 | contig 12697 bp, 15 predicted proteins | sample 1646071 | NCBI WGS metagenome assembly OMGQ01 (sample SAMN05578585, study PRJEB25193) | human gut metagenome | biome: Human Microbiome; feature: human-associated habitat; material: feces | host: Homo sapiens | place: USA:Birmingham | reverse complement strand
ATATTGTAAATCTACTGGCACACTTTCATCATCTGGCGGTTCTGGCATTGTACTTGTGCATTTATACTAAAAATATTGAAAGGGGAACAATATGTCAGTTCATCAAAACTATGCAGTTATAAACCAAGGAATTATCAAAGCAGTTAGTCGATTTGAAAACTTTGAGGAAGCTAATAGGATAGCCAGAGGAGTGTATGGAGATGAGGCAATCGCAGTAGATTGTACTCAATACCCATGTAATCCTGGGGATATCTTCAGGGAAGGCTTTTTCTGGAGAATACAAGAGAATGGAACAGAGGAAATGATAGAGTATGTTCCGACCCCGGAACAACAGGTGATGGTATTGGAATCACAGCTCACGGAATTAACTGTGGTCGTGGCCGATTTGATAGGAGGTGCTGTGTAATGTTGAACACAATTCAGAAGAATATTATTATCAGAGCCTTATGCATCCGAAAAGATGCTGGGGAAGATCCAAAAAACATCATCGGAAATTATCATAAATTATCATCGGAAGAAAAAATGGAAATTCTAGATGAAATAGGAGTTAAGGAGAACAAATCATGATAAGTTGCAACACTTCCCCCCCCCCCCCGGGATAAATTATCTGAATATTTAGCCACTGTACAACACCTTCACTTAGATTGGAGGTGTATATAATGTCAGAATGTATTCTTTTAAAATCAGGAGGTACTGATTTAGATTTCATCACGGCCACCGCTGCCGATGTAGTAGCTCCAAAGGTAATTATCAATAAAGACGGTGAACCAGTGACCGGGACAATGCCTAATAATGGGGCAATAAGGGCGACATTAAACTGTGGTCAGTCAAAGGCAATTCCAGTGGGTTATACGACAGGAGGAACAGTAACAGTTAACAGCTTAGCTAGTCAGACATCTGGTACAGCAGCGGCTAATAATATTCTATCCGGAAAGACAGCATGGGTTAATGGTAGCAAGATATCAGGGACAATTCCGTCTAAGGGAGCTACGACTATTACTCCTGGTACAAGTAACCAAACAGCTATATCTGCCGGAACTTATGCCAGTGGAGCTATTACCGTGGCAGGAAATTCTAATTTAGTAGCCGGTAATATCAGGAAGGGTGTAACTATCTTTGGAGTGACGGGGACGTTTTCAGGAATTGCTACTTCGCCATATGTATTTCTTAAATATGGTAATAGCATTAACAATCCTCCCGTAGATGCAACTGGCGGAGCCACTGCTATAAAGAAATTCCTCAGTTGGAATACAAGTGGCGGTAAGGCGTCTGGTTCTTACATAAACGCATACTATATTGGAGTAAATAACAATGTGTACGGAGATACTGGAACCGCGTCTATACGATTTAACAATGCGGTAGATCTATCCTCTTATAGATACCTCAAATGTAATGTGTTAAAAAGCGGCTTGTCAACTGGTACTGTCTCATATATATTGGGAATATCTACTAGTACATCAGCTACATCCTATTCGCGTCACACAAGTATCTCTGTTGATGATGGAACATTGGTTCTTGATGTGACAAATCTGTCTGGGCCTTATTTTGTGTATGTAGAAGCCACTGGAACACTTAGTAGAATCGAGTCAGGCGGTACAAAGATAATCTATATAACTAACATAACATTATCTGATGTTTAGTCATTACGTCTTAAATACTATTATTTCATAAATGTTGCCAGCATATAGGAATAGCCTTTACGGAGAACGTTCCAGCACTGGGCTGCACCAGGTTTGCAGCTAGTTTAGATAACTTGGGAAGCCGATTAGTGCTCCCTTATTTTATATATTAAACCATGAAAAGGAGATTAAAATCATGATAAATTGCAATACTTTTACCCCCCCCCCCGAAATTATCTGAATATTTAGTTAATATGCAATACCTTCAATTAGATTGGAGGTGTAAATAATGGGAGAATGTATCTTACTTAAATCTGGCGGTGGCAACGGTTCTTCTGATGTCACGGCAACAAAAAATCAATTACTAGCTGGCTATACAGCTATTACAAATGATAGTGATGATGATCCAATACAAGGGACAATCCCTGTTAACTCCCCCGCATCAAACCAGGCACTAAACTGTGGAGGAGCACATACGGTAAAACAGGGTTATCATCCACAAGCATATACACTAACCGCTAACAGTCTGGCAAGTCAGACATCTGGTACAGCGGCAGCCGGGCATATTCTATCCGGAAAGACAGCATGGGTTAGTGGCAGTAAAATCACTGGTACGATTCCATCTCAGGGAGCAGCAACCATTACACCCGGAACATCGAATAAAACAGCTATAGCGGCTGGCAGATACGCTAGTGGAGCTATTACCGTGGCGGGTAATACAAACCTGGTGTCCAGTAACATCAAAAAAGGTGTAACCATCTTTGGTGTTACTGGAACGATGGAACCGTTATTAACTCCATCAGTATTAATAAATGGAAGTACTGTTAATGTTGAATGGGGTTATTATGGAGCGTATAATACTTCCATTGATAGTAATGGCATTGCCTTGTATGTACCTGGCGATACCAGAAGCAAATTTAGAATAACAACTGCATTAAATCTAACTGGCTGGAATTTCTTAAAGGTATATGCCAATTCAATGTATAAATTTTATGTGTACGATAGCATAACTAGCTGGAATGCAGTAAGTAGCAATGCCATTCAATGTGCTGGAACCAGCCAACCAGCAGTATTAGACATACGTTCTATTAACGGTTTAAAATTTCTACAACTTGATCAGTTTGGTTTGTATAATACTTCATCAACCTTTAGAATAAAAAAAGTAGAATTAACTTCTGTATAACTTCAACAGTTAATTGGGAAAATACAGGAAGAAACAGATAAGCTGCCGATTTTATTATTCAACTTATCATACTCCGGTACTATAACTGAGCCCGATGAAATGAAAGACGCTTTTTCAGTATTAGATACTTCGTATGCATCTTTTATGACAAAATAATGACTTCGATGATTTTTCAGCATTAAATGATAGATTTGCCGATGTATCGCAAGAGGCATTCGACAATCTCTCCAAGACTTGGCAGCACAGAAATACTATGCCGCCAATACATCCTTTGATTTAGCAAATGTAACCGAATCAGAGCCGGCTGCTTTCATAGTAATAATACCCAATATAAATAGTGATCCTACCAGGTCACTATTTTATTAATAATACTCCTCTGCTCAGTTGAAGTTCTCCTCAAATATATCCTTGTCGTTTCAATACTCTCATGCCCCAATAAATCAGCCAATAATGCCAGGTCCTCTCTCTTTTCCAGAAAGTTTTTTGCGAACCTGTGGCGGAAGGAATTTGGATATACCACTCTCGGCTCTAATCCAAATTTAATCGCATATGCTTTTATCTGCTGTGCAATTCCGCGCGTAGTGATCTGCTTACCGAAACGATTCACAAACAGGAATCCCGAATCCCTATTTAGAGTACTAATCCATTCTATGGCCTCTTTTTGCAATTTTTCAGGAATATATATACGCCTCAGTTTACCTCCTTTACCATATATATCGACATATCCGGTCGCTACATGTTCAATTTTAAACTTAATCAGTTCACTGACTCTCGCTCCTGTTGCGGCCATAAACCATACCGCAAAATATAGCTGCCTGTTCTCCAACTTTTTGAGTTTTCTCTTAAAATAAATATAATCTGCATTACTGATTACATTTTCAAGGAAGTTTTTTTGTTGTACTTTTACGCACTTAAGCTGCAACTTTTCTTTATTTTGGTATTCCAGATATTTATTCATAGCCTGGATGCGGACATTGACGGTTAACGGGTTATAATTCTGAATTAAAAAATCTTTATAATCTAATAAATTAGCTTTACTCAACTCAGGGTAATGATTATTAAAATAATTGGCCGTCCACATATAATTGCCAATTGTACTGTCCGCCAAATTTCCTCTTTTTAAATAAGTGTCGTATCTCATCTTTTTCTCTCCTTGTTTAATAATTTTCTCAATATACAATAAACTACTTTATAAATTTTATCTATAAGAAAGGACAGCCCTCTATGAAAATTTTCACGAACGAATACCATGAAATATGTGATATCAATGCAACTACCCGCTCTGGTTTAACAGAATACGAAATCGATGATGACAGCTTTCCGGGCAAATGTGACTCTTACATACGCGGCTGCAAATACGAGCCACAATAGCATTTGAATTAAATGAAGATGGAACCAACAGAAAAGATGAGTCAGGGAATGATATTTATGTCCTTGACGATGCCGGTAATAAAATATTTACCGGTTTCAGTCTCTATCCGTTTATTGATTATAATGTTCTTCTCCGCATTCAGGCAGGGCATGATGCACAGGAATTACTCATGAACGAATTACCCCAATCAATAGTAGACAATGACTACCGATTATCCTTAATGGAACTGAAGGGAGAAAAATAAACATGACTTATAGAAATTGTAAAAAACTGATCGAATCTGCTGCAAAGAGAAACGGAAAAACAGAGGCTTTTGTCTCTGACATGGAAATAAAACTGGAGGTATTCAGACTAAACAAACGAATCACCGATTCAGAGTATACTGTGTTGATTGATATGTTAATGAAAGAATAATTAAATTAAATTGGAGATGCTAAATGACGACAAAATCAAAAGACCAAATCATTGCCTATGAGAAATCCTGGGACGGATATCTTGAAAAATCCTGGCCGGGAATCAGTTATATCTATGAAAAGACGAAAGGAGCCGGTTCTGACAACGTCGTATGGATGTGGAAGGAGGCTTATGAATCCGGCTTTCCCAACCTTCAGGGTTCCTACTGGTGCGCCATCTGGAAGTTTATGGCGTATGTACACGTGATAGGACTGGAAGATGCCCAGAAGCTTTTTCATCAAACCTGGTTTATTAACTGCCAGTCACTCTTTGAAACATTCCGGTCATTAGAGAGAAATACAGGGAAGCAATATATCTATTCCACGCCGGCTCCCGGAAGAATATACCTGCACTGGAACGGTTCCAGGCATAATCATACGGAAGATGTAATCAGAGTCTCAGACGATGAAACGGCCTTTTGGACAAACGGCGGAAACACCTCGGTAAAAGGTGCTGTTCCCAATGGAGGCGGCGTCCATCATATGAAACAGTATTCATCCTATTCGTGTATTGCAAACGGCGATCATTTTATCGAACTGGACTGGGATTCAATCGCAGCAAATACTTCTTTGCCGGAACTCCAAACATACGCAGTCTCATCCGGAGATCTCGGCCTCACCGTTTCTGTTGATTCGACACTTAACATCCGTGACTTTCCTAAAACAGGTAAGAGCATCGGTTCCTTAAAAAATGGAGAACGGGTATTCCCGGATAAAAAAGCATTTGTCATGGGTGACGTCTGGTACTATCTCCCGGACAAAAAAGGCTGGATTTCGGCCAGATACCTGAATGGCGGCTGGGTATATGAGGCAACGGTTTCCTCTCCCTTCAAATGGTGGTATATCCACAAAAACTACACCTGTACCGTGGATGACATTGAAATAATAGGAGGTAAAATCTATAAATTCGACGAAGAAGGCTACATGATGGAAAATACATCGGGAACCTACTTTATCAGCAGCGATGGTGAATTGATTTTCCCATGACTGCCGGACTATAGAAAGGGGTGGTAAATGACTTGAACTACATAGAGCAGTTATTAAATATGGGGATCGTCAGTGTTTTCGCCGCTGTATTGGCGGCAATGCTGGCTGTGACACAGCTTGGTAATATTTTCGTGAAATTCTGTGATCTGATTGGCTTTGAAACAAAGTGGACAATCAAAAAGAAGGAGGAAAGCTCCATGCTGTTAAAGCACGAAGAAAAGCTGACCTCCATTATGAATGATATCAGGGATATCAAGGAGTCGGGCAAGACGGATAACAAAGTTACCCGAGATAAATTTAATGTACTGAGCCAAATGCTCCAGGAAATCGAACACAAGATGGATGATATGGAAGAACGGAGAAACAACGCCAGACGTGAAACCTTAAAGCAGCAATTATTTAATCTATATTATAAATACAAGGAACGCGCCGAAGCAACCGGAGAAATGGTTCTGTCACAATGTGAATACGAGCAGTTTTGGACGGCATTCCATGAATATGAATCGGAACCGCTGAATGGGGATGGATTGATCCACAGCGTCGTGGAAATTTATATGAGGGGATTTACTTCGGAAGACTAAAGCAGGGCAGTTAGGAGTTCAATCTTCTCAACTCCCTGTTTTTTTAACAGGAAAGTTCTCCTGTTAAACGATAACCTGTATGAGCCGCGCGCAGGGCACCGCAATCAAAAAAGAGATATAAAATAAATACCTAATTAGGGGCTGTTTTTTTACAGCCCCGTTTTGTGTCATTAGTATAAAATAGATGCAGTGGGGATTATGCTCATTCGGCGGACACAGCTAATTTGTAAAGCGCAACAGATACCCATCAGGGTCTTGTATTAAAAATTGTACTTCTAAGATTTCTTCATTACCACATTTATAAGTTGCTTCTTGAAGTTCCCTGAACAGTTTTATATTACAATCGATTACTGCTTGATATTGTTTGCGAATATTGGGAGCGCGAATTGAAAAATTAATGCCTCGACCAAATGGATATTCTAATTTACCTATATTCCAACCTTCTTCGTGTATCTGCTCAAACATAAATTGACTTCCATTATACGATAAAAAAATAAATTTATCCTCTTCTCGCTCATATTCAAGGGTAAACCCTAGTTTGTTAAGATAAAAATCTTTGGTTATTTCAATGTCCGATATTGTTAACTCAGGTATCATAGAATGATATTTCATTTGTCCCCATATTATATAAATAATCTTGGTTTCTGTATAACAAAAAAGTCAGGACAAAACAAATGCAAATCTGCATCTATTTTGTCCTAACAATTGTGATGGAGCAGACGGGAGTTGAACCCGTGTCCAAAAACCAATTCCCTGTTCTTCTACTATCATAGTCCGTTCTTTGACATTCCCTCTATCCTGCGGAAACGAACATCCTCAGAACTTCAGTAGTCCCTGATACGACTAGCGGTCCGGAACCCTCCCACTATCGTTTCTCACATAGTCGATGCCAGATTCTTAAAGTGTGAGTGCTCTAAGGCTGACAACAGCCGAATTAGGCTGCGTAAGCTAATTTATTATTGTTAGCGTTTAATTTTAAGTTTGCCATTTAACGCATCGCATGCGGATAGCTTCACCAGCTGCATGATCCCTGTCGAAACCGGTACTGCCCCGTTTAACGGGTTTTATGCCCCATTATCATATCACTAACCGTATCGTCTGTCAATGGGGCCGGCCCGCAATTTTTTGCTATTTCCTGCCTGTAATACATCTATTCTCTGCCTTTTAATGACAGCCCACAACTCACATCCTTTTTTTGAGCCGGTTACCCGCCGCCTCCCAATGAGCTGTCATATTAAATTTCTGCTGCTGTCCAACGGTTTCTAGCTGTTTCTTGCCTTAAACTCGCGCTCAATCTCGCGCTTTGCATCTTTTTTTGCTATATCATCCCTCTTATCGTAGAGCTTTTTACTTCTTGCCAGTCCAATCTCCACCTTTACCAGACTGCCTTTGAAATAGACTTGGAGCGGGACCAGGGTATAGCCCTTTTCCTTTATCTTGGCCTGCAGCTTCCTGATTTCCAGCTTGTGCAGCAGCAGTTTCCTGCTGCGCAGCGGATCTTTATTGAAAATGTTGCCTTTTTCATAAGGGCTGATATGCATTCCGTAAACATAGACCTGGTTGTTCTCAATCTTAATAAAAGATTCCTTGATACTGCATTTACCCATACGGAGCGACTTTACCTCCGTACCAAACAGCTCAATTCCCGCCTCGTATTTTTCATCAATAAAGTAATCGTGGTATGCTTTCTTATTATTGGCAATTAATTTTACGCTCTCTTTTCCCATTTTGTTTCTTATCCTCCTGTTTTATTCCGCTATCTTGCCGTGTTTATATTGCCGGCCGGAATAAAGTCGATGGTCTTTGCAAAACGGTCGCAGCCTGTTACCTGCACCCGTATTGGCTGACCTAATTTATAAGTCCTTCTTGTCATCTCACCGATCAATTCGTAATGGAGTTCATCGAAAAGATAGTAATCGTCGCGCAGCTCATGGATATGCACCAGCCCCTCCACTGTATTCGGCAGCTCCACATAGAAACCCCAGTTGGTCACGCCGGAGATGACGCCTTCAAATTCTTCTCCGATGAACTGTTCCATATACTGGACTTTCTTCATCTTATCAGTCTCCCGCTCCGCCTCGTCCGCCCTGCGTTCCAGGGCAGAGGTCTGCACCGCTACTTCCGGCAGGATTTTCTCATAATGAGACACTCGTTTTCCATCCATCTTTCCGTTCAGGCATTCCTTGATAATGCGGTGTATCTGAAGATCCGGGTACCGTCTGATAGGGGAAGTGAAATGAGTATAATATTTTGTCGCCAGGCCAAAATGCCCCGAATTCTGGGTAGTATATTTTGCCTGCTTCATGGAGCGCAGGGTCAGGCGGCTGATAAGAGCCTCCTCCGGCGTGCCTTCCACCTTATCAAGCAGCTTTTGCAGCTCCTTCGGATGCACCTCCCCACCGGGCATGCGGATTGTATAACCAAAATTATTGATGAATGTCCCCAGCTTCTTCATCTTTTCCTCATCAGGATTGTCATGTGTCCTGTAAAGGAACGGAATTTCCTGCCAGAAGTAATCCTCTGCCACCGTCTCGTTCGCGAGCAGCATAAAATCCTCAATCAGGCGGGTAGCCGCATTTCTGTCATAGGGTTTGATTTCGACAGGCCGGCCCTTCTCATCCAGTACGATCTTACTCTCCGGAAAATCGAAATCAATGGAACCGCGGCTGTGGCGTTTCTTCCTCAGAATATCGGCCAGTTCCTTCATCAGCTCAAACATACCGGTAAAGCCCTCATATTCCTTCATCGCTTCCGGATCATGCTCCGTAATCACTGCATTGACCGCCGTATATGTCATCCGCCTGTCTACACGGATTACTGTCTCGGCAATCTCATGTCCGGTTACAGTTCCCTTCTCATCGATATCCATCAGACAGCTGAGCGCAAGCCGGTCCTCTCCCTGGTTCAGGGAACAGATACCGTTGGACAGCTTATGGGGGAGCATCGGAATCACGCGGTCGGTCAGATACACGCTGGTTCCTCTCTTGAGCGCTTCCTCGTCCAGTGGACTGTGTTCTCTGACGTAGTGGGTGACATCGGCGATATGGACACCCAGTTCATATCCGCCCTGCGTTTTTTTAATTGTAATCGCATCATCCAGATCCTTTGCCTCCTCCCCGTCGATTGTGACGGTCTGAAGTTCTCTCAGATCCTTTCTTCCCGCCAGCTCCTCCGGCAGCACTTGATCCGGAATCCTCTTTAACTGTTCCGTCACTGCTTCCGGGAACTCCTCCGGCAGATTATAGGCCCGCACAATGGACAGGATATCAATCCCCGGATCGTTGATATGCCCCAGAATCTCTGTGATAACACCCTCAGGCTTCTTTCCCTTACCGTCACCGAAATCTTTAATTCTGACAACCACTTTATGGCCGGTCACCGCTCCCGCGTCACACCCCTGGGGAATAAAAATGTCCTTTGAAACTTTCTGGTTATCCGGAATCACAAAACCGAATCCCTTGCTCTTTTCATAGATACCGACCAGATTATCATTGGCATGTTCCAGAACACGGACAACACAGCCTTCCGCCCGTTTCCCGTTATCTTCCTCCTCGATGACAATCTGTACCTTATCGCCATGCATGGCGCCGCCCGTCCTGTCACCGGGAATGAAGACATCCTTTTCTCTGCCTTCTACCGACACAAAGCCAAATCCCTTGGAGTGGCCGGTAAAAATGCCCGTCAGGGCAAATGTTTCCGGCCTGCCGAGTTTTCCTTTCGCGGACAGGCTGATCTGGCCTTCCTTTAACAGCACATCCAGCACAGACTTAAGTTCCCTTCTCTGTTCCTTCGGTATATCGAGAAGTATTGCCAGTTCCTTCATCTTCATGGGGACGTAGGCTTTGTCATTCATCAGTGCCAGAATCATCTGCTTTCTTCTCAGAAATTCCGCATCCTTTTCAGGCTCAAAATACTCCCTGCCCCCGGACTTTTCTCGGTTCTTCGTATCTGCTGGCACACTTCCCGTCCTCTCCCGCCCTCTGTCTTTCTCAGTGCGGGAACTGATACGCTCTGTGTGTTTCCCCGGCTTTTTTCCGGGTTTTAATTTCTTTTTAATTTTATCCTTGATTTTCAATTTAATTCTCCATTAGTTTTCTTTTTCTTATTATGCAGGAAATTCTCCGGTTACATGCAAAAAAATACAAAATTTCCTTTCCTGTAAAGAAAAAACACCCCTGCTGCCAGGAGTGTCCGGATTACAATACTTTCAGGTTCAATATAAATGCAAGCACCAGCCAGAGAAATGCACCATATTTTGTCATCTTCTCCAACTTGCCTTCCATGGAACGGCTCTTATTCTTTCCCCAGTAGCTGTCTGCCATACCGCTGATGGAACCGGACAGGCCTGCGGATTTACCTTCCTGAAGTAAGATTACTACTGATAAAAATAAGCAAATCGCAACGAATAAAAAGGTGAGAATACCTCTTATCATTTTAGCACCTCCTATAGTCAAACAACTGTATCATACCATATTTTTTCCTGAAAGACAACCATTTGTTTGAAATATATATTTTGTCGTGAAGGCAGGTACCGGCGTCATCCCCAACTGCTTATCACAGTTCTCTAAAAGGCGCTCATATTACGGTAAACAGGTTCTCCCTCTAAAATTGTCATTACCGGAATAATCAGCTCGTTTCCTCTGACCTCTTTTCCCTTGACATCCACAAACACAATGTCCTTCTGTCTTCTCTCTAAAACTGCAATATTGGCAAAAGCGCCTGTTTTAAGGCAGCCGATTTTTCCTTCCATGCCCATCTGTTTTGCAGGTTCCGTTGTACAGCACGAAAGCACTTTTTCAAAAGACAGTCCGAGTCCCAGAAATCGTGACATCAGGTAAGGCAGGGAAACTGCCGGTTCAAAATGATGGGTGTTTTTTGTAAAATCTCCGGAAATTATATTTGGCTCAATCCCTGCCTGAATAGCTTTTCCTGCGCATTCGTGTCCAAAATGTCCTTTTCCGCATGCAGATTCCAGGATAATGCCTTTTTGAACCGCCCGTTTCATTTCCTCTGAAACACTTCCATCCTCCAATATCCCTTTTTGAGGTGTATAGACATGGCAAAAAATATCCCCTGGCCGCAAGATATCAATCAGCCCGCTTAATTCCCCTTGAAAATTCGGCATATGAACCGATAACGGAAGTCCGCAGCGCTGTGCGATTTCAATCCCCCGCCGCAGCGCATCAAAGCTGGTGGTTTGACTGTCCGTTGCAATCTCTGCGCTGATTCTAAGCTTAAGGCCGGCAATCAGATCGGAATATCGTTTGCATATCCTAAGTATTTTTTGCTCATTAAAATACTTTGGATTTATATTTTCATTGTGATCTCCGAGACAGCTGAGTCCCTCTGAGGCCAGGTTTAAATAGAGCTTCACATTTCTGCGCTCACGCTCGCTCAATAAGTGGATAAAGCTCTCTATATTGGAGTCACCTGCGCTGCCCGCATCGACTGCGTTTGTGACGCCATCTGAGAGGTACCGGTAAAACTCCAGCGCCGTATTCGTCCCGCCATGGTAAAAATGCGCATGGAAATCAATCAATCCCGGAGTGACGGCAAGTCCGGTTACATCCACTGTCTGGGACGCTTCTTCCTCTGTCTTCCCGACACCTGTGATTCGTCCATCCTGTATCGCCACATCTCCTCTTTGTCCTGTATATCCGTTCGGAGGATCAAAGAGATATCCATTTTTCAAAATCAGATCCTGCATATTTCCCCTCTCTCACCCTGTTTTATTTCAGTGCGTCCTGATTCTGTACCGGACGGGAACTTTTCCCGGATAAAATATCACTTAATTTCCGCTCCGGATGCCAGAAGCAGACCCGCGCGATAATCAAAAACACTACTAAAAGAGCCACACTGATACCTAAAATGGTCCATTTTGAAGCCGCAAAAGCAAATGCCGGCATAAACATAATATATGGAAGCGACCATGGATAACAAAGCGCTGCTGATGCTGCTGCCGATTCCTGTCCACTTGTCTTAAATTCCGGGTCAACTACCCTTAAAAGCATCAGTCCGGTTGCCAGGACACCGCTCCATAGCTTCCAAGCGCACGCTCGAACCAGTCCTCATCGAAGACTTTCCATGAAAAATAAAAGTTTACGAATAAATTTACCAGAACAACGACCGCGATCGTCACTACCATCGGAACCAGATAAAGTGCAAACACCTTTATCGAAAGTGTTGCAATCGCCGAGCATACAAGGAAATCAAGCGCCACTCCTGAAATACGGCTGATTGTCGCTCTGTCAATATAATCTCCAATCCCCATTTTTTTCATCACAAACGAGAGGAACGCGCCGCTGACCATTGCACAGGCAAATTCAGGTACATTGCTGAGAATCGGATGAATCGCAACTAATCCGACAGACAGTCCGTGGGCCATCAGCAGAATGATTCCGACAAAAGCAAGCTGCAGGGCCAGCGGATCCAGCGCATCATTGTAGGTTACGCCTGAACCGATAGAGCGTCTTTCTTCTTTCGGTACGATTCCCTCTTTAATT
>OMGQ01001558.1_pt1 | contig 12750 bp, 8 predicted proteins | sample 1646071 | NCBI WGS metagenome assembly OMGQ01 (sample SAMN05578585, study PRJEB25193) | human gut metagenome | biome: Human Microbiome; feature: human-associated habitat; material: feces | host: Homo sapiens | place: USA:Birmingham | reverse complement strand
GCATGGTCCTCCATGAACGCCTTCATGCCGCCATTACCGGCCAATTCGGAACCTAGAGCCACGAACCACACTTCAACATCGACACGCTTCTGATGGAACTGCTCGATAGCCTCGGCCTCGGGCTGCGCCTCGAAAACGAAATCGGCGGGCAGGCCTTCGGCGAAGGCCCCCACAGGCTCAACACCCTCGTCGAACACGCCGCTGTCCTCGGGATTCTCGGGCGTGTAGGCGCCCCCCTCGAAGGGACGGCCACGGCGACGCGCCGGGGCCGAAGCATCCAGAGCATCATCGTCGAAGGCGTCGTCGAGGAATTCGGGGGTAAAGGCCGTGGTCTGGCCCAGATCTTCGATATCGTCCTCGCGGAAGCTTTCCCAACCGCCGCGGGCGGCGCCCACTTCACGGGCCTCGAAATCGTCTTCCACGTCGAGCCACTGCTGAGGCGTGGACACCTGCTCTTTCTCCTTATGACGGAACTTGCCAAAGAGGCGGCCGAATCAGCTTTTCGGCATTTCTACATAGCCGGGGCCGGCCATGGCTCCGGTTTCGGTGACCTGCGCCTCGTAGGCGGAATCATCGGCGTCGTCGATGTACAGCTCGTCGTAGGAGGTATTCTCGATGAGCTCCTCTCCTAAAGGAGCGGCGGCGCCGGTGGCCGACATCGAAGCGAACGAACCGGCTAGACTAATGCTGCCCGACAGGCCAGGGTCAGCCTGAGCAGGGGCGTTGGCCAAGGAAGGAAGGGCGTCAATGAGGGCGTTCTCACTGGCTGAGCGCGTGGGCACGGCCGCAACCGGCTCGGGGGCAGTCGAAACTGAAGGTACGACGGCGCTGAGATTGTGCACGCGTCCGTCGCTGTTGGGGCGTTCCTCGGAAAGCGGCGCGGCTTGACCTCGGTCGTCCATGGAGATGCGCGGCAGCTCTTGGGACACACCGATGTTAGGCAGCGAGATGGCGCGGCGCTTACGGCCAGCGGGACGCGGGGCGTCAGGTTCGATCGCCGGCACGGCCACTTCCTCGCCAATGGCGGGCACTACCAGGCGGCGCTCGCTCTTCGGTGCGGGCGCGGGCACGCTATCGGCAGGACTGGGGATATGGGCCAGAGGTGAATCGTCAGCCGCGCCCGTCAACGGACGGGCCGCAGCGCGGAGGCTGACCTCGGGATCGTCGGTCGGCTCGATAGCGGGAACAGCCGACAGGTCGGGCTCCGACACAGCCGGGGCCGATGCGACTGCAGGAGCCGCCGGAACCGCGGGGGCCGCGGGCGCTTCCGGTTCCGGCGCAGAAGAAGCTGCGGGGGTAGAGACGGGAGCGGAAGCGGAAGCGGGAGTTTCCGGGGACACCGATGCCACCATTTCGCCCGACACTTCGGGCATGACGGCCGTCTTATGGGAGCCCGCGGCCTCGGCGGCCGCTTGCACCGATTCGCGCATGGTGCGCAGACGGGCGCTCAGCTCTTCAGCGGCGGCTTCCTCCTGCTCGCGCGCTTGCACTTCCTCCTCCGCGGCGGCCAAGGCATCGGCGTAGCGGGAACGCTGCACCGGCTTTTCGACTGCGGGGCGTTTAGCCTGTTCCTGACCCTTCTTGAACCAGTCGGGAACCTCGTGGACCTCGGGTTCGGCAGGCACGGGGGCAGGAGCGGGAACCACGGCAGCGGCGGCACTTTCCTCGGAAGGAGCAGCCGCTTCCTCGGCCTGGGCTTCGGCAGCATCGGCCGCGGGAGCCTCCTCTGAGGTTTCTTCATGGGAAATCACATTGGTAGTAGCGGAAACCGGCTTGCCGGAAAGGGCGGCAACGGCGGCCTTGGCGGCGGCCAGGCGCTCGGCAGCCGATTCCATAGAGGAATCGCCACCGGCGTCGGCCCAAGGAGCCACTTCGTAGATGAGCTCGGCCCCTTCGGGCACCAGGCCCGCCGATTGAGCGGCCTGTTCGCCATGGATGAGCGGCTCCTCATCGACCGGCAGGTTGCGCGAGGCGGCCACGCGAGCGGCCACCTCCATCATAACAGCCACGCCGGACGCGTTGCAGTTCGCCGCCTCGTTGTACTCCGCAAGCTTTTCAAGCACAAACGTGGCGACGGGCAAGGCGGCCACAATCAAGGCCACGGCCAACAGCACGTTGAACACCACTAGCCCCGCGCCTTCGGGGCTGACCAGCAGGCGAATAAGCAGCAGCACAGGAATGAGCACCACGGCGGCAAGCTCGGCCCAGTACACGATAGGCAGCACGCCGATAACGGGCGAGGACAGGTCACGACGAATCTTCCCCGAATCGTAGTGGGCCACCACGATAACCTTGCGGCGGCGCGAGGAGCGCGTGGTGGAGCGGGGCGGCTCATACTTTGCCACCACGTTCTGGCTGACCCCCTTGTTCATCAGGCGAGAGAGCACCGGCTTCCCCAGCGCCTCGGCGGCTACCAGGCCCGCGCACAGGGCGCTGATAACGACAGCAGGAATGGCCAGCACCGCCACAATGGTGGCGAGAAGGCCCACTACCGCGGCCACTCCGTAGCACAGCGCCTTCGGAAGGCCGTTATCGGGGTTGCACTGGAAATCTTCCAATGAGGTAGGAAGCCCTGCCTGGTTAGACAGGGTTTCGCTGATATAGAGGGCCGCGCGCTGCTCTTCTTCGGTTCCTGCGGGGCGCGGACCGATTTCCTGAGACAGGTATGCAACATGTTCGCTCAGTTCGGCCATGTTCGCTGCCTTTCCTCGTTGAGAGGGTGGTTAATTTGACATAAGTATTACTAGTATACGCTATTACGCGGGGCTTCCCAAATAATCACGAAGAAACGCATCTGCATTGCCGGCCTTCAGACGCTCCGCCTCATAGGACTCCTGGAGCTCGGGCAGGAACGCCTGGTAACGCTCTACCACGCGCTGGGTCGGATCGCCTTGAAAGTTCTTTGCCAGGTCAGCGGCTTCTTCTTCGAGTTTGTTGTACTGGTCGTTCTTCTTTTTAAGCGCTTTCTTATCGCGATCGAGGTAGGCCTGATCGGCGGCGAGGGCGGCCTGCTGGGCCTCGAGGCGCTTATCCAGGTAGGTGCTTACTTCCTCAAGATCGAGCCCCGGATAGGACGCCTGGGCCTGGGAGATCAAATCGGCGGCCTCGGTAAACGACGATACCGCCTTGTTAGACTGCTCCATAGAGGCGCGCACGTTATCTTTCGACATGTCTTTCAGCAGGGCGGTGGCCTGGCGCGCCGCGGCGTCGCCGTCGATCACTTTGGTCCACCCTTCCGAGGCAAGCTCGAAGGCGCCCGTGGCCATAAGGGCGGCGTCAATGATCTTCACACCGGCGTCCAGCATATTGAGGCGCGACTGAGCGGCGACAATAGCCTGAGAGGCGGCTTCCTCGTCCTCGTTCGTGCTCAGCGAGGCCTGAATGTCTTCCACGGCGGCTATAACCGACTCAAGGTTGTTGCGGGCAGCGGTGATATCAGGCACCACCGCGCGATAGGCCTCAGTGAGAGCCGGGTCGGCGTTGGAGCCTTCGGCGAACAGATTGTCGTCGGAAGCCTTTATCACCAGATCGTCGAGGGGAATTACCACGTTGTCGGCCTCGTTGATAAGAGAGATTTGCCCCGTCAGCCGTCCCTGCAAGGTTTCTTGCTGAGCCGACAGCTGAAGCCAAGTTTGCAACCCCACCAAAGCCAGAGCTACTATGACGCAGATACCCACCACCACGGGCACTACCTTTAGCAGCGCCCGGCTGGGGCGGGGCACGGCGGGTGCCGAGGCAGCAGCGCGGTGGGACGAGCGATGAGCCGGCGCGGCGTCCGACGAAAGCACAATGTGCTTGTCCTTCACCGGCGTCGAGCGCGGTTTCTTTCCCTTCCCCAATGTGAAGAGTGAGACACCGCCGGCACCGTGAGCACTCTCGCGCTCGCGACCCTCGAGGGCCTCTTTCGCGGCGTCGAGCACGCTGAACGATATCTCGTTCGATGAGCCTTGGGTATGCCGCTTGATATGCATCCCCTTATGGGATCCCTTCCGTGCCATGGACTGCGCCTATCTCTGACCGGCCTCGATGCGGGCAACAATCTCGTCAGCGCTAAGCACCTGGATATTCTGGCTGGGAAGAGAGCGCAGGATGGTCTTTCCGTAGCCCTTGGTAATCAAGCGCTTGTCCGCAAGAATAAGAATCCCCTGGTCATCGGCTTTTCGAATCAGGCGGCCCGCTGCTTGCTTCATCTCTAACACGGCGGCGGGCAGCACATAGCGCCTCCAAGCCGCATCGTCGCGGGCGGCACGCTCGCAGGAAAGCGGATCAGTCGGCTTGGCGAAGGGAATCTTGGGAATGACCACGCCCTTTAGCGTGGCGCCGGGGGCATCGAACCCTTCCCAGAAACTCTTCAGGGCGAAGAGGGACAGATGCTCGTCGGCAAGGAAGTCGTCGCGCAGGCCCTTCACGGACACGCCCCATTTCTGGCATACCAGTCGCAGATCATCTGGCTTCAGCGCCGGTTGCACCTCGTCGAAGCAGGACTCCATCTCGCGGCGGTTCGTAAAGAGGGTGAGCATTGACCCCTGCTGGGCGCGGTGGGCGCGAACGAGCAGCTGCTGCAGCGCACCGAGATAAGCCGGCTCATTGGGCTCGGGCAGATCGTTCACCACGTAGACGGTCATTTGGCGGTCGAAGTCGTAGGACGAGGCCAGGGCAAGCTCATTGGTGCGGGAAAACTCGCTCGTATTCAGCCCCAACGCCTCTTCAAAGCTTTTGAAGCTGCCGTCGACGGCCAAGGTGGCCGATGCAAACACTACGGAGTGCGTATTGGCGTACAGCGTCTCATCCAACTTCTGGCCCACGTTGAACAGCAGTGCTTCTAACTTGTTCTGCGGGCGATCGTTCTTACGGCTTAGGTGGGCAGCATACACATAGCATTCAGGGCACTGCTCGCAGATAATCTCAACGCTGCGCACGAGGTCTTTCAACTCGAGGGCAATGGCAGCAATTTCGCGCTGAATAACAGCGGCACCTTCGATATCTTCCAAGTACCCAACCAACTCCTGACAGGCCGTGATCATCTTTTCGGCCTCTTGGGCCATGGCCTTCCCGAAAGAAGCCAGTGCCTTGAACGTCGAAGAAGAGCGAATTTCATCGTTGAGCCAAAGGTCGATCTGCTCATAACCCTTGGAACGGCGGTTAGTGTCGTAGAACAGAAGATCTTTCATATGTCCGCAGAACTCTTCGGCCGCCTGACCGAACTTCTTCCCCGCGCTGCGGGCTTTGCTGGTCAACGCGTAGAACAACGTGGCGCTCGATTCATTGCCCGGCATGACCACCGTGCGCTCAGCGCGAACGAACACGTTGCGGCGCGAGTCATCGGAAGCCACGCGACGCACGAGAGGGAGAATGTCCTCTTCAGCCAGTTCCAACGAGAAGGCACGGCGGGCCTCGTTTTCAGCGCCATGGGCCTCATCGACTACCCAGTAGCGAACCGGAGGCAGCAGGCCGCCATCGGCCGCCAAGTCGCAGAATAGCAGACTGTGGTTCGTAACCACGATATGGGCCGACTCTGCACGGCGACGGGAGCCGTGCACAAAACAAGACGTACCGAAGAAGGGACACTTCCTGCGAAGGCAGTCGTGGCTTGTGGTAGTGAAAGCCCAGCGCGGAAGCACGCGGTAGTCGATCTTCAGCGCATCCATATCATCGTATGCTGTTTGCTCGATGAACGACAGCAGCGCCGCCAGAGCAGGCGCCTGGGTTTGCTCGGTCTTCCCCACTAAACGCATTTGAGGGCCGTCGACAACCAATCGCTCGGTCTTCCTGAGGCAAGGATAGTGGGAAAAACCCTTCAGAGAGGCATAGGTCAGGGAGCCGCCTAGTGCCTGAGAGAGGGCGGGCAATTCATGGTAAACCAGCTGATCAAGCAGGGCGTTTGTTTTGGTCGCTATGCCGACGGTGATGCCGTTGCGCAAGGCCGTTAAGGCCGCTGGGGTCAAATAGGCCATGGATTTGCCGACGCCGGTTCCCGCCTCTACCACCAAATTACGAGATGAGGCGAAGGCATCACGCACAGCCTCGGCCATGGCTTGCTGCTCGCCACGCTGCTCGTAATCGCTATAGAGCGAGCCGATCAGGCCTTCTGCCGTGAAAGCGCTGTCGACTTCTTCCGCAGAGGGAAACTGCAGCTGACGCAGGGGATCGGCAGCGATATCGTCGGCATCAGTGAGCGCCTTCATTTCTAAGGCACTTACGCGCTCACGACGCAACGCACGAAGAGAGAACGCGGGGATGGCTCCCTCCTGCTGGGCCTGCTCGGCGAAGTACTTGAAGACCACCACTGTCGGCCATACCTCCGGTTCGGCCATCTCGGCAATCTCTTTCACCAGCATAGAAGGCATCGACGCCACGGCAGCCAGGAGGATACGGAGAAGGGCGCAGGTGGCCGCCACAGCCTCATCGGCACGATGGGTTGACCGCGGGGCTCCAAACGCCTTCACCAAGTCGATAAGGCGATGAGACTTCATACGGGGCAGCGTAATGCGCGAAAGATCAAGCGAATCGACCCAGGTGTTCTCCAGCAGCGGGTAGCCCGCCGGATGGTTGGTAGTGAAGTTACGGTCGAACGCTGCATTATGGGCAACCACGATTGCATCGCCCACGAAATCGACCAGCTGCGCAAGAGCCTCCGAGGGAGCAGGGGCATCAGCTACGTCCTCATCGTGGATATCCGTCAGGTGCGCGACGTCTTCAGGGATAGGTTTGCCGGGGTTAACAAAGGTGATAAACCAATCGACAATCTCTCCTTGCTCCACACGAGCCGCTGCAATCTGCGTCAGTTCGTCGTGATTGAGGGAAAAGCCCGTTGTTTCCGTATCGAGAACCACGATATTACTATCGAAAGGCCCAAAGCTTCCCTGGCGGGCGAGTTCGGGAAGCTGCTCGTAGCGAGCAATAACTTCCTCGGGAGTTCCATCGGTAATAAAGGAACGCAGTTGACCCTGTACCGGGGTAGTGTCTCGTGACATAGTGCTGCCTTTTCTGCAACCAGCGCCCTCATGCCGAAAAAAAGGAACCTCGTCGGAGCGACGGTTCCCTGTTCGTCCAGGCTCGGTTATCGTGTCTGCTAGTAGAACGGTATTGTATCAGCCCTCACGAGGAGATAAACGATGGAACGGTATTTCGGTACATATCAAACATTCCAGACCGCATCCAAGAAGGAGGCAGCCGATCTTATTGGCGCCGACAATCTCGTGGGCGATCGCTACCGTATCGAATGCACTATTGAGGAAGGTGAGCAGAGAGCATGGCTCGTTAACAAATTCGGTCGCCGCGTCGGCTATTTCGATCCCTCGTTTTCTCGCGAGCTCAGCATCATGCAGGCCCAGGAGATGAGCCTTGTTGCCTTACTGTCTTTTGTAGCCTTCACTGACCATCCTGAGCCGGGTTTTTACTGGGGAGAGGCTGCCGTCATGGGTTTTGACCCCTCCTTGCTGGCCTCCATCGAACCTTTCATCAGTCAAGTAGCCAGTTCGCTCAAGAAAGCCGTGCGACCTGTTGTTGATTTACAGGGATCAGCCGTCGATCAGATGATCTCATCTCAAGGCAGCTGGCTTCCGAAAGATACAGTTCCCTTTCCTGCACCGGAAAAAGGCACCGCTATCTTAAAGAACCACCAGTCAATCACTGATCGACTGGTGGAAGAAACCCGCAAGGGAAATAAGGGATGCTATATTGCGAGCTGGGCGTTTCTTCTTGCGCTTGTGGCCGCCGCTCTTTTCGGTCTGAAATCCTGTGGATTGTTCTAACAAGCTAGCAGGATCGCTCCTCGAGCGCGAATTCTATCAACTTGGTACATAACTCAGGGAAATCCATGCCTGCCGCGCGCGCCGCATCAGGCAGAAGAGAGGTACTTGTCATACCCGGGATAGTGTTGGTCTCTAAAATCCAGGGATTACCGTCGGTATCCAGAATGAAGTCGGACCGCGACATACCGCGGCACTCAAGAGCTTGATGGGCCTTCACCGCATACTCTTGAACACGAGCGGTAGTCTGCTCATCTAACCGCGCTGGGCAAATATGCTGGGAGCCGCCAGGGGCATACTTTGAATCGAAGTCGTAAAACTCCCCTTGCGGAACGATCTCGATAACCGGTAAAGCAAACGGCTCGTTGTTCCCTAGAACGGCCACGGTTAGTTCGGTACCCTCGATAAACCGTTCCACTAACGCCAGGCGATCGATCTCGAACACCTTTTCCAGAGCTTCTTCTGTCTCGGATGCCCCCTCAACCATATAGATGCCAAGAGCACTTCCCTCAGTAGCCGGTTTTACCACACAGCGGCCATTCATGAGCTGCGCCACTTCTTGAGGGTCGCACGGCTCCCCTTTCTTCAGATACACGGAAGGGGCCGTAGGAACGCCGTTTATCTCATAGAACACCTTCGATTTAGCTTTATTCATGGCCGTCGCGCTTGACCACACCCCCGGACCCGTATAGGGAATGTCAAGTATCTCCAGAAGCCCCTGAAGAGTGCCATCCTCCCCTTTTTTACCGTGAAGACAGAGGAATGCCACGTCGAAAGAGCCATCTATGAGTGCCTTAATATCTTCTTTTTGGGCGGGATCGAGGTAGCAAACTTGAAATCCGGCAGATTCCAGGGCCGTGCCGGCGCCCTTTCCCGATGCCAGGGATATTTCTCTCTCTCCACTGGTTCCACCCGATAAGAGGGCTACCTTACACTGGGAAGGGTTCAAAGAATCTGCCATATCCTCTTACCTTTCTGAAAGGCTTTATCATCTGCTCGGTCAGTATATCAAAGCAGAGACATTCGACCGAGCCCTCTAACGGCGTTTCTTGATTCATTTATAATAGGAGCATGAATAATGAACTCCTTACATACAGCCAGCAAGACCTCAGCGCTCTCATGAAAGACTGGGGACAGCCTGCCTTCAGAGGGAAACAAGTTTATGAATGGCTGCACAAGCGCCATGTGCGCACCTACAACGAGATGACGAACGTACCGCAGAAGGTACGCGACCTTCTCTCCGAGCGCTTTCCCCTTCAGCAGCTCAGGATTGCCAACAAGCAAGTTTCCCGTGACGGTTCCCGTAAATATCTTCTCGAACTACCAGATGGCCTTCTTGTCGAAACAGTAGGTCTCCCCCATTTCGATGATACGGGAGCTATCGAGCGTCTTTCCGTTTGTGTTTCTTCTCAAGTGGGCTGCCCTATGGCCTGTTCGTTTTGTGCCACTGGCCGCGAGGGACTCTCTCGCAATTTAAAAGCCGGAGAAATCGTTGAACAAGTTGTTACCGTTCAGAACGATTTTTCTCATCGCGTAAGCAATGTTGTTGTCATGGGTCAGGGAGAGCCTTTTCTTAACTACCGAGAAGTGCTCACGGCACTGAAAATGCTCAACAGCGCAGACGACCTTAATATAGGGGCGCGTCATATTACGCTTTCAACCTGCGGCATACTGCAAGGTATCGAGCAGCTGTCCCTTGAACCCGAGCAGTTTACTCTAGCAGTTTCACTTCACTCAGCGGTGCAGGAAACTCGCGACCTTCTTATGCCGAAAGTTGCTAGTCAACCTCTATTTGAGCTCAAAAAAGCTCTCGCTAGCTATATTGCAGCTACAAAGCGTAGGGTTTCCCTTGAGTATCTCCTTCTAGACGGCATCAATGATGATGAGAGACATCTTCAAGCCCTTCGATCTTTCTGCAAGGGTCTTCTTGTCCATGTTAACCTCTTGCCAATGAACAAAGTTGATGATTCGCCGCTGCAGCCATCATCGTCTCGCACTGCTAAATACTGGATCGATGCATTAAACAAGGACGGGATCGAGACTACTATGAGAGTGTCTCGAGGCTCAGATATTTCTGGAGCCTGCGGTCAACTGAAAAACAGTCTCTTGAAATCTTAACAATCAGTGTTTCATGTGAAACATCAACAGAATCGCTGTTAAATAAGAAACCCTTTGTTTCACGTGAAACAAAGGGTTTCTTATTAATGTTATGTAAAGTGATTTATTCGATACCAGACACTATCTCATCAAACAGTCTCTGAAGCTCTTCATCGTCCTTAAACTCGATTTCGATCTTGTTCTTTCCCTTACTCGACTTAACTCGCACATTAGTCTTAAGAGTCTCTCGTAAGGTCTTCGCCACCGATTTATACATTTGTGGCATAGGAGCACGCGAGGTGGAACTGGAAGCCTCTTGGCGGCCGGACAGAAGGCGAGCGAGGTTTTCCGCCTCACGTACGGTCAAATTATTCTCAACAATCTTTTGAGTAAGAGACGCGCGGCCTTCCTGGGTTGGAACCGAGAGAATCGCACGAGCATGGCCAGCGGTGATTTTCTCCTCGTACAACAGCTGCTGAGCTTCCTCGGGAAGGTCAAGAAGGCGCAAGGCGTTAGCCACTGTTGACCGGCCCTTAGACACCGCCTGAGCCACCTCGGCCTGGGTCATCGAGCGGCGCTCCATCAAACGACGATACCCATAGGCCTCTTCGATGGGATTCAGATCGGAACGTTGGATATTCTCAATAAGAGCCAATTCGAGTGCCTGATTATCATCCGCTTCTTTGATGCGGATAGGAACTTGTTTCAGACCAGCAGCCTTAGAGGCTTGCCAACGACGTTCGCCCGCAATGATCTGATAGGTACCGTCATCCGTTTTGCGAACCAAAATAGGCTGCAGAAGCCCGTCTTTTTCAATAGAGGAAGCAAGCTCTTCAATTTCCTCTTTCTTAAACTGCGTACGCGGCTGATCGGGATTAGGGGAGATAAGATCGATATCGACCTCATCAGTCGTTTTCTCCTCTACGATCTCCACCACTTCACGAGGCTGAACTTCACGCACAATAGGCTCAGAGATAACCTCGCCATATGGCTCAGGAACAGATACTGGCTCGACGGGACGAGAAGTAACCGGCTCTACCACTTCATCCAGTTCTTCCGCCTCGACAACTACGCGTTCCCGCGCAGGCGAAGGTGTGGCAGGAATAACAGGATCGTAGGAACCAGGAAGAAGAGACCCTAGTCCTCGGCCGAGACCACGACGTTCACTTTTAGCCACGAGCAATCACTTCCTTTGCCAGTTCAATATAGGAGAGGGAGCCACGTCCCTTGGGATCGTATTGAGTAATAGGCTGACCGAAGCTTGGTGCCTCAGAAAGCTTGACAGTACGGGGAATGGGCGTACTGAACACTAAGCGCCCGAAGTACTCGCGCACCTCATCAACCACCTGCTTAGATAAGGTGGTACGACTATCGTACATAGTAAGAAGGATTCCATAGATATCCAACGTGGGATTCAGGCGCGATTTGACACGCTTCATTGATTCAAGAAGTTTTGTCACACCTTCCAAGGCGTAAAACTCGCACTGAATGGGAATCAGAAGCTTGTCGGCAGCCACGAGTGCGTTCACAGTAAGCAATCCCAAGGAAGGCGGACAATCAATGAGAATAAAATCGTATTTCCCTCTCATGCTACCTACGGCGTCTTTCAGGCGATTCTCTCTAGCCATCTCAGACACAAGCTCGACCTCGGCGCCGGCAAGATTGATAGTTGCAGGAGCGATATCAAGACCTTCGGCAATATCCGGAATAATCACGTCTTCGAGAGGGACATCATTCAGAAGGACATCGTAGATGCATTTCTGAATAAGGGACTTTTCCACTCCAAGACCGCTGGAGGCATTCCCCTGGGGATCAAGATCGACGAGAAGAACCTGTTTTCCCATTTCTCCTAGGGCTGCACCAAGATTAATAGCGGTCGTCGACTTTCCGACACCGCCCTTTTGATTAATGATGGCAATAATCTTAGTGTGACCTACCACATGCTTAACAGGAGCCTTATCTTGGAACGTCTTGAGGGGATTCGGCGGCGTCACATCCACCGCAACAGTCTCAACTTCCCTTACATGAACCTCAATATCCTCAGGATCGACAGGGATATCTTCCTCAACTATTTCCTCGCGGACAACAGGAACTTCTTCCTCGTTGACAGTCTGGCTTTGTTTGTTGTCTCGTTTAAGACCATCAAAAAATCCCACAAGGACCTCCTTCCTCAAGTGCACCACAGTATATCATCGACAACTCTCGGAGAAGTCGATAGAGACCAAGAGAATGGCTATCTCCTAATGTTTCACGTGAAACATTAGGGTCGAGGGCGTAAAGGATTCCTCTGCGCCATGCCAATGCGCCGAGGGAGCTTGAGCTTGGGCTTCCCAGTCTTGCGATAAGAAAGAATGGTACGCCTCGTTTCCCCATCGCTCAGAACAACATCGCGTCGCGAAATCAGCTGCATACCAACAAGATCGCAGATAGCAACAGCCTCCTCGATTTCGTCTGGCTGAATATCAGCTTTATAGCAAATAAGAACGCCATCTTTCTTAAGAAGGGGAGCGGCGAGCTCTAGCAGAGAAACAAGTCGAGAAAGGGCGCGCGCAGTAAGAACCGAGAAGGATCCCTTCTGTTCTAGCGCCAGATCCTCAATGCGCCCGTCGTAGGTATGAATCTGCTCAGTCAAGCCAAGGCTCTCCAGAACCTCGCTGACCAGTCTCATCTTCTTCTTTACCGAGTCAACAAGAACGGTCTGGCGGCCAGAGTAAAGAGCCAAAGGAACACCGGGGAACCCCCCACCAGAACCAAGATCTCCATACTTTCCTTCTGGCGCTTCGTTAAGTTCAGGAAGAGCAACCAAGGAATCCTCCAAATGAAGGATACGTGCCTCTTCTGGAGAGGTAATCCGTGTGAGATTAGTAGTCTCGTTAATTTTAAGAATAGCTTGAAGATACTG
>OMGQ01001556.1_pt1 | contig 12779 bp, 10 predicted proteins | sample 1646071 | NCBI WGS metagenome assembly OMGQ01 (sample SAMN05578585, study PRJEB25193) | human gut metagenome | biome: Human Microbiome; feature: human-associated habitat; material: feces | host: Homo sapiens | place: USA:Birmingham | reverse complement strand
TAATTCCATTGTCATAGAAAGGATTGTGACTTGCAGAAATCATAATACCACAATCAAAATCTTCTGTTCTTGCAACATAAGAAACACTTGGTGTAGTTGTAACATGAAGAAGATATGCATCTGCTCCTGAAGCTGTAAGTCCGGCAACTAAAGAATACTCAAACATATAACTGCTTCTTCTTGTATCCTTACCAATAACAATCTTTGCCTTACCATCCTCATGGTTCTTTCCATAATACCAGCCTAAGAATCTTCCCACCTTAAATGCATGGTCAACTGTAAGAGTTACATTTGCTTCTCCTCTGAATCCGTCAGTCCCAAAATACTTACCCATAATCTACTCCTTAATCATCATATCCGTTAGGATTATTCTTCTGCCATCTCCATGAATCAGCGCACATAGTCTTTAAATCACGCTCTGCCTTCCAGTGAAGCTCTCTCTCTGCCTTACCTGCATCACAGTAGCATGTCGCAATATCACCTGGTCTTCTTGCCTTAATTACATATGGTATATGTATTCCTGTAGCAGCCTCAAAATTCTTTACTATATCAAGCACTGAATATCCATTGCCTGTTCCAAGATTATATATTGCAATTCCCGGATTATCATTAAGCTTTTCTATAGCCTTAACATGTCCAAGTGCAAGGTCAACCACATGGATATAATCTCTTACACCTGTTCCATCATGAGTATCATAATCATTACCAAATACACCAAGCTCCTTTAACTTTCCAACAGCAACCTGTGTTATATATGGCATAAGATTATTAGGAACTCCGTTAGGATTCTCTCCTATTGTTCCGCTCTCATGTGCTCCAATTGGGTTAAAGTATCTTAAAAGAATTACATTCCATTCCGGGTCAGCCTTCTGTATATCTGTAAGAATCTCCTCAAGCATTCCCTTAGTCTTGCCATAAGGATTAGTAATCTCACCCTTAGGGCATTCCTCTGTAATAGGAACAAATGCAGGATCTCCATAAACTGTAGCTGAAGATGAGAATATAATATTCTTGACACCATGATTTCTCATAACATCAAAAAGTGTAAGTGAACCGGATATATTATTCATATAATACTCAAGCGGCTTTGCTACTGACTCACCTACAGCCTTAAGTCCAGCAAAATGTATAACACTGTCTATACTTTCCTTCTCAAATATCTCATTTAATGCTGCAGCGTCATTGATATCTGCCTCATAAAATGCAACTTCCTTTCCTGTAATCTTCTCGACTCTTTCTAAAGACTTTCTGCTTGAATTAACAAGATTATCAACAACTACAACATCATAACCTGCATTCTGAAGTTCTACTACTGTGTGGCTTCCAATAAAGCCTGCACCGCCTGTTACTAATATTGCCATTATTATCTCCTTTATGTTCTATACTAATATAGCCACAAAACTTCATATAACATGTCGTTCTGTGGCTTATTATATGTCTTATGTTACGATATTATTTGTCACCTTTCATCATACGCTCAGTTGACCATATTTCAACCTCGTACATGTTGCTCTTATTATATCTCTTTCTAAGGTTCTTGAGCTGCTTTAAGTACTCTAACGTAACCTTTCCTGAAAGCTTTGATTCACCTTCAGTTCTCTGCTGGAATTTGTATGGAATCTCTACAACCTTGCTATATGTACCCATTGCAAGAACCTCAACCATAATTTTCCATCCGATTGGCTGAAGGTCAGCATTCTCAATAACTTCTCTTCTGAACATAAAGAGTCCGCTTGTAGGATCTGATATCTTCCTAAGGCAAGGCAACATAACCTGTCCTATCTTTCTTGCTGTTCCAGATACGAACTTTCTGTACCAGTTAAGTCCGCCATCATCTCCACCTGGAATAAGCCGGCTAGGTATACAGAAGTCTGCACCACTTTCCATAGCCTTATACATATATTTAAGAACGATTGGTGGGTGCTGTAAATCAGCATCCATACATGCCATATATTCGCCCTTTGCAAGCTTAAAACCATCAAGAACAGCAGTTGCTAATCCTGTACCATTCTTTCTATGTTCCATTCTCACCTGTGGATATTCCTTAGCAACTTCCATAATCACATCAGGTGTATTGTCCTTACTGTCATCAACAAAGACAATTTCATAATCAATACCCTTCAAAGCAACATCAATCTGTGCTACAAGATTTCTGATGTTCTTGCTTTCATTAAATGTTGGTATTACTACTGATAACATTATCATACTCTCCTTTAAAAAGAATTCTCTCGTCATTATACATCAATATACAACAAAGTAAAACATTTTTTTATACTCTGGTAACAACCATGGTTGCCTGTCCCTTAACTATTATTGAACGAAGGCCTGCACTTACAAAGAAACTGTCGCCTGCTTTAAACTCCATAGTCTTTTCATAATCATCAGTTTCAATAGTTCCTGAGCCGTTAATGAAAAGTACAGAAACAAAGGATGCCTCATCAATAGCAATCTTTGCTTCGTCATTGACATCATACTTATATACTTCAAAGTATTTGCACTGGACAAGTCTTTCTTCTGTGAAATGTTCATTTCTTGCAATAACAACCTCTGTTTTATTGTCCTTGATATATTTATGGTTATCAACAACATCAAGTGCTTTCTTAACATGAAGTTCTCTTGGATTACCGAACTTGTCCCTTCTGTCATAATCATACATACGGTAAGTACAGTTAGAATTCTGCTGTATCTCACATATGAATACACCTGCGCCTATTGCATGGATTGTTCCTGCCTTAACCATAACAACATCGCCTGCTTTAACCTCTATCTTATTAAGTATGTCTGTGATTGTATTATTATTAATTCTCTCAAGAATTTCTTCCTTAGATGCGTCTCTTGAAAGCCCACAGTACAGATATGATCCCGGTTCACTGTCCACTACATACCACATCTCATTCTTTCCATATTCATTCTCATTCTCAAGAGCATATTCATCATCAGGATGAATCTGTATAGAAAGTGCCTGCTTTGCATCTATGAATTTTATAAGGATAGGGAATCTGTCCTGTGCCTGACATTTCCAGCCTAATGCTTCTTTTCCTATAATATTAAGATACTCATTAAAGAGCATTCCTTTATATCTTCCCTCAGCTATACGGCTCTGACCGTCAGGATGAGCTGAAAGTTCCCAGCTCTCACCGATGACATCATAATCACATTTCTTGCCATATACATCACGAATCTTTGTTCCACCCCACAGATTATCCTTAAATGCAGGTTCAAGCTTCGCAATAGGACTCTTATCCAGTCTTACATAATTAGCAGATGCCTGTGGGTTATCCTTATTATATATCTTAACAAGATCTGTATCTGATATATTATCTCCAATACCAACCTCTATTACTACCACATTCTTGTCTGTCTTATTAGCAATCCTGTGTTTCGTTCCCACTGGAATGAATACACTTTCATATTTGTTATAATCAGCAGTTTCATTACCAAGTGTAATTGTAGCAATACCTTCAACTATTGACCAATGCTCAGTCCTCTTTTCATGCCGGTGAAGAGACATTGACATTCCTGGAAAAACAGTAAGCTTCCTGACTTTATATCCCTGTGAATAATTAAGTATCTCCTGTATTCCCCATTCCTTATAAGTAGTCCTGTTATAATCGAAAAATGCTTCATAAGTATCCATATTATCTTTCATAATCTGCTTGATATTATCAGCAGATTTCTTTGATGATATATATGTTGCATCATCTGTATTAACAACTACAAGATCTCTTAAATCATTGGCGACAACAAGCCTCTTAGGTGCATTATTTATAATATTAACATTATCGCAGTCATTCTTGATAACACATTCTGACTTAATATTGTTTCCAAATTCAGCTAAATCGCTGGCGTTGCCGACATCCATCCACTCAAAATGTGCTTCAACTACTTTTATTGAATCACATTTTTCAAGGAGAAGTGTTTCAATACTGCCATGTGGCATAGCCTGCATAACCGTCTCTGAAAATCTCACAGACCTTCTTATTGCCGGCACCTTTCTCTTAGCTGTCTTACAGGTAGTGTACAGTTCTGATGCAAGGCGTCTTGCAGCATTAATCATATCCCCTGCCCTGAATACAAGTATTCCACTGTTCCACAGATACCCCTCATCATAGTCATATCCAAGCAGACCTTCTGTCTCATCTTCATCGAAATCTATTCTTGCAATAAACTTCTTAACATTCTCTTTATCCCGGAGAATGTACCCATAAGTGGATGACTGTGATTCTGGCTTAATTCCTAATACCGCAAGATATCCTTCTTTTGCATATTCTTTAGCTTCAATTATTGAATCTTTATAACCATCACCCTCAATCAGGTTGTCCGAATTAACAACCAGAACTAATTCTGACGGGTTGGCAAATAAAGTCCCTAACAGTACAGCTGCTCCTGTTCCCTTCGGTGTACCCTCAAGGATAACTCTGTACTTAAGACTCTGGAACGCTTTCATCTGTCCATTAACAATATTCTTATAGCTCTCATTGGTAACTATTATAAATTCCTCACAGAATGGCATATTCCTTACTACAGTTTCCTGTAATATGGAACGGCCTTCTTTTATTTTCATAAACTGCTTTGGAAACTGCCTTCTGGATAATGGCCATAAACTATCACCACTACCCCCGGCTAATATTACACATTTCATAGCAATCCTTCCTTAAAATATCTGTTATAGATATTATGTTTATTAGTTATCTGCTGAAGTATCTCCACCCGCTGGTGTATTGCTACTGTCATCTCCGCCTGCCGGCTTATCACCGCTGTCATCCCCACCTGCTGGCTTATTATCTCCGCTGTCATCTCCACCTGCTGGCTTATTATCTCCGCTGTCATCTCCACCCGATGAGATATTATCGCTTTCGTTTCTTCCTGCTGGTTTATTATTCTTATCCTCGGCAGTTGTTCTCTCATTAGCTGCTGTCGTTTCTTCCCTGCTGCTAGTGCTTTCTGCTGCTGAAGTTTGAGATGAGTGTGCTGCAGTTGAACTATCCTTACTTGTCGCAGTCTCCTTAGGTGCTTTGGTTGTATATTCCATCGGTTTCCATTCATTGCTGTTATTCTTATTATTGGCTTTTCTTCTATTACCACCAGCCATTGCTGCTATTGACACTATAAGGATAATCACTACAAGAATTACCACCATTGACGCATATACAACATTACGTCTCCTTGCTCTTGGTACACCCGGGAACACTCTTCCAACAAATGCTGTAAGCTTGTCCATAAGTGAAACACCCCTTACAGGGACATCATCAAAATCATTGTTCTCATATCCATTCATGTCATATTCAAATAACACACCTTCATCAGAATCCTCATCGTCTGATTCATTATCAGGTAAATCTGCATTTTCAGACTCATAAGCCCCGTACTCGTCGGCAGCTTCTGTTTCCGCTTCTTTCTGCTCTGCACCATATATCTTAATATCAGAATCATCTGTCTCTTCTTCATCAAACGAAGCATAATCTGACATATTCTCTACAACTGATGATATACCGAGTATATAAGCTTAAGAATAAATGCACTGTCTATATCGAGCAAAGTTTCTATATCGTCAACTGAATGCATCTCATATCCGTAAAGTTCCATCATAATAGTCTGGACTCTTGATAATGACTTAATATTATCAGGTGCATTGTCATACGCCTTAAAATCTTTAAATATTCTGGAATTATCTTTTATTATGTCAAATAATTCCTTATCTTCCTTAATTCTGCCATACTCATACTCGTAATCATCATCTATCTTAATAGTAGAATTATCTATAAGATTAAACATAAACACTGAAACTCTTGTTGCAATCTGACGCATAATATTCTTATTAACATCGATACTATCAAGATTAGTACATATATCAATAATCGCTCTTGGAGAAAGTTTCTTGTAATCCTCTCCAAAAACCGGATATATAAGACAGTTTACATCTTTCTGTATCTCCTTGCATAAGACCTCTTTATCAGTCTTTCCAGTCCTTACATCATTAATCAGTTCCTTCATCTGTTCTTGATTCTTACTCATATTTTATCTCCTCGTGAATATACATTCCGATTGATTATACCACTCTGTTAAAGAAATGTCACGATTTTTCAGTTGTTTTATATAGTCACATCATTTAATGCTTCCATGCACTCATGTCAACATTACCTGATATACCATTCACACGTGCTTTCTCAGTAAACTGCCACATTGTAAATGGTCCTGTATATGTACATTTGCTGTTATACTGTGCAAGCCATACACTACAACCTACATTTCCTGCATATATACGGTTATTCATCCAGTCCTTGTTAGCATACAGTATTGCTGAGTAACCGCAGCTTCTTACTGTCTGTGCAAATGCATTTATAACGGCTGTTCTTTGTGATGATGATATCTTATCTCCTCGTCCGCTTCCATTACCTGCACTCTCAACATCAATTGCCAAGGGAAGTGAAATATTATATTCACTGCAGGCTGATACAATAAAGCTTGCTTCTTCAACCGCTTCGGTAGTATCCACTGCCTGGGTTACAATATAAGCTCCAACTTTAATTCCTGCAGCTGTTGCCTGGCTCATATTGCTATGAAATCTTTTATCAAGTACAAGTCTTGCCGTTTCGTATCCTCTATATCCAACTCTTATCATAGCATAGTTAATACCAGAAGCTTTAACACTGTTCCAGTCAATATCTCCATTATAAGTAGAAACATCAATAACAAGCGATGACCCCTGTGAACCGTCAGCATTGAAATAATATTGCACTCCATCTATATTCTTCCAGCCTGTTACAGCGTTGGAATTTTCAAAATAATAATTTTTTCCTTTTATATTCTGCCATCCATCAGCATATATATATTCAATCTGTGCCTCAACCTCCATAACTATATACGAAACTGTTTTTATTTCAGTTGAAGTTTCTGTCTCAGATTTTGAACTTTCTTCTATATTAGAGACACTTTCTTTTTGTGAATTATCAGGTGCCTTTGCAGAAGTACTTTCTTCCTGCTTTGTAGAAGTACTTTCTTCCTGCTTTGTAGAAGTTTCTGTATTGTCATCTTTTATAAGGAATTTGGTTACAACATTTTCAGAGCCACCTGTAACACTGACAGTTCCAGTTTCATATACATATCCTGTATATTGCTTCTGTGTTCCGTTTTCTTCAACAAGAATACTGCCCTTGCTGCATTTATCAAGCTGGGATGCCGTGAAATCCTGTATTTTTCTGCCTTTTAAGCTGTATATAACATCTGTTCCTGACTTCTTTACTGATGAAACACTTACACTTCCTGAAACTGCATTATCAACATATAACACAGGCTTTATAACTTCACCAGCTGTTGCATTATTTCTGTTTTTCAAAGGATCTTCCTTCTGAGTCACAGCACTGTCAGTAACAACCTTTTCCATGATACTATCAATCACTTCAAATGTTTCTTCTGTAGATTCCTCTTCTTCCGGCTCAGTACTTTCAGGCTGTGTATGAGTCTGCATTTCAGTCTGGGTCTCTGCTGCTTCTACAATCGCCGGCTGATGTTTAGAGGCTTTATTTACGCTTATACCTACTACAATCCCTGTTATCACTCCTGCTATAATAACTGCTGCAGATACTGATGTCACAACAATATGACTCTTAACCTTGAAGAAATCGATAACCTTTTCCCTGAAATTTCTCTGAAGTTCCTCAACATCAAGAATCTCATACTGCGGTTCTTCTGGCAAGTCCTTCTTCTCACAGTCTTCTGTCTCTGTAGATGCTTCGTCAGTCTCCACATTTTCTTCTGTTTTTATGTCTTCTACTTCTTTATCTGAATCACACATATCTGCTTCCTGTTATTCCTCTGCACCTCTGACAATAGCTGCTTTCTTAATAACTTCTCCTTCTCCTGGCACATTAAAAGCATACTCTGCTACATAGGTGTACTTATCAAAGTCGTACTTTTCTTCTATTGCCTGCTGCTCTGTCAGTACATCTTCTTCCTCTGTTTCTATATTAACCTTCTTTATTACAACTCCAGTTAATTCAGCTTCCTGTCCAAGATTATTCTTACAACTGACTCCTGTCCTGAAATTATAATCCTTTGACATAGTGTTATTCTTTACAACAATATCATTTCCTGTAAATTCCTCTGTTATAACCTCAATCTCAAGCTTTGCTGTGTTCTTTATCCAGCCTGACTTAGGGTCTTTAAAACGGTACTCTATTGTGTATTTCCCGGCCGTTGATGTTGCTTCCTCCTCGCTGTATTCATTGCCTGATTCATCATATATTGAATACTCGATATCCATATCATATCCGATAGTATTAATTCCCTTAACTCCGTCAAGCAGATTAAGTTCCTCTGTCAGTCTTCCGATTCCATCGCCGTATGTTCGCTTAATCTCCTTGTTAGTAACCGTAAGCACAGCGTCCTTAGTATCAACATGGTAGTTAGCATAGCCGAAAAATGCTATATCTACATCTACCTGTCCACTGATACCATCAACATAACATCTTGAACTATACTGCCACATATCATAATGATATCTGAAATTTGGAAGTTCATCTCCATAAGTCCATCTTACTGAATCATAATAAAACTTACCAAAATATGCCGCCATCCAAACTTTATACTTACTTGCAATCTTTTCCCCATCAAAATTGTTATACCATCTGTTTCTGTTAGAATAAACCATAGGCTGATATCCATAACTGGATATAACATTACAAAACGTCTCACAGGCTTCTGTTACTGAATCATAATCACCATCCAGTTCCCAGTCAAATGCAACCGGATATGTTATCTGGTAATCCCTTATAAGACTTATACAGTAACTTGCTTCATCGTATGCTTCTCTTGCATTAGAAGCACCTGAATAGAAATACACACCTACCTGTATACCGTTAGCAAGTGCTCCTTGTATATTCTGCTGAAATTTCCTGTCTTCATATAAACCATCATCTCCGCCACCGCATTTTATCATTGCAAATGTGATGCCATCAGCAGCAACTGCTGACCAGTCTATATCTCCCTGCCATCTTGAAACATCTACACCATATGTCAACTGGCTGATTTCATATACATCATTCGAGCTTGGCTGATCTGGTTCAGGCTCCTCAACCTCAGTCTCCTCTCTTGATGGTTCTGACGAATTATCTTCTACTATCTCAAGGTCCTTAACCGGAATCGGTGCACTGCTGTTCTCTGCTGCCTTATCAATTATCTCATATAATTCTTTACTGCTTGTATTCTCATCTGCAACAGCCTCTTTAACAAGTTCTGCTATCTCTTCCTGTGTTGCAGTCTCTATCTCTGTCTCTGATTCTGTTTGTGTTTCGGTAAGAATCTCACTCAGCTTATCAAGATTACTGTCTGTCTCAGTCTCTACTTCTGTCTCCTGTGCCTGTACCTGCATTTTGCTGCTATGATGATGAACATACTCTACTGTTGTTACAGTTGCTGCACTTCCTGCAACCACGACTGAGCCTGCAATAATACATGCCTTTGCATGTGCCACAAATACAGACTTACATATTCCTGATAATTTTCCTGCTATGGTATTTAATAATTCTTTCATCCTACATGCATCTCCTGATTAGTCATAATAATGTTTGAAGTAAACTCTCCCGAATATTGCCCATGTATCGCAGAATGCCTGCCATATATCCTTCATTCCTATACGCTTTACACCGGAATCCCTGACATATACAACCTCCACAGGCATCTGTGCTATCGAAAAACCCCTTCTGTGAATCGCCACTAAAAGTTCTATATCATAAGCAAACCCTGATGTTCTTATAAGATGTGCAACCGGTTTGATTGCCTCAACCCTGAATACCTTAAGCCCGGTCTGCGTATCCTTAACATTAAGATGGAACAAGACTAGAAGCATTATATAATAGCCCATGCTTATCACTTTCCTCTTAAACGGATAATCAAGCTTGGAATCCTTAAGGAACTTACAGCCTATAACAACATCTTTATTATCATCAAGCATTTTCTTAAGATAACCTTCTAACTGTGATGGATTAAGTTCAAGGTCTGCATCAACAAATGCGACATACTTTCCTTCAGCCTGCGACACTCCGGCAATTATTGCATTTCCCTTGCCTCTGTTCTTTTCAGAACTTACCATACGCACACGGCTATCCTGCTTGATAGCTCTTTCTATCTCAGCTTTGGTATTATCCTTACTGCCATCATTAACCGCAATAATCTCCAATTCAGGAACAAACTTTTCAACAATTCTCAATGTTTCCATGATACTGTGATATATAAGTTTTTCCTCATTGTAAGCCGGCATAACAATAGACAGCATACCATTTAGATTTAACATTTATACTCTCCCTCTGATGTTTACACACCTTTTAATATTACAATGCTATGCCATGTTTTTCAAGTATAGACAGGAAATTAATGCAGATAATATCTTATATGAAAACTATCTTATATATTATAATGAGGTGAATTTATGAATAACTCAGAAAATCTTCCAACAGACAACAACAATAAATCTATCGTAAAAGGGCAAACTATGTATAATTGGGAAACTCACGATAATCAGGACAAAGTAATTGTCGACAGTATTAATGCAATTGAAAGAAGGCGTGAGCATATGACTGACGAACAGTTAAGAAAAGCATATACAGAATTACAGACAGGACTTGGTCCTGATATATACAGTCAGTTATGTGACCGCAAGGCAAGTGACAATTTTCAGGGGTGACTTTATTATGGGTCACCCCACCACCTGCAATTATATATTATTTGCGGCACAGTCAAGTGCTGCTGCCACAACAGCATCCATATCATAATATTTGTACTCACCAAGACGTCCGCCGAATATAACTTTTCTTTCAGCATCAGCAAGTTCCTTATACTGTGCATAAAGAGCGCCGTTCTTCTCATCATTTACAGGATAATATGGCTCATCACCCGGCTTCCACTCAGAGCTGTATTCACGACTGATAACAGTCTTAGGAAGGTCATTGCCATCCTCGTCCTTACCGAATTCGAACCATTTGTGCTCAATAATTCTTGTCCATGGTGTCTTGGCATCAGTGTAATTAACTGCTGCATTACCCTGAAAATTAGGAATATCCAGAGTCTCTGTTTCAAACCTTACTGAACGGTATTCAAGATTTCCAAGCTTATAATCAAAGTACGCATCAATCGCACCTGTGTATACAACCTTTTCAGCCTGACTATCTAATTCTTCCTTAGCATCAGAAGAAGCAAGATAATCAACGCCAAGTCTTACCTCAATACTTCCGGAAAGACTGCTGTCATCAAGCATATTGGCAACCATCTTAGTATAACCACCCTCAGGAATTCCCTGATAAAGTGCGTTAAAATAATTATTATCAAATGTAAGTCTTACAGGAAGTCTCTTGATAATGAATGATGGAAGCTCGTTGCATGGTCTGCCCCACTGCTTCTGTGTATATCCCTTAATAAGCTTCTCATATATATCGGTCCCGACAAGACTTATAGCCTGCTCCTCAAGATTCTTAGGCTCTGTGATTCCTGCTTCCTTTCTCTGTTGCTCGATTCTTTCTGCAGCCTCCTGTGGTGTCACAACGCCCCACATCTTATTGAAGGTATACATATTGAATGGCAGTGAATACAACTCGCCCTTATAATTCGCAACAGGTGAATTAGTGAATCTGTTAAATGTAGTAAACTGTGAAAGATACTCCCACACCTTCTTATTATTGGTATGAAAAATGTGCGCACCATATACATGCACATTAATACCTTCCATCTTCTCTGTATATACATTACCGGCAATATTATTTCTCTTATCTATTACAAGAACCTTCTTTCCTGCTCTTGCTGCCTCATGTGCAAACACTGAACCGAAAAGTCCTGCTCCAACTATTAAATAATCATACATAATCCTGTTCCTTTTCTATCTTAAATAATGGGATGATGCCGACGCACCACCCCATTAATTATACTTATTAAATTACATTAATTCAACATAAGAAGTAATTAATAATAATCAATATCAGATATATAATCTTCTGTCCTTGTATAACCATCTAACTGTATAATAGCATCTGCCAGGACAGTTTCACCATTGTCAGGATTATATTTTTCATAATTCAATACAATACAAGGATTATCTGCATTTATATTTTTATTAAAATTCTTCTTGTCAAGGGACTCTATAAGTCCATTTAATACTTTTTGTGCTCTTTCTTCATCTTTTCTTACATATGAATCCAGATTAATATATGTTTTGGTATCATTATATACAAGAACTGCTGAAAGAGTTTCATATTCACTAGTATATTTATCCCATGTTCTGGAACTGTCATTTAAATACTGCTTTAAAATATCGCTCATTGTCCCAAGCTCTTTTTCATTATTCCTAATGGCATATTCATTCCGTATACCAATATACTTATTATAAGATTGTGGCATATTCTTACTGATTGGAAGAACCATATCATAAGTAACGCCTTTTTTCGAAAAGCGTACTGACATCAAGAATGTATCAACATCTGAAGTAACTGTCTGATACCATTTCTCAAATCCAATCTGTTTAATTTCACCTGTAATTGTTTCATATATATCTTTACAGTCAGAATCCTCCATATTACCTGTTATATAATTAACGGAAATCTTGTCACTATCCGGAAGATCCATATATGCCTTAACAAATTTCTCATCCTTCTTTAACAGACTTGAAAGTTTATTGGCATCACTGTCTGTAAGCTGAATCCTTCTGTAATGTGTAACACCGTTCTGTCTGAAACCAACCTTATAATTAGTCACTGAGCCTCTGCCGTTATAAATATAATTATGAACACCATTTG
>OMGQ01001551.1_pt1 | contig 12806 bp, 10 predicted proteins | sample 1646071 | NCBI WGS metagenome assembly OMGQ01 (sample SAMN05578585, study PRJEB25193) | human gut metagenome | biome: Human Microbiome; feature: human-associated habitat; material: feces | host: Homo sapiens | place: USA:Birmingham | reverse complement strand
TTGGTGCTCTCTCTTTTTCTTTTATTCAACTGACAAAAACTTTACTCTATAATCAATATTGAAATAAGCATTTTCGCCGTTTGAAATTTACCCAAAGCTCAATATCCATTGTAAGCCTAATCACAATAAAAAAAACCTCATATCAATCTCATGAACTTGGTCTTTTCTTATTGTTCTTTCAAATATCGAGGCTCACAATATAACATCTAGTTTCATTTTTTTGCATATTTCATTTGCCTGTTACGTACCAATTACGTACCAATTTTTAGAATAAATACATAAAGATATATAAACTTATATCGAATTCAATAAACTCGCAAGTCCTTGATTTATAAGGCTTTATCGGGTTATAGGAAGATATAGAAACTTACATGGAAATCGCCGATTTATTACACTTATCATAATGCACCATATTAATGCATTCCAGAAATAATCATCTGCATCTGCATCTTTTTTAATCTTACTAATTGCATACCTTATAGCTGAACCAACACCAATCATCTCACCAATTGAGAATATTATACTATATAATGGCATAACAAGATTTAATGCTGTAAGTCCGTCTGCTCCCTTTGCTATAGATATAAAATACGAGTCAGCAAGAACGTAGCATGAAAACCCGATCATTCCGAGAATATTCTGCGATACATATTTAGAAAAATTCTTTCTGTTTTCCTCCTTGCTCATCGAAATCTCCTTAATTAAATAATATAAGTTACAAAAACGGCTCCCGTTGGGAGCCGCATTTTACACACTATCATATCTCTTAACGCAAAGCAATTACATGCCCATAATTATTTACTTAGTTCCGAAGATTCGGTCTCCGGCATCCCCAAGTCCTGGGCAGATATAAGCATCTGCGTTAAGCTCTCTGTCAAGATGTCCAATGTATATCTGAACATCTGGATGTGCCTTATGAAGCTTTTCAACTCCCTCTGGGGCAGCTATGATACACATGAACTTAATCTGCTTTCCGCCAACCTTCTTTATCTGGTCAATTGCATCAACTGCCGAACCACCTGTTGCAAGCATCGGATCTGTTACAACAATAGTTCTTTCCTCAATTGGATGTGGAAGCTTGCAGTAATATGGTACCGGCTCATGTGTCTCTTCATTACGGTACATTCCGATATGTCCAACCTTAGCAGTTGGTACAAGTGAAAGTACACCAGGAACCATTCCAAGACCTGCCCTTAAAATAGGAACAATTGCAAGCTTACGGCCTGAAATCATAGGTGTCATACAAGTTTCAATAGGTGTCTCAATCTCAACATCTTCTGTCGGAAGGTCTGATAAAGCCTCAAAGCCTTCAAGCATAGCTATTTCTTCAACGAGCTTTCTAAATTCATTAGTTCCTGTTTTCTTATCTCTAAGAATTGAAATCTTATGCTGGATAAGTGGATGTGTAAATATAGTTATATTCTTCTCATTCTCAAAATCCATCATTATTAAGTACCTCCAAATTATATAATATAATTACTCAATGTATTTACTCAGCCTCTTCTGGCTTTTCCTCATCAGAGTCTGTATTCATAACATAAACTCCACGGCTGCTGTCACCTGCTGGATTCTTACCGAATTCATAATCATTGCCAGGTAATATTGCATTTAGAAGAATACCTGCTATAGCTGCAATTGCAAGCGCTGTAAGCGTTATAGATGTTCCACCGATTGTAAATGTAAGTCCACCACCGAAGCCTAAACCACATACAAATATAACACCTGCAATAATAAGGTTTCTTGACTTAGTAAGGTCAACCTTGTTCTCAACAACATTTCTTACACCGATAGCTGAAATCATACCATAAAGCATGAATGATATACCACCGATAATTGCTGTTGGCATAGTTGATATAACTGATGAAAACTTAGGTATGAATGAAAGTATAATTGCAAATACTGCTGCAATTCTGATTACTCTTGGGTCATATACCTTAGAAAGTTCAAGAACTCCTGTGTTCTCACCATATGTAGTATTAGCCGGACCTCCAATTGCACCTGCAAATGCTGTTGCAACACCATCACCAATAAGTGTTCTGTGAAGACCTGGATCTGCTAAATAGTTTTCTTCAACTGTAGCCGAAATAGCTGACATATCTCCGATATGTTCCATCATTGTTGCAATAGCAATAGGTGCCATTACAAGGATTGCTGTTACATCAAATTTCATAAACTGGAACTTTGGAATTCCAACCCATGAAGCAGATGCAATTGATGAGAAATTAAGTATTGCTGAACCATCAGGATTATGTACGCCGCATGCATTAAGAATAAGTGCAAATACATATGAAATTACTACGCCCATAAGAATAGGAATAATCTTGAAAAGCCCCTTGCCCCATATATTGAATATAATAATTACAGCAAGTGCAACAAATGCAAGTAACCAGTTAGTTGAAGCATTAGTGATTGCTGAACCTGCAAGTGAAAGACCGATACAGATAATGATAGGTCCTGTAACCACAGGTGGAAGGAATTTCATAACTCTGTTAACTCCAACAAGCTTAATAATTAAAGCAAGTACAAAGTAAAGCATTCCGGCAACAAATATACCACCGCATGCATAAGCAGCCTTATCATTAGCTGACATTCCAGCATACATACCGCTGTCAAGATTAGCTACTGTGTAGAATCCACCAAGAAATGCAAAGGAAGATCCTAAGAATGCAGGTACTTTGAATTTAGTACACAGGTGGAATATCAATGTACCAAAACCAGCACAGAAAAGTGTTACTGATACAGACAGACCTCTGGTAAGTTCCTCACCACAGGCAGCCTGAAAATATCCTGATACCAGAATAGGTACAAGAATAGTTGCGCCAAACATGGCAAACATATGCTGAATACCAAGAATCAGCATCTTCGCTTTACCAAGCTTTCTGGCATCACGAATAGGTTCGATTTTCTTTTGTTCCATAATACGCTCCAATCAATATATATTTTCATATTATTATAGAACATATTATGATTTAGGGCAATGAAAAAATATTCCATTTTAAACATTTCGGGGCATGAAAAGCTTTCGCCTTCCATGCCCCGAAACTCGTGTTATGGTCAGAAATTGGATTATTTCTCTTCTGCAATAGCAGCCTGTGCTGCTGCAAGTCTTGCAATAGGTACTCTGAATGGTGAGCAGCTCACATAATCAAGACCAATCTTGTGGCAGAATGCAACTGATGAAGGATCTCCACCATGCTCTCCACAGATACCTATGTGAAGATCCGGATTAACCGGTCTTCCAAGCTTTATTGTCATCTCCATAAGCTTACCAACACCATTCTGGTCAAGCTTTGCAAATGGGTCATTCTCAAATATCTTAGATTCATAGTATGCATTAAGGAACTTACCAGCGTCATCTCTTGAGAATCCGAATGTCATCTGTGTAAGATCGTTAGTACCAAAGCAGAAGAAATCAGCTTCCTTGGCAATCTCATCAGCAGTAAGTGCAGCTCTTGGAATCTCAATCATAGTACCAACCTCGTATTCAAGGTCGATTCCTGCTGCCTTAATCTCTTCATCTGCTGTCTCAACAACAGTCTTCTTTACATACTTTAATTCCTTAACCTCACAGATAAGCGGAATCATAATCTCCGGCTTAACATTCCAGTCAGGATGTGCCTTCTTAACATTGATTGCAGCTCTTATAACAGCTCTTGTCTGCATCTTGGCAATCTCTGGATATGTTACTGCAAGACGGCATCCTCTGTGTCCCATCATTGGATTAAACTCATGAAGACTTGCAATAATATTCTTAATAGTCTCTACTGACTTGCCCTGTGATTCAGCTAACTTCTTAATATCTTCTTCCTCTGTAGGAACAAATTCATGAAGAGGTGGATCAAGGAATCTGATAGTTACAGGATTACCTTCAAGTGCCTCATAAAGTGCTTCGAAATCTCCCTGCTGATATGGCAGAATCTTATCCAGTGCTGCTTCTCTTTCTTCTACAGTATCAGAACATATCATCTCTCTGAATGCTGCAATTCTGTCCTCTTCAAAGAACATATGCTCAGTACGGCAAAGTCCGATACCTTCTGCTCCAAGTTCTCTTGCCTTCTTGGCATCCTTAGGAGTATCTGCATTAGTACGAACCTTTAACTTTCTATACTTATCAGCCCACTCCATAACTCTTCCAAACTCTCCTGCAATCTTGGCATCAACCGTAGGAATCTGTCCATCATATATGTTGCCTGTTGTACCATCAATAGATATATAATCTCCTTCATGGTATTCCTTGCCTGCAAGTGTGAACTTCTTATTAGCTTCATCCATTGCAATATCACCACAGCCAGATACACAGCAGGTTCCCATACCTCTTGCAACAACCGCTGCATGGCTTGTCATACCTCCTCTTACAGTAAGAATACCCTGCGAAGCCTTCATACCTGTAATATCTTCTGGCGATGTCTCAAGTCTTACAAGAACAACCTTCTCGCCTCTTGCATTCCACTCTTCTGCGTCTTCTGCTGAGAAAACAATCTTACCACATGCAGCGCCAGGAGATGCTCCAAGACCTCTTCCTGCTGGAGTTGCAGCCTTAAGTGCAGCTGCATCAAACTGAGGGTGAAGCAGTGTATCTAAGTTACGTGGATCGATCATTGCAACTGCTTCTTCTTCTGTTCTCATGCCTTCATCTACAAGGTCACAAGCGATTTTCAGAGCAGCCTGAGCTGTTCTCTTACCGTTACGTGTCTGCAGCATGTACAGTTTACCGTGTTCTACAGTAAATTCCATATCCTGCATATCTCTGTAATGTTCTTCCAGAGTTGCACACACATCCTTAAACTGCTCAAATGCTTCCGGGAACTTCTCACTCATTTCCTGAATATGCATTGGAGTTCTTACTCCGGCAACAACATCTTCACCCTGTGCGTTAGTAAGGAACTCTCCAAAAAGTCCTTTAGCACCAGTTGCAGGATCTCTTGTAAATGCAACACCAGTTCCACAGTCATCCCCCATATTACCAAATGCCATAGACTGTACATTAACTGCTGTTCCCCAAGAATAAGGAATATCATTATCTCTTCTGTATACATTAGCTCTTGGGTTGTCCCATGAACGGAATACAGCTTTTATAGCTCCGTATAACTGTTCCTTAGGATCATCTGGGAAATCCTTGCCAATCTTAGACTTATATTCAGCCTTAAACTGTGTTGCAAGCTCCTTAAGATCATCCGCTGTAAGCTCTACATCAAGCTTAACCCCTCTCTCATCCTTCATCTTGTCAATAAGCTCTTCGAAATATTTCTTGCCAACTTCCATAACTACATCTGAATACATCTGGATAAATCTTCTATAACAATCCCATGCCCATCTTGGATTACCAGATTTCTGTGCAATTACATTAACAACATCCTCATTAAGTCCAAGATTAAGAATTGTGTCCATCATACCCGGCATAGAAGCTCTTGCTCCAGAACGAACAGAAACTAAAAGTGGATTCTCCATATCTCCAAACTTCTTGCCTGTAATCTGTTCCATCTTCTCGATATGTTCGTTAATCTGTCCCATGATCTCATCATTGATCTCTCTACCATCCTCGTAATACTGGGTACAAGCTTCCGTGGTAATAGTAAACCCCTGTGGAACCGGAAGACCAATATTAGTCATCTCTGCCAGATTCGCACCTTTACCACCAAGAAGTTCACGCATATCTGCGTTACCCTCTGTAAACAAATACACCCATTTCTTTCCCATAACAAAACCTCCATAATTTAATATTCAGTTATTTAAGTAGTATGTTTCTTAACTTGTTAAAATTATAACATAGTAATCGTTTTCGTGCAACCATAAATGTATTTATTTTAATACAATTTTATATACAAGCCTTACATTTACAGAATATGCTTAATATGGGAAAATATTCATGCTGTACTAAATAGTACAACAATAGAGCCATCACTGAAAACACAATATAAGGAGGATTTTTCTATGCCTAAAGACCCTGTTATGCTTTTAAGCTTTGTCAATACACAACTTCGAGACAATTACAATTCATTAGAGGAACTGTGCAAATCTTATATGGTTTCTGAGGAAGAAATAACCAATAAGTTAAAATCAATTAATTATGAATATAATACTGAAAAGAACCAGTTTATCTAGTTCTGTATAAATATGTCTTAATCTGATTATTGATTCGTTGTTCATGATACCTATAGGTAGTCGCATTATCACTTGACTTATAGGACATATCCGGGCAGAATTCTTATTCAGCCTTCACTTTTCCTCCCAATCTACCTATAGATAAGCTTCCTCGTGCCTGCCTGATAGGTAATTTCCGGTACTTTCATGTAATTCTGCCTGCATTTTACCTATATAGCTTTATTATTTTTTATTCTTATAGGAACACGTAGAAACAAGTCCATGAACAGAAGCTGGCTTCTCCAAAAAAGAAAAGCAACGCCAGTATCCACTCTTACCAGCATTGCTTTATCTTTATATATTATACTGTTATTCTGCCTTCCTTATCAGCTATCACTCCATATCCGGACACATATATCCCGCATTAATCATATTAGCTCGCAGCTTTTCTACACTTATCTCAAGCTTTTGCGCGCCCTTTTCCATACTTATGCTCTCATCTTCTACCAGTGAATATATCATCTGATTGCCTTCTTCTCTTCCTTTCTGAAGGCCCTGTTTTATTCCCTCTTTCATTCCTTTCTCAATTCCCCTGTCTTCAAGTCTCTGCGCTACATCACACATATTGCTCACTCCTTCCTTATCTGACAATATCTCTTCATATCTGCTATCCCCTGTCATAACCGATAAAAACTTTAGTATCTCATCCACATGCTTAATTGTTGTCTTATCATCTGGTATGTAATCTTTGTTCTTTCTCTTGTTCACAAAGAAATTAGCAACGATCTTATAATCACTTGTAAACTTTGCTATCTGTTCATCTGTCAGCCACGCTATCTCAAATACATTAGCTTTAGTGTCATTAACATACTTATCCAGATTATCCGGAACTTTAATCAGAGACTTAAGATTCTTTGGTGCTGTCCATTTTCTGTCTGTACCATAATACAGCACCATCGTTATTACCGGCACTATTGTTTTCTTATCACATTGTCCTCTGTATGAAGCGCCTTCATATCCCGATATTCTTGCCGGCATTCTTTTCTCAACCTTTGTCTGATTCTCTATGCCATACAGGACTATGTCTGTACCTTCTTTTTTCCAATACTTAGCAATGTCGCGTTCCTGTTCATGAACTTTTCCATCTTCAGCCTTATACTGTGAATGAACTGTCGTATTAACAAGTTCATTCTCTTCAACCTCCGACTTTCCATCAAATAACAACACATTAACAATATCCGCAAATATATCATTATTATCTTCCAGTACCTTTTGTGTTATATCTTTCTCTTTCATTCACATACAAGCAGTCTGTCATGAATCTTTAACCATAAATCATTCTTAATATACAATTAATATATCTTGTTGTCAATACCGCAATTGCGGTATATTGCACATTATATTACCTGATACCTATAGGTAGTCGCATTATTGCTTGACTTATAGGATATATCCGGGCAGAATCCTTATTCAGCCTTCACTTTTTCTCCCAATCTGCCTATAGATAAGCTTCCTCGTGCCTACCTGATAGGTAATTTCCGGCACTTTCATGTATTTCTGCCTGAAATTAGCCTATATAGATTGATTATTTATTGTTCTTATAGGAAATCCCCATAATAATAATTGCATGATTAACAGTCCACAAAAAAAAAAACAATGCCAGCACATCACCAGCATTGTCATCTCTTCAATCACTATTCCCCAGACTTTCTTAAAGCCTCCATATATCTTTCCAGCTTTAGTTTTGCGTCATCACTAAGCTCCTGATAAGTTTCTATCAATGTGTATTCCTTAGAGTCTTTATCAACATATGCATAATCCATATACTTTCTTGAATTATTCATATCTTCTGTGCCAGTCAGCAGTTCATATGGAGAAATATCGAGTGCTTTGCATATTACCATTATCTTATCTGCTGACGGATTATTCTTCTTTATCTTCCAATCACTTACTGTACTCTGAGAAATTCCTGTCCTACTAACAAACTCTGCCTGCGACATTCCTTTTTCTTCAAGATACTTATATATTCTCTCACCTATCTGCATATTCCACCATTAATAGAACTGATTAACTCTCTTAGTAACATAATTGACATCCTGTGCATATCCAATTGCATTATCAGAATCAATCACTCCCTTATTATACAGATCAAGAAGTGCATCATCCATTGATATCATGCCCTCTTTTCTTGCTGTCTGTAAAACACTGGATATCTGATATGTCTTGGCTTCACGGATAAGATTCTTAATTGGAATCGTTCCATGCATAACTTCAAATGCAGCAACTCTTCCACATCTGTCTGCTGTTGGTATCAGCTGCTGTGAAATAACTGCTTCAAGAACAACTGCAAGCTGAATTCTTATCTGCTGCTGCTGGTGCGGTGGAAACACATCAATAATACGGTCAATTGTTGCCGCCGCTCCAATTGTATGAAGTGTCGAGAATACGAGATGACCTGTTTCTGCTGCTGTTATAGCAGTAGATATAGTTTCCAGATCTCTCATCTCTCCTACAAGAATTACATCAGGATCTTCTCGCAGTGCTGCACGGAGTGCATCAGCATATGAATGCGTATCAAGACCGATTTCTCTCTGATTAATCATTGCTTTTCTATGCGAATGAAGATACTCAATTGGGTCTTCAAGTGTTATTACATGAGCATTACGTTCATCATTAATTTTGTCTATAAGAGAAGCAAGTGTTGTAGATTTACCGGAACCTGTTGGACCCGTTACCAGAACCAGTCCTCTTTTCTTGGCATACAAGTCAACTACAGACTTTGGAACACCAAGGCTTTCCGGCTTAGGAATCTCTGTTCCTACAATACGCATGGCACATGCCACAGACCCTCTCTGTCTGAATACATTAACTCTGTATCGTCCAATATTAGGAACAGAGAATGAAAAATCAAATTCTCCTCTGTCTTTAAACATTGCCTGCTGCCTGTCATCCATAATATCAAGAATAAGCTTTTCACAGTCATCTGGTGAAAGCTTAGGATAATCAAGATCCACAAGTTCACCATTAATTCTGACTCTTGGTGGAAGTCCTACAGTGACATGCACATCACTTGCCTTCTTTTCTTTAGCTATCGAAAGTAATTGCTCTACAGTAAACATTATTAAGCCCCCATATATCTATAATTGTATATCTGGCAGATTCTTAGTCAATCTGCTCAAGTTCAATTTCTTCTACTCCTGAAGAAACTGATATTCCAGAAGAAGCTGATGTATCTGCTGCCTTAGGTCTTGAATCATCTTCTTCAGCTTCATAAGTTGCTTTAATCATCTCAGCTATAGTTGTGACGCCATCTTTAACCGCATTAACCGCAGCGATCTTAAGCGTATTCATACCCTCACTTATAGCCTGTTTTTTAATTTCTTCTGCTTCTGCATGCCTTGATATAAGTCTCTTTATAGACGGTGTTATCTTCATAATCTCATATATACCAAGTCGTCCATAGTATCCTGTTCCATTACATAACTTACATCCGCATGGTTCATATATTGTAAACGGCTCGTCAGGATTAACTCCAAGCATCTCCTTCTCAGCTGCACTTGCCTCTTTTGGCATCTTGCAGTCACACAGCTTTCTTACAAGACGCTGTGCAATAATACCAACAAGTGAATCAGCTATGAGGTATGACTCAATTCCCATATCTTCAAGACGGGCAACAGAACTTGCCGTACTGTTAGTATGCAGTGTACTTACAACAAGATGGCCTGTAATAGATGCTCTAACCGCAATCTCAGCAGTCTCACCATCTCGGATCTCACCAATCATAATGATATCCGGATCCTGTCGTAAGATTGATCTTAATGCAGTTGCAAATGTAAGATTTGCTTTATTATTAACCTGAACCTGATTAATACCATCAATATTAGCCTCAACTGGGTCTTCAACAGTAATAATATTAACATCTTCTGTATTAAGTTCACTTAATGCAGTATAAAGAGTTGTAGATTTACCAGATCCTGTAGGTCCTGTTACAAGAATAATTCCATGTGGATTCTTTAATATATCATCAAATACCTTAAGATCAGCCGATGTAAGTCCAAGTTTTGATTTATCAATGTTAAATCCTTCCTTGGACGCAATTCTCATAACGCATTTCTCGCCATATACTGTAGGAAGATTAGATACTCGGATATCATATTCTCTTCCATCTACGTTAATGGTAATACGTCCATCCTGTGGTTTTCTCTTCTCAGAAATATCCATTCCTGACATAATCTTGATACGGGTTGTAATAGCACCAAGAAGTGTATTATCGTACTGGATAATTTCACGAAGATTACCATCTATTCTGTATCTTACACGGATATCTCTTTCCATCGGCTCAATATGTATATCAGAAGCTCTCTGTCTTACAGCCTGCTCAATTACACTATTGATAAGCTGAACAATAGGCGCATTCTCAATCTCTTCTCTTCTCGCCTTGTCTTCTTTAGTTTCTTCTCTTACAGTCTCGCCCTGCTCTTTCTTATACAGATCCACAATACTCTGTGCCTGTTTCTGTCCAAACGCCTTATCGAAAAATGCATTAATATCAGTTGCATTAGCAAGAACCGGAACAACCTGTTTACCAGTTACAATATTAATGTCATCCATGGCAAGAATATTAGTAGGATCAGCCATGGCAACCCTGATTGCTCCAGGATTATCAGGTGCATCACCTAATGGTACGAGAGTGTACTTTCTCATAATATTCTCATCTAACATAGACAGAACATCATCACTTATCTCCGTCTCTCGCATATCAACAAAATCAATCCCCAGACTGTCGCAAAGTGCCTCATTAATATCTCTCTGTGTAGCATATCCCAATGCTATAACCATCTCACCGAGCATCTTCCCCTGCTCTCTCTGTCTTGAAAGTGCAGTCTGTAACTGGTTCTCATCTATAATTCCCTTTTTAACAAGAACATCACCCAATCTAACTTTCTTTCTGTAATTCACCTTCAACCTCTTTCCGCAGGCAGTCTCCACTCCTGCTATTGCGCATTTATAGTAAGATTATATCACATCAACATACAATATACAAACAGCTATTTAACCTCTTTTATAGTATAGTTGTCACTTTTACTGCCAATACATTCACTGTAAAGTGAATCGTAATCTGTACTGCAGACATACCTCTTTTCTTCATTATCATGGTTCATATCAAATGTTCCATCTGCATTTATATAAGCATTGCTATATGAAAATGCAAAATAAACCGTTTTGCTGTCTTCCGAGTCAGATATTGTCGCTGAAGCAGTTATATATATGTAATTATTAGTCTCTCCAGCATTTCCTTTTTTCTGTAAATAATATATTCCAGTAATCTTTGCATCACTGCATGTTTCCTCATTAATGTGATACAGATAGGCAGTATCCTTTGTTGCTTTATATAACATATGAAATGTGTTATCTGCCGTTTCTTTATTAATTGTCTCCAGAACTTCTTTGCTAACCTGTTCTACAACCTTTTTATCAATCAGCGATACATCATCAACATATTCCGGAAGCTTGTCTGCATTATAAGAAGTTTCTATATTATGTACAAGAAATCCGTGTCTTGCAATATCTTCATAAGAAGTATTGCATGTTATCTTCACTGAATCCCCAAGACTTATATTGTCTTTTTTATCAGGAGTAAATGTAAGTCCTGACAGATACTCATCTTCCCAGTTATTAGTGATAACAATGCCAGCCTGCGGACTTACACCAGTAAATGTAACATCAACCTTATCAAACAATTCCACAGATGTTCCTTTTGATATTCCTGATGCTTTTATCTTCTTATTGCCACCTCCCATGCTGACTCCTGCCGCATCCTCATATTTTTTATCAACCTCAAGCCTTACTTTATAAGTATCACCATTGGCAATATCTTCTTCATCTGTACTTGTTTCTATAGAAGCAATCAGCATTTTAACATTGTATGATTTATCTGAATCGGTACTTTTACCCATAAGCTCCTTAAACAACTTATCCTTATTAAGAGTAAACACTGGTTTTGCATATCCGTTAGCACCTTCATAACTTATAGTTATATAATCCCACACATCAAACTGCTGTGAATGGATAAAAAGTGCAACTGCAATTACCGCTATCACTCCAGCCGCTGCAATAATCAGTCCTACGCGGCGTTTCTTAATTGTCCGTCCCATAAACTGGAACTCCTTCTTAATCTCCTTTTCAATTGCTTCACCCTTATGTGAAAATTCTTTTAACTCCATATCATACTCCTACTGGTCTTGTCGCCTCTCTTAACATATCCTTTTCTTCTCCATCAAAATACGCCTCAAGTGTCTTATATACTCTTTCCTGATACTTATTGAGCCGCTCAATATCCACAGCATCAAGATAATTTACATCAACAAGTACTAAATCTATCGGAACAATGTGCCATATTCATTGTCGAAATCTTTCTGACATACAATCTCATTTTCAATTCTTATACCGAACCTGCCCTCAATGTATACCCCCGGCTCATCAGATGTAACCATGCCCTCTTCAATAACTGCAAGATCATTCTTGCCCGGATTGTGCTTCCATCGAAATCCATTAGGACTCTCATGCACATTTAAAAGGTATCCTATTCCATGTCCTGTTCCGCAGCGATAATCAAGATTGTATTCATAAACTATACCACGTGCTAATAAATCTAGGTTTGGACCAGTTGTTCCCGCTAGGAAATGAGCTGCTTGTAGTCTAAACATTGCTTTTAAAGCCACGGT
>OMGQ01001550.1_pt1 | contig 12816 bp, 8 predicted proteins | sample 1646071 | NCBI WGS metagenome assembly OMGQ01 (sample SAMN05578585, study PRJEB25193) | human gut metagenome | biome: Human Microbiome; feature: human-associated habitat; material: feces | host: Homo sapiens | place: USA:Birmingham | reverse complement strand
GCGCCGAACACCACGCGCGAATAAAACGCGCAGGGCCGCAGCAAAAACGAGACGACCGCGCCGCCGACCGTCTGGCGCGGGCCGTACATCGAGGGCGCGCGCCACAGCGGCAGCTTTTCCGCGGGCAGCGCCGCTTCGACGATTTCCGCGAGCGCCGCGTCGAGCGCTTCCTTGCGCGCCACGGTGTGCGTCTCCAGATATTCCGCGGCGTGCAGAACGAGCGGCAGCAGCTCGTCGAACGCCATGCCGAGAAAATCGAGCGCCGCGGCGATCCCGCGCGTATAGATCCACGGCGTTTCGCCCGCGGCTGCGGCGAGCGGCGCAAGGAACACGCCGCTTTCGCTTGCGGGAAATACGAGCGGCACACCGCGGACGCTCCACGCCTGCAAGAGCCGCTTTTCCGCATACAGCGCGCTCTGCGCCGCCTGCAAAGTGCAGCCCTCCACGCGGTTCCACAGCGCGGTTTCCCACGCGCCGGGCGGCGAATTCTGAAAGCCGCAGACCGAGGCCGCCGCCTCTTCCGCGCCGGCCGGCAGCTTTCGGTCGAGATGGTGCGCCTGCACGCGGAACGCACGGATGCTTTCCGGCGCGATCTCCGCGGCCGCTGTTTCACGCATACCTACCCCTCCCCGTCCCATTCAGAACAGTGTGGTCTGGCTGCTGTCCGGCAGACCCTGCAAAGCGCCGGCGTTTTTCAGCGTTTCGATGACCGCGCTCGAAACCTTGGCTTGGCTTTGCAGCTCGTCGACCGAGATGAAATCCCCGCCGTCCCTGCACGCCTCCCAGAGGCTGTGCGCCGCGGCCTCGCCGACGCCGGAGAGCGAGGAAAACGGCAGGCGGATCTTCCCCTCCTCGACGAGGAACTTCTTCGCGTCCGATTTCTTGAGGTCCACCGGCAGCAGCTCGATGCCGCGCGCCAGCATTTCGTTGATGATCTGGAACGTGGAGTACGCCGCCTCCTCCTTTGCGGAGGCCTGCTTCTCCTTGATCTTCTGGTCGATCTCCTTCATGCGCCGCTGCACGGCCGCCCTGCCCTGCACGGCCGTCGCGCCGTCGAAATCCTCGCTGCGCACCGTGAAGTACGCCGCGTAGTATTCGACCGGGCGGTGCACCTTGTACCAGCCGAGGCGGAGCGTCGCGATCATGTAGGCCGCGGCGTGCGCCTTCGGGAACATGTACTTGATCTTGTAGCACGATTCGATGTACCAGTCCGGCACGTCGTGCTCCTTCATCGCGGCGATGTGCTCCTGCGTGAAGAGCTTTTTCGCATTGCCCTTTCGCGTGATCTCCATGATCTTGAACGCCATCTTCGGCTCGAGGCCCTTCAAGAGCAGGTAGGTCATAATGCTGTCTCGCGTTCCGATGACCGTGGAAATCGTGCAGGTGCCGTTCTTGATCAGATCCTGCGCATTGCCGAGCCAGACGTCCGTGCCGTGCGACAGGCCGGAGATCTGAAGGAGGTCCGAAAAGGTTTTCGGCTGCGAATCGATGAGCATCTGCCGCACGAACGGCGTGCCGCATTCGGGCAGCGAGAACGTGCCGGTCAGCGAGTCGATGTCCTCGGGCTTCACGCCGAGCGCCTCGGTAGAGGTGAACAGCGACATGACCGCGGGGTCGCTCATCGAGACCTGCATGACCGGGATGCCGGTGTAGTCCTCGAGATAGCGGTAGATCGTCGGCACGTCGTGCCCGAGCTCGTCGAGCTTGCAGATCGTGTCGTGAATCGAGTGGAAGTCGAAGTGGGTCGTGATGTTGTCGGAATTCTGGTCGTTGGCCGGGTGCTGCACCGGGCAGAAGTCGTAGACCTCCTTGCCCTTCGGGACGACGACCATGCCGCCCGGGTGCTGGCCCGTCGTGCGCTTGATGCCGGTGCAGGCGATCGAAAGGCGCTTTTCCTCCGCCTTGTGCAGCGTGCGCCCGCGCTCCTCGGCGTATTTTTTCACGTAGCCGAACGCGGTCTTGTCCGCGACCGTGGCGATCGTGCCGGCCTTAAAGACGTTCTCGCGGCCGAACAGCGTCTCGGTGTAGCGGTGCGCGCCGCTCTGGTACTCGCCGGAGAAGTTGAGGTCGATATCCGGCGTCTTGTCGCCGTCGAAGCCGAGGAACGTCTCGAACGGGATCGTGTGCCCGTCGCGGTCGAGGTCGCCGCCGCAGCGCGGGCACTTCTTCGCGGGCAGGTCGAAGCCCGAGAGATAGGAGCCGTCCGTGATGAACTCGCTGTACTTGCAGTTCGGGCAGATGTAGTGCGGCTCGAGCGGGTTGACTTCCGAAATGCCGGACATCGTCGCGACGAACGACGAGCCGACGGAGCCGCGGGAGCCGACGAGGTAGCCGTGGGCCTCGCTGTCCGCCACGAGCTTCTGCGCCGTCATGTACAGCACGGAGAAACCGTGCTTGTTGATGGAGCCGAGCTCGCGCGCCAAGCGCTTTTCGACGATCTCCGGCAGCGGGTCGCCGTATTTCTCCTTCGCGCGCGCCCATGTGATCGAGTTGAGCTGCTCCTCCGCGCCGTCGATGAACGGGGGAAAAACGCCCTCGGGAATCGGGCGGATCTCCTCGATCATATCGGCGATCTTATTCGGGTTCGTCACGACGACCTCGTACGCCTTTTCCTTGCCGAGATAGTCGAATTCCTTGAGCATCTCGTCCGTCGTGCGCATGTAGAGCGGAGCCTGCTCGTCCGCGTCGGAGAAGCCCTGCCCGGCCATGAGGATCGCGCGGCCGGCGGCGTCCTTCGGGTCCTTGAAGTGCACGTCGCCCGTCGCGACGACCGGCTTTTTCAGCCGCTCGCCGAGCTTCACAATCGTGCGGTTGTATTCCTTGAGCTGCGCGACGTCGCACATGCCGTTGCGCACCATAAACATGTTGTTGCCGAGCGGCTGAATCTCGAGGTAATCGTAGTAGGCGGCGATCTCGAGCAGCTTTTCAAACGGCTCGTTCCGCGTCATCGCGCGGAACAGCTCGCCCGCCTCGCAGGCTGAGCCGAGGAGCAGCCCCTCGCGGTGCTTGTCGAGCACGCTTTTCGGCGTGCGGGGCCGCTTGTAGAAGTAATTGAGGTGCCCGTAGGAGATCAGCTTGTACAGGTTTTTCAAGCCGACGAGGTTCTTCACAAGAATGATCTGGTGGTAGGTCGGCAGCTTTTTCGGGTCGCCGCCCGCGAGCGCGGTGTTGATGTCGCGCACGCTCTCCGCGCTGAAATCGTCGCGCAGGCGCTGGACGAGGTTCAAAAAGATCTCGCCGAGCACCGCCGCGTCGTCCGAGGCGCGGTGGTGGTTGAAAGGCTTCAGCTTCAGGTATTTCGCGACCGTGTCGAGCTTGCAGTTGCGGATATCCCGGAGCATCGCGCGGCACATCGCGACCGTGTCGATGTAAACGTACGGGAACGCCATCTCGTGCCGGCCGCACGCGGCGCGCAGGAACGAGGTGTCAAAATCCGCGTTGTGCGCAACGAGGATCGCGTTTTCGCCGCAGAACTGGAAGAACGCCCGCACGGCCTCCTCCTCCTTCGGCGCGCCCCGCACCATCTCGTCGGTGATGCCGGTCAGCTCGGTGATCTTCTGCGGGATCGGCTTTTCGGGGTCCACAAACGTGTTGAAGCGTTCGGTGATCTCGCCGCCGTGAATGCGCACCGCGCCGATCTCGGTGATGCGCTCCGCCTTCGGCGAGAGGCCGGTCGTCTCGAGGTCGAAGCAGATGAAATCCGCGTCGAGCCGCGCGTCGGTCTCGCCGGTCACGGCGGGCACGAGGTCGTTGACGAAATAGCTCTCCACGCCGTAGATCACCTTGAAGTCGCCGCCGCCCTTTTTGATCTTGAGCCACGCGTTCATCGCGTCCGGAAACGCCTGCGCAACGCCGTGGTCGGTGATCGCAATGGCCTTCTGGCCCCACTTGTACGCCTGATTGATGAGATCTCCGGCGGGGGTCATGCCGTCCATCGCGGACATATTCGTGTGCAGGTGCAGCTCCACGCGCTTTTCCTTCGCCGAATCGACCACCTCGACCATCTCGGCGCGGGCCACCGCGTTCGGCCGCATGACGTTCTCGCGGTCGTATTTGTCGTACTCCACCGAGCCGGTCACAAGCAGCGCCATGCCCTTTTTGATGCTGTCGGCGCCCGAGCACTCGCTCACGGACTGGATCAGCTTGAGCGTGATCGAATTCGTGTAGTCGGTGATGTCGATCGAGTAGATCTTGCGCGTGCCGTCGCGCGTCTCCTTAACCTCTAAATCGAACACCTCGCCCCAGATCGTGACGCGCCCGGCCTCGATCGTCGCCTCGCTGATCGGCACCGGCGCCTTTTTCGGCAGGTTGCCGATCAGCGGCCGCGCCGTTTCGAGGATGATCTGCGGCATCAGGCCCGCACCCTCGCGCACGCTGATGCGGCGCTTCGCGGCCTTCTCCTTCATCGAGGCCTCGTAGCGCTCGACCTCCTCGACAACCGCGGCGCGCATCCGCTTTTCCTCCTCGATGTGCAGCTTCTGGATCACCGATTCGTCGCCGCTTTCGAGCTTCGTCCTGCCGGTGAATTCCACCGTGACCGGCACGCCGAACCACTCGAGCACGGTCTCGCTGATTCTGCGGTCGGTGCGGCGCTTTTCGAGCAGCTCGCCGCCGCCGTGCACCAGCTCAATCGTGAGCTTATCCCCCTCGAGCACCGCCGTCGAATCGCGGAACGTGCCGTTAAGGCTCGCGTCCAGCTCGCGCACGCGCTCGAGCACGGCGGGCAGGCACTCGGCCGACCACAGCTCGGGCGCAAAGCGCGGCGCAATCTCCACGCGCATGCCGGGCAGAATGCGGTCGCGCAGCTTTTCGTTCAATGCGCGCAGCGCGCTGTACGGTGTAAAACGCGGAAAGACTGTGCGGATTCGCACAGCCTGTTTTTCCCGGTAAATTTCAATTTTCTCGATCCGGCCCTCGGCCAGATCCGCCTGCGCCGGAAGCCCGGCGCTATGTATCAGGTCGCCTATCGTTTTCAAATCCAGTTCCCCTATCGGTTCAGAGCTTTTCGATTTCAGCCATCAAGGCGGGCAGCAGCTCCGCCTCCGGCACCTTGCGGATGATCTGCCCCTTTTTGAAGATGAGGCCCTCGCCGCTGCCGCCGGTCACGCCGATGTCCGCCTCGCGCGCCTCGCCCGGACCGTTGACGACGCAGCCCATCACGGCGACCGTGATGTCCTTGTCGATGTGCTCGAGCGCCGCCTCCACGCGGTTCGCCAGGCCGATCAGGTCGATGCGCGTCCTGCCGCAGGTCGGGCAGGAGACAAATTTCACGCCGCCGCGCAGGCCGAGCGCCGAGAGGATATCGCGCCCCGCGCGGATCTCCTCCGCGGGGTCCGCCGTCAGCGAGACGCGCAGCGTATCGCCGATGCCGCGCTGCAGAAGGCTGCCGATGCCGATCGCCGATTTCACGATGCCCATGCGGGCCGTGCCCGTCTCGGTGACGCCGAGGTGCAGCGGGTAATCACACTGCCCGGCGATCCGCTCATAGGCGCGGATGTTCGTATCGACCGACGAGGACTTGAGCGAGATCACGATGTCCGTGAAGTCGAACTTTTCAAGCAGCGACGCGTGATACAGCGCGCTCTCGCAAAGCGCCTCCGCCGTGGGCGCGCCGTATTTCGCGAGGATCGATTTCTCGACCGAGCCGGAATTCACGCCGATGCGGATCGGGATCTTCTTCTCCCGGCAGATCTGCGCCACGGCCTTCACGCGGTCGTCGCCGCCGATATTGCCGGGGTTGATGCGGATCTTGTCGATGCCTGCATGCGCCGCCTCGAGCGCGAGCTTATAGTCAAAGTGAATGTCCGCCACAAGCGGGATCGAAATCTTTTCCTTGATCGCCGGGATCAGCCGCACCGCGTCCATGTCCGGAATCGCGGCACGCAGGATCTCGCAGCCCGCCTTTTCGAGCGCCACGGCCTGCCGGACGCTCCCCTCGATGTCGCTCGAGGGCACGTTCAGCATCGACTGCACCGTGACCGGCGCGCCGCCGCCGATTTTGACGCCGCCCGCCGAAACCTGTTTTGAAATCCGTTTCATTTCCCCGTCCTTTCCGGGCGGCCATGCCGCCCCTCGCCGCGCACGGGCAAGCTGTGCCCGCGCCGCTATTTTTAAAGCCGCCGTGCAGGCGCTATCCGCCCGTCACGATGCGCGCGATGTCGTTGAACGTGACCGCGACCATCAGGCACAGAAGCAGCACGAAGCCGCCCGCGTGCACCCAGCGCTCGTACCGCGCCGGAACCGGCCGCCGAAACACCGCCTCAATTAAAAGGAACACAATCCGTCCGCCGTCGAGCGCCGGCAGCGGAAGCAGGTTCACGATGCCGAGGTTCACCGAGATGATCAGCATGACATACAGGATATTGTTCACCGCGTCGCCGAAGCTGCTCTCGAGCCCGGCGCTCGCCACCTGCGTGACGGCCTGCGCCGTGCCGACGGGGCCGGCCAGCTCGTTGAAGCCGAAGCGCCCGGTCACGAAGCCGATCAGGCTCTCATACACCATGCGCACCGTGGAAACCATATCGGCAAAGGATTTCTGGATCAGCGTCCAGACCGTCCGCTCCTGTCCTACGACGTAGAAATCAAGGATCACGTGGCGCTTGCCGTCGATCGGGGCCGACATATTCACCGCCACGTCATCGAAGCGGATCGTCTCGCCCTCGCGCTTCACCGTGAAGTCGAGCGCGGTCGTGTCGTCCTCCACGTTGAGCGAGGCCACGCTGAGCGCGAACGAGAGATCCTGATCGGTGTACACGGCGTAGCCGTCCACCGAGGTAATCACGTCGCCCGGCTGCATGCCGGCCGCCGCGAGCGGCGAACCCTCCGCGAATTTCGAAATCTGCGTCGTGGCGTACACGTCCGTCTGCCCGCGCAGCACCATCATCATGATGATCGCGAGCAGGATGTTCATGATGCCGCCCGCCGCGACGACGATGATCCGCTGCCAAACCGGCCGGTTGCCGAACGCGTGCGGATCGTCGCTGTTTTCGTCCTCGCCCTCCATCGCGCAGTAGCCGCCGATCGGCAGCAGGCGCAGCGCATACTGCGTCTCCCCGCGCGTGAACGAAAAGATCTTCGGCCCCATGCCGATCGCGAACTCGTTGACGCGCACGCGGCTGAGCTTCGCCGTGATAAAGTGGCCGAATTCATGGATGAAAATGATCAGCCCGAACAGCAGCACGCCGATGATCCCGAGCAGAATCCCCTGCACAATCGTGTTCAAAGCGACACCCCTTTACCTGCAAAATTTTTCCATTACATACGCCCGCGCGGCGCGGTCGGCCTCGAGCACGTCGGAAACATCCGAAACGGGCTGCGCCGGGAACGTATCCGCCGCCGCGCAGACAGCCTCGCCGATGTCGAGCCAGCCGATCTTCTCCTCGAGAAACAGCGCCACCGCCGCCTCGTTCGCGCCGTTGACCGCGGCCGGCACCGTGCCGCCGCGGGCGATCGCGCGCTTGCACGCGCCGAAGCACGTGAACGTCTCCTCGTCCGGCGCAAAAAATGTGAGCTTCCGCCAGTCGGCGAGCGAAAGCCGCTTCACCGGCGACGGATAGCGCCGCGGGTACGTCAGCGCGTACTGGATCGGAATGCGCATATCCGGCACGCCGAGCTGCGCGATCACGGAATTGTCGCGGTACTCGATCAGCGAATGGACGACGCTCTCGCGGTGCACGACGACGTCGATGTCCGCGGGCTCCATGTCGAAGAGCCATTTCGCCTCGATAAATTCGAGGCCCTTGTTCATCAGCGTGGAGCTGTCGATCGTCACCTTCGCGCCCATATCCCAGTTCGGGTGCTTCAGCGCGTCCGCCGGGCGCACGCTTTCGAGCGCCGCGCGGTCTCTGCCGAAGAACGGCCCGCCGGACGCTGTTAGTATAACCCGGCTGAGGTCCGATTTTGTATGCATGCCCTGCAGGCACTGAAAAATTGCGGAATGCTCGCTGTCAACCGGCAGAATCTCCACGCCGTTTTCCGCGGCAGCCTGCATCACGAGCGCGCCGCCCGCCACAAGCGTCTCCTTGTTGGCGAGCGCGAGCTGCTTTTTGGCCTTCAGCGCCGCGAGCGTCGGCTCGAGGCCGACCATGCCGACGACCGAATTCAGCACGACGTCGGCACCCTCGAGCGCCGCAAGCGCGCAGAGCCCCTCCATGCCGCCGTAAACGCGCACGCCGAGGTCGCGCACAGCAGCGCGCAGCGCTTCCGCCGCCTGCAAATCAAAAACCGCAACTGCTTGCGGTTTGAATTCCCGGATCTGCGTCTCGAGCAGCCCGATATTGGAGTGCGCGGCGAGCGCCGCCACCTCGACGGCGCCGTCCGTCCCGCGCAGGCCGCGCACGACGTCGAGCGCCTGCGTGCCGATCGAGCCCGTAGAGCCGAGCAGAGATAATTTTTTCATGGGGTCACAGTCCTTTCTCAGGGCACCATCGGCAGAAGCCGCAGCACGAGATAGACGAACGGCGCGGTGAAAATCACGCTGTCGAAGCGGTCGAGCACGCCGCCGTGCCCCGGAATCACGTTGCCGAAATCCTTGATATGGCAGCTCCGCTTGATGAGCGAAAAGCTCAGATCGCCGAGCACGGAGACGAGCGCGCCGAACAGACCGATGATAAAGAGCGACAGCATGTTGACCTGCCGCGTGCCGCCGTAAAACACCTCGGCGAAGAGCCAGCCCCAAAGCTCGAGCAGCACGATGCTGGAAATAACGCCGCCGACAAGCCCCTCCACGGTCTTTTTCGGGCTGATTTCGGGGCACAGCTTGTGCCGGCCGAAGAGCTTCCCGGCGAAAAACGCGCCGGCGTCCGGAATCCACGCCGCAAAAACGCAGATCAAAGCGTAAAACATGCCGTGCTGCGCGTTCAGCCCGCGCACGAGCACGATGGTTTGCAGCCCGAGCGGGATGATGACGACCATGCTGTACACGACCGCTATCTCCTTAAACGAGATCTCCCGGTGCTTCGCGAGCAGCGCGCCGAAAACACAGGCAGTGAACGCCGCGTAGACGTACAGATTCGCGTCCTGAAACTCGAGAAACTGCACGAGCACGGCCGTGGCGACGCCCGGCGCCGTGATGTACCAGCGGTTTGAAAGCCCGAGCGCCTTGATGACCTCGTACACCGCGAGCGCCGAAATCAGCGCGACAGCGATATTCAGCGCCAGCGGGAACGAGCGGTTAAAAACGATGATTGCGAGAAAAAAGATGACCAGAATAGCTCCGGAGAAAACCCTGTCCTTCATACCTGTTCCTTTCACGTGCGGAAATTGCCGTCATACGCCGCCGAAGCGCCGGCTGCGGCTTTGGAATTTCTCGATCGCCGCATCCAGATGTTTCGGCTTAAAATCGGGCCAGAGGATGTCGAAAGACACGAACTCGGCATAGGCGCTCTGCCACAGAAGGAAGTTTGAGAGCCGCTCCTCGCCGCTCGGGCGGATGATGAGATCGGGGTCGGGCTGGCCGGCGGTGAAAAGCGCGCCGGAGAGCATCTCGTATTTGAGCGAGAGCAGGCGGATGTCCAGATACTGCCAGGGCAGCTCCAGCCCCAGCGTGTTCACACGCGGGTAAAAAAACGCCACCAGCGCGCAGGAGAGCAGAAAACCGAAAGGGATGCCCAGCGTGATGTCCCGGCGCATCCACAGGTACATGGCGCACGCCACGAGGATGAGCACCGAAGTGGCGCCGATGGGCCCCGCATAATTGCCGAGGATGAGGTCGAACGTATCCACGTTGGGCACGCCGCCGGCGCGCAGCGTGTGGGAAACGCTCTCCATCACGGTGGCGCTGCCGGTGTCCAGCACGCTCATCGTGGTGAACGGCACGGGATACAAAAACACCTCGCCCGGCCAGCTGACGGCAGCGACGGCATAGCCGAAAGCCGCGGGGTTGAACGGGTAATGGCCGTACCCGCCGAAAGCGTGCTTGCCCAGCAGGATTGCCACCGCCACACTGACGACGACCACATAGTAATGCACGGTGGCGGGCAGCAGCAGGACCAGCACCAGCGCAGAGGGGATGCTGCTGTTTTCCGTTTTGTCGCAGGGACGGTGGCGCAGCCAGGCCACCAGATGGTCGCACAGCATGGCCGTGAAAGCCGCCGTCAGGCACAGCACCGCAGGGCGCGCGCCGTAAAAATAGGTCGACAGTGCCAGCAGCGGCAGCGTCATAAAAACGATGTCCCGGTTCGCCTCATAGGCGCTGGGGGGCTGCAGGGGCAGCGCAGTCTCAGGGCTCATAAAAGTCGCCTCTTTTCGTTTTGGGTTAAACGGGGCCGCCGGCGGCCGCACGCAGGCTCCTTCCGGGCGTCCGGCTTTCCGGGCCGGCCCGCACAAAGCCAGGCTTCCGCCTATACGCACGCGGCGCGGATGGCCGACATTGCGGCGGCGGGATCCTTTGCGCCGAACACGGCACTGCCCGCCACAAGCACGTTGGCCCCGGCAGCCGCACACAGCGGCGCGGTGGCTGCGTCAATGCCGCCGTCCACCTCGATGTCCGTCGAAAGTCCACGGCGCTGCGCCTCGGCGCGGATGGCCGCGATCTTTTCCACCGCCGCGGGCATGAACTTCTGCCCGCCGAAGCCCGGCTCCACGCTCATCACCAGCACCATTTCCAGCGCGTCCAGATAAGGGAAAACGGCCTCGGGCGGCGTGGCGGGTTTGATGCACAGCGCGGCCCTGCAGCCCTCGTCGTGGATGGCCTGGATGGTCTGTTCCACAGGGCTTTCGGCCTCTATGTGGAACGTCAACAGGTTCGCCCCGGCGGCGCAGAACGGCTTTATATATTGCAGCGGGCGCCGGATCATCAGATGCACATCGTAAAAGGCCGGCACGCGCTTTGCCAAAGCAGCCAGAACCGGCACGCCCAGGCTGATGTTCGGCACGAACGCGCCGTCCATCACGTCTACATGCAGCATATCCGCACCCGCGGCCATCACGGCCTCACAGCTGCGGCCCAGCTCCGCAAAGTCCGCGGCCAGGATCGAAGGAGAAAGTTTGATCATACGGCACCTCGTCGGCCTGTCTTCCGCCCGGCCCTCGGACAGAGACAAAGCAATAAGTATTGATATTTTACCTCATTTCAGCCGAAAAAGCAAATGAGGCGGCGCAAACGGGCGATACTGCTTTATAAACGCCTGCCGGCACGGACGCCACAGGCGCCCGCGCCCCGCTCCTTCGCCTTGACAAGCCCCCGTTTGTGCATATAATAAAGTAGTATATATCTGCCCGGGTCACCGGGTCCAAAGGAGCCTTTTGATGCCTGTTTCCGAAACCATCCTGCCCGTGCTCATCGGCGCGGACATGAACTGCTACACGCTGGCGCGCGCCTTCCACGAGGCCTACGGCGTGCGTTCTTACGCCTTTGGCCGCTGGGCCATGGGCGATACCATGTATTCCCGCCTGGTCCGCTTCACCGCCGTGCCGGACATCGACAGCGCGGACACACTGCTGCGCACGGTAACGGATTTCGCCGCCGCACACGCGGACAAAACGCTCGTCGTCATGGGCTGCACCGACGATTACGCCAGCCTGCTCATGGACGTCCAGGACAAGTTGCCCGCGAACTGCATCGCGCCTTACATCACGCCGGAGCTGCGGGACAAGCTGGTTTCCAAGGCGGATTTTTACGCTCTGTGCGACAAGTACGGCATCCCCTACCCCAAAACCTTCTGCGCCGAAGGCCCCATGGACGCCGCCGCCCTGTCGCCCGAAGCGCTGGGCTTCGCGTACCCTGTAATCGTAAAGCCCTCCAGCAGCATTTTGTACTGGAAGCACCCCTTCGACGGCATGAAGAAAGTGTATACCGCCGCCACGCCGGAGGAGGCCTCGGCCATTCTCGCGCAAATCTACGGCGCGGGCTACCCGGACATTGTCATTTTGCAGGACAGAATTCCCGGCGACGACAGCTTCATGCATGTGCTGACAGCCTACTGCGATAAAAACAACAGCGTGAAGATGATGTGCCTGGGCCATGTGGGCCTGGAGGAGCACACGCCCAAGGCGCTGGGCAATCACGCGGCCATCATCACCGAATACAATGAGCCGCTGATGACAAAACTGAAAGCGTTCCTGGAGGACGTCGGTTACACGGGTTTTGCCAATTTTGACATTAAATACGACAGCCGGGACGGCAGCTACCGCGTGTTTGAGATCAATCTCCGGCAGGGCCGCAGCAATTATTACGTGACGGGTGCGGGGCTCAACATCGCCCGCTATGTGGTGGAAGACCGCGTGCTTGGCAGCGACCTCGGCCCCTGTGTGATGAATGAAAAAGAGACCTTCTGGCACAGCGTGCCCCGTGCCGTGGTGTACAAATACGTCAAAGATCCCGCCTTTGTGGAAAAGGCCCGCCGCCTTGTGCGCGAGGGCCGGGAGACCACCAGCTTTGGCTGCGGGTACGACCTGCGCTGGAATCCCAGACGCTTCGCCTATTATCTGGTGCACATGCAGCGCTATTTCAAGAAATTCAAGACCTATTACAAATAGAGCTGCGCTCCGGGCGCACCGCATGGGAAAGGAGGCTCCTGTATGGAACAGGTATTGCCCAAGGTGTTGGGCATCCTCGGCGGGCTTGGCCCTATGGCCACTGTTTATTTTTACGAGATGCTCACGCGCCATACCCAGGCCGCGCGCGACCAGGACCACATCGATGTCATCATCAACAGCCGCGCCACCACGCCGGACCGCACCAGCTATATTCTGGGCCAAAGCGCGGAGAACCCCTTCGACATCATGGCCGCGGACGCGGCGCGGCTTGTCACGTTCGGCGCGGATGTCATCGCCATCCCCTGCAACACCGCCCACTATTTTTACGACAGGCTCAAC
>OMGQ01001548.1_pt1 | contig 12834 bp, 9 predicted proteins | sample 1646071 | NCBI WGS metagenome assembly OMGQ01 (sample SAMN05578585, study PRJEB25193) | human gut metagenome | biome: Human Microbiome; feature: human-associated habitat; material: feces | host: Homo sapiens | place: USA:Birmingham | reverse complement strand
TGGGCCGGCATGTGATCAGCGTCGAAGCCAACCGTGCAACGGTTGAGGAAATCCCAATCGATCAGCCCTTCGGCCTCATCCTGATCAAGCATGGCATAGGCCACACCCAACAAAAATGCCATGTCAGTAGCAGGACGGATGGGAATCCACTGAGCACCCAACGTCGATGCCGTTTCGCTGTACATGGGATCAATCACGATGAATTTTGCCCCATTAGCTTTGGCTTGCCAGTAGTTCCACATTTGGCTGCCGGCAGCACTCCATGCGGGATTCATGGCCATCATGACGATAGTCTCGCAATTACGCAGATCGTAGCGATCGTTGATGGTCTGATCCTGCATGTTGTCATGATGGAAGCCAATCAGGAACGGCGTCTTTGACCAGGAGCCATAGGAGTTCGTGTCCCAGAAGTTCGTGAAGCCACCAAAAGCGCCCAGCGTTCGCGTCATCTCGGGATTCCATCCCTTAAGCAGCAGGATCGAACGATTGCCGTACTGTTCCTTCGCCCGCTTCAGCCCGTCAGCCACATAGTCGAGCGCTTCATCCCAGCTGATACGCTCCCATCCGTCCTTGCCGCGCATCTCGCCGTTAGGAGCATCGGGGCTCCACCCTTTACGCTTAAGCGGGTACTTGATGCGGTCTTCGGCGAAAACCTGCTGTGACTGACTGCGGCCACGCAGACATCCGCGCTGCTGGGGATAGTCGGGACTATCCTCATGGGTGTCGTCGGTCTTCTGACGAACCGGTTTGCCGTCGTGCACAAGCACCTTGTTCAAGCAGCGACCGCCGCAATTATGCCAGCATGCCGCCGTAAGCCAGGTACCCTGCTCAACGGGAGCCTCCCCCGTGGCGGCCAGCTCGTCAGTCTGCTCGGCCACCGGGGAGCACGCCACCAGCGAACCTCCCGCCAAAGCAACGGTTGCAGCCGCACCAGCCTTCATGAAGGAGCGACGGTTCAGCATCGACGCCTGCTTGAACTTCTCAAGATAGGTTGCCATTGATCCTCCTCTTCCTCTCGCGGCCGCGGAAGTCCTTGTCGACTTCTGCGGCACGCTTCCAGAGTAAAAAATCCCCCTTGCGATAGCCATTACCTCTGGCCGCATTCTTTCTTTCCAAATTATTAACAGCGGTTGACATGGCGTTAAAAAGAGGGAGTGAAAGCTATCAAACCATCTCGCCTTGGTAGGTCAGCCAATCACAACTGGCCAAACAGCGGTAAGTTTCCCTTTTCGAGAAAGCGAAACCGACTTTTTGGTCAAACAGCAAGGAAAAGCCGAAGATTTTCGTCTCGAACAAGGCCCTTACAGCTGCCAGCAGTATTGAGCCGCACATAACACCAGGTCATAAGTGCAGCTATTTTGAGGTGCGGCGCCGGCCGTTAAAAGTAAATTGGTTTTTCCTGCCTCGCTGACCAAAAAACGTCTATCGCCGCTGCGCCATCAGTATTTCCCTCCCCTTTGACCCTCGAAGTGCGCCAACCAGACTGTCTGGCGCCATAGGGACAGGAAGCCCTTCCCCAGAGCGACACCGAAGAGGTTTAGGTGCTCGCTACCCGTACGCCTGGGCGGCGTGGTCGATGGCTTCTAGGTTCATGGCTACGAACTGGGGTTTCACGCAGGCTTCTACCGCTTGCTTCACCTCGTCGAGGGTGAGGGGAATGCGGTTTTGCGCCACGGCCACGGCCAACAGCATCATGTTGAGCGACTTGCGCGAGCCCGGCCCCAGGGCCGCCACCAACGCGCCGTCGTCTACGGGCACAAACAGGGGCACGGGATAGCCCCCCACGGCCGGAGCCGCGGCGTCAATGGCAGGCGTGCCGTCAGGCTGGACCGCTTCGCGCACCGCTTCCGCAGCCGCTTCGGCAGGGGCATGGACCTGCAGCGCGTTGGCCAGGCTGGCCACCACGTCGCCGGCGCGATAGGGCTGACCGGCCAGGGCCGCCGTCACCGGCTGGATGGCCGTAGTGGCCGTTACCAGTACGCCGCCCGGCGCAAGGTACGACAGCGCGCGAGCCGCCTCGCCCGGCTCAAGAGCAATCACCATGTCGGCCGTGCCGGGCGTGATCAGCGACGAGAACACTTCCTCGCCCTCCGACCCCATGCGCACGTGGCTGGTTACGTTGCCGCCGCGCTGGGCCATGCCGATGGTCTCGGCGGTGCGCACCTGCCAGCCCCGGGCCTGCGCGGCCTGGGCCAGCACCTTCGCGGCCAGCACCGTGCCTTGGCCGCCTACGCCCGCAAGAAGAATGTTAATCATGGTCGACCCCTTCCGCGCGACCCAGCGCCTCGCCGGGCGTCTCCGCCGCTTCGCCCTTCAGCTCGGTTTCCTGGAGCACATCACCCTCGGTGTTGATCAGGGAAATCTCGCCGGTTTGAAAGGGATCGGGGCAAGGCTGGTAAACCGCGGCGCCCTCGCACAATGCTTGCCCCGGACCGCCGAAAGCCGGCGCGCCCTCGATGGCGTCGAAGGGGCACACCTGCACGCACAGACCGCAGCCGTCGCACAGGCCCGTGTCCACGAACGCCTGGCCGCGCTCTTTGGAGGCCGGCCCGCGGCGCGCGGCATCGAACCCGATGCCCGGACAGCCAATGGACGTGATGCACTTCTTGCAGCCCGTGCATTTTTCAGCGTCGATGACCACCGGAGCATCGGGCTTCTTCAGCTGAATGCAGGGCGCGCGGAAGATGATGGCTGACGGACCCTCGAAATCGATGGCCGCCTGTGCCGCCGCCACCGATTCCTTCAGGGAATGGGGATTGGCGAACCCAATGTGCTGAACGCCCAGGCCATGCAGCACTTCCTCGATGACAATGGGGCGCCGCTTCTCGCCCATGAGCGTAATGCCCGTGCCCGGGTGGGGCTGGCTGCCGGTCATGGCCGTGGTGGCGTTGTCCAGAATGGCGAAGGTGACATCATGACCGTTGTACACGGCGTTGGCCACGCCAGTCATGCCGCTGGCGAAGAACGTGGAATCCCCGATGAACGCCACGTGCTTCTTGTGCGGCTCGGTTATTGCGAAGCCCTGGGCCATGGTCAGGCCGGCGCCCATGCACAGACAGGTGTCCACCGCGTCGAGCGGCTGAGCGTTGCCCAGGGTGTAACAGCCGATATCGCCAGTCAGCACCGCTTCGCGGCGGCCCAGCGCCTGCTTCACCGCGTAGAAGCTGCCACGGTGCGGGCAGCCGGCGCACAGCACCGGCGGCCGCACGGGCAGCGGCCCCTCGTAACCCAGGCCGTTGCCAGCGGCAATGGTGCGATCGACCAGGCCGGCCAAGTCGCTGCTGCCCGTCGTGCGATCGAAGAAGCGCCCCAGGCGCCCGGCGATGTTCACGGCGGAGTTCTCGCCGCGATCGTTCGCCGATCCGGTGAGCTTGCCCTGCACGCGCAGGGCCAGACCGCGCGCGCCAGCCAGCTTCAGCATTTCCTCTTCCAGCACGCTGTCCAACTCTTCGAACACGATGACGTCGGTCAGCCCCTCGGCAAACGCCGCCGCCGTTTCCGCGGGGAAGGGATACGGCGTGCCCACGGCCATAAAGCGGTAGCGGGGCATGGCCACGCCGGCGGCCGCGGCCTCGCGCTCGATGAGCGCCAGGGCTTCGCAGGCATAGGCCACCGACACGCCGCCAGCCACAATGCCCACCGTGGGGGCAGCGTCCGCGGCAGCGGGGCTGCCGCCGCCCTCGAATACCTGGTTGAAGCGCGCGAAAGCAGGGTCGTTGGAGAAATCCCAGGCCATCAGCGCCAAACGACGGTTGATCTCGCCATGGGCCTCATAGGCGCGGGGCGGGAAGATGACCCACTTGGGATCCTTCTGGAAGCCCTCGGGGGGCAGCGGCCGACCGTGGGTTTCCGGCTCGATCTCGAAAAACGTGGAGGCATGGCAGATGCGGGTAGTGGGGCGCACAATCACCGGCGTGGCATAGCGCTCGGACAGGTCGAAGGCCGCCTTCATCATTTCGGCGCCCTGATCGGGCGAGCACGGGTCAAGCACGGGCACCTTGGCGAATGAGCCGAAGCGCCGCGTGTCCTGCTCGGTTTGGGACGAGATGGGACCCGGGTCGTCGGCCACGAACAGCACGCACCCGCCGCCGGTTCCCACGTAGTTCAGCGACATCAGGGCATCGGCAGCTACGTTCAGACCCATCTGCTTGCAGGTGAACAGCACCCGCGCGCCACTGTACGAGGCGCCGGCCAGCACTTCCAGCGCGGCCTTCTCGTTGGTGGACCACTCCACGTGCACGTCCTGGGCCGCGCCCTGGGCGTGCAGCTTCGCCACCGTTTCCACCACTTCCGAGGAGGGCGTGCCCGGATAGCCGGCCACCACATTCACCCCGGCCTCCAGGGCCGCGTGGGCGAACGCCTCGTTTCCCATTAAAAGTTGTTTCATTCCCGCACCCGTCTCGCTCAAACACCGCGGGAGTGTCGGCGCCGAATCGCTCTGGCGCCGCACTCCCGCCGCATAGTACCTTCTGCGCGTATTACGCCTCGGCCATGGATTTCTTCAGATCGGCCACCTTCTGCAGCATGACCTCGTCGTTCGCGCCCATCATCTGCACCGCCAGGATGGCTGCGTTCTTCGCGCCGTTGATGGCCACGCAGGCCACCGGCACGCCGCTGGGCATCTGCACCATGGACAGCAGCGAATCAAGGCCGCCCAGGTCGCTGGTCTTCATGGGCACCGTGATAACCGGCAACGGCGTGAAGGCCGCCACAACACCGCCCAGATGGGCCGCCTTGCCCGCCGCGGCGATGATGACCTTGATACCGCGGTCGTGGGCCGTCTCCGCCCACTCGTGCACCACGGCCGGCTTTCGATGAGCGCTGGCCACTTTCACCTCGTAGGGAACGCCCAGGGCGTCGAGCTGCGCCATGCACGGCTCCATGGTAGGCATGTCCGACTTGGAACCCATAATAATGCCCACAACGGGAGTTGCTTCTGCCACAACAGCCTCCTTCTTTTCGCTGGCGCGGCCCGCTTGAGCCGCCCTTCTTTCTCCCCATTATAGCGGCGGACTTGCTCCGCGCCGTGTGCAGTCTTGCCGACACCCGCCCCGCGCGGCCAAAGGCGAGGACAGGCCACTGCTGCAACGCACTGCAATGCCGCGTGCGCCTAGGGAGCGACTCCTTGGCGACAGAGCCGTTGCGATTGGGAAACGAACTCGGCGAGACCCGCCGGCGGCGAACGTGCGCCTTTACAGTGAGATAACCAACCGCAACCGAACAGGAGGACATCATGAGCCTGGAGATTCCCGATAGCCGCGAAGACGCCCGCATCGACCGCGAGCACGAGCGCGAACAGCTGAAGCATCTGAAGGACCACGTCGGCGACGAGATGCGCGAGGCAAAAGAGCACGAGCAGCGCGCCGTGGAGAAGACCACCCATGAGCTGAAAGATCGCATCGGCCACGAAGAGAAGGCCGACCGTCGTCAGGAAGACATGACCGATGCCGCCCTCAAGGAAACCGCCAACACCGAGCTGCGCGGCGAGTAATCGCCCCGGGCTGTTCTGCAGACGCCAACCTCTCCCGCATTTCACCTGGCGCCAGCCGCCTTCGGGCCACAGGTAAGTTGTTTTTCGGCCTCTTAACCGAGAGAGGGCGAAGTTGAGATCGAGCCATCGCAAAGTTCGCCCTCGACCAGCACTCGCGCAAGAGCAATCATTGCAGGATAGAACCCGAGCGCGGCATGGCGAGCAATATCGACCTCAATAAGAGGAAGCCAGCGCCCAAGATGATTTTGAAGAAACTCGCGACGAGAGCGTGCCACAGCAGCTGCTTCATCGAGCGAGTCGCGTTCGAGGGCGTCAGCTTCTTTGCCGCAAAGATGCCCGGCGAACTCAAGCTCAAGGAACAGCGCGTCCGCCGAGTCGCGATAGGTTTCGTCAAGGCGGAAACCGGCTTCGCGATAGATGTCGCGCACATTCAAGGCAGCACGACCATCGATGGTATTTTTCGGATCAATGCCTCCCTGAGAGGGTACCTCCAGCTGATGCCTGCTGAGATAGATCGACTCGTAGGGCGGTGCAAGAAGGTGGCCTGGGCCGACAAACAAACGGTTGAAGTCAACCTCTAGCTGCAACCGCGCCTCATTGACGGCTTGCCCTTGTGCTTCCTGCTCAAAAGCGTTCAGTTTGTCCAGGGCTTCCCCTACATCGACGCGACTCGCCACCGGAGAGAACGCGAAAGCAAGCGCGCGGCCCACAACGCCGGAACGCACATTCTGGGCAAAATCTCTCGTTGGCCGCGAAAAGCCTTGGGAGAAAAGCTGATATGCCACTCCATAGGTTCGGGTAAGCAGTTCATCGCAACGGGATTCCATAGGTCGCCTTTCGTTATGGGCTGAACATCTCATACGAGCGGCACAAGGCCTTTTTGCCCTGTCAGGTTCCGCCATTCGCGTCGCCCCGAAAAAGGGGCGACGCGAACAAGGCAGAGGGAGGACTAAATATAGTAAGTGCGAGGCTCAGTACCCTCTTCAGTCAGGTACTGCGTTACCTTTTCTCCGGCGGCAAGCTGAGACACTTCCGAGTTCGGGTCATCGAAATCGCCCACATGGATGGCTCGCGCAGGGCAGCAGAGCTCGCACATAGTCACCTCACCTTTATCGAGGCGATGCATGCACAACGTGCACTTTTCCATGTGGTTCGTTTCCTCGTCAAGGGATCGCGCATCGTAGGGACACGCCTGCTGGCACGCTCCGCATCCTATGCATTCGTCCTGATCGACATAAACGATGCCGTCTTCCCTCTGTTTTGTAGCCCCCGTGGGGCACACGGAAAGACAAGGAGGGTTGTCGCAATGCTGACAAGCCGAAGGCAACCACGAGAGCGAGGTGGCAGGAAATACGCCTTCATAGGTATCGTAGGCGATAGTTCCCGCCCCATTGAGAACCTTCATTCTGAATGTTCCAACGGGCAAATTATGCTCCATCTTGCATGAGACCGCACACGTTCTGCAGCCGATACAACGCGAGGTGCTTACCACCATTCCGTAGCGCGTCATGTTTTCCTCCTATGCCTTCTCGATTTCAACCAGATTGTCATACGGAGAAAAATTCGTTTCCGTAATCAAGTTCTGAGCAGGGTTGGGCTCGTAATGGAGCAAGTCCCCATGGTGCCCCTCCTCGAAATCTTGAGGCCACCAACCCTGGCATTGGTTCACACACCCAGGTTTGATTCCTTCAAGCACAGACACATGCGTGATAAAGCTTCCTCGATCATTGAATACGCGAATTTTATCGCCATCGACCAGACCGCGCTCCTGGGCATCAAGGGGGTTCATTTCAACTCGCGGCTCCGGGGCTATCTCACGAATCCAGGGGAGAATCACATGCTGGGAGTGGGCAGTGAAGTACTCATGGCAATTCATGAAGGTCAGCGGATATTTTTTCGCGAGCGGCGTTCTGTTGCTCTCAATGGGCTCTTTATAACAAGGGACATTTTCCCCTTCGGGAACTAGCTCTTCAAAGTAGAGATGAGCGCGTCCTGTGGCCGTAGGAAACACCTTGTCTTTGAAGGCGACATAGGGTTGCTCTGCATCCATAAAACCCGATCCAGTTTCCTTGATCTTTTCAAAGTCGCAGCCGCGGGCCTCCTGGTTGGGCGAGTTCTTGACAATCCACTCCATGTTCTCCAGCACCGAGGCCCCATGGGCCTCCCACAGGTCACGCTTGCCGATCTTCTCAGCAAAGAGACGCCCAATTTCCCAATCGGTTTTTGCCTCCCATAAAGGCTCAATGGCTCGATGCCGCATTTGAAGCGTCTTGTTCATGCCTCCGGGGGTGATATCGCCGCTCTCCTCTTCGTAAAACGTGGTTACTGGCAGGACAATGTCTGCATACTGAGCCGCCGGGGACAGGATATTGTCCGAGACAATGATGAGCTCAAGAGAGGGGAACACGCCCTCGACAAGGTGCTTGAGCCGCGGACCCTGAGTTCCCAGGCCGTACTGCATGCACCACAGCGCCTTGATGGGATACGGATCGTCAGACACCAAGCGATCATACATATCCGACCCAGAAATAGGCGTGGGAATCTCAACAGACGGATCAGGCTGCAGCCACTCAGGGCTCACGCCGATCACGGCAAAGTTGAGCAAGGCGCCGCCCGACCAGTTAACACCAGCGTGCTGCTTGCCAATGTTGCCACACACCATGCCCAGAACAATCGGGCAGATGATAGACAGATGCCCCTGCCAGTACCGCTGCGCTCCCTGGCCAAGCCTGATGCAGGATGGTCCGTTGTTGGCATATTCGTCCGCCAGATTTTCAATGACGCTCGTTTCAATTTCACAAATAGCAGCTGCCTGCGCTGGAGTGTACTCAGCGTTGAGCTTATCGACGAGTAGCTGGAAAGCGGTAGGGCAGGCCACTTCGACTCCATCAATGGAAACGGTGAAGTTCCCCATAAGAGCGTGGTCTTGCCCAGCTTGCGGCTCACAAGGAGCCTGAGACCCTTCCGACCAGACGACATAGCCGTCACCCGATCCGCCGATATCGCTTTGGCGCAGCATGAGGCCAGTCTTGGGGTTGATAAGGAAGGGGGCGTTAGTGAAGTCCTTAAGGAACGCCTCATCGTGCCAATCATTGGCGATAACATGCTGCATCATGCCCAAGAAGAACGCCGCGTCGGTACCCGGTCGCAAAGGTATCCACTGGTCGGCCTTAGCCGCCGAATGCGACATGCGCGGATCCAAGGCGACGTATTTCATGCCGCGCTCTTGGGCGTCCAGAACGTAGCGCATGTCGTTGATCGAAGTCTCGGCAAAGTTAGAGGCGACCGAGATGAGGAGGTTCGCTCCCTCGCACGTGTCGCTCCAGCTGTTTCCTTCATCGAACACACCAAGCGTGGGAATAAACCCTATGTTCATGGCTCCGTCACCCATGAGGCCGCCCTGGTTGATATTCGTCGCACCCCAGAGATTAGTAATACGCATGGGCGTGTTCATCGCAAGCGTAGTAAGGTTGCCAGTCATGAACACGGTTGCCACAGAGTGCGCGCCATAGGCATCTTTGAGTTCGTTGAACTTCGCAACGATTTCGTCCATAGCCTCGTCCCACGAAATGCGTTCCCACTCGCCCGCACCGCGCTCCCCCACACGCCTCATCGGGTATTTAACGCGATCAGCATGGGTAACGCGCTGCATGGCGTAGGCAATTCCCTTAGGGCAAATGCGCCGCAGGTAGGGATCGTCGGGGAATTCCGCTGGCTCAACCTTAACAATAGTGTTGTCGCGCACGTAAGCATTAATGCCACAAGATCCTTGGCAGTTGGGCGAACAAGTAGTTCGCACGATCTCGCATTGATCGCCCGTATCGGAAAGCGCTACACCTTCCTGATCGCCCTCGTCCCCCTGCGGACTGAGCGTACAGCCCGTCCCAACGAGTGCCGCCGATAAAGCGGCCAACGACGACGCCGTCAAGAAACCGCGTCGTGAGATACCCTCGATCATAGGAATCCTCCTATCCTCTATGTTCCTCTCCGAAGTGCGCACAGCCGCAGTATGCAAGACGCCAATACGAGGCCTCGTAAATGCAATGATTTGCCTAAAACCTGCTTTAGCGAAAAACCCGCTCTAAATCACCGCCCCTTCCCACCGTGGTACTATGGCCTCGAATGCTGCACGTTGAAGACGAGGGGGGTTCTATGTGCGCATCATCCCAGGACAAATTTGACGGGGGACTGCTCGACACCTTTGAATACCATCCCTCCCCAACTATTCTTGAGCGAGTCTCCACCGCAGAGCGAGCCGCGACCCGCGCCGATGAAGAAGTGAGGAAGAGCCGCTACGCTGCCACGGTTAACGGCTACCTAATGGATCTCGACGCCGTTTCTTCCGCTCGCATATCAGGAGAACACTCAACCTTTCATGAGGTATTCGGCCATCGAATCGCTAGCGGCTTCGGCGCAGACACACGGAAAGTCGACCAAGCGGGAAGCAAGGGATGCCTTCAAGCCTGCGCCTATCGAAACGGGCTGGAATTCGTTCTCGAACAGGTACAAAGCGACACCACAATAGACCGCTCATTTCTCGCAGCCCTCATCAAAAGCATTTCACAGGGGGATCACCGTATAGAGGTTCAACCGCGACAGGCCTCCTCGAGCCTTCCCGGATACCGTGCGCCTAACAGGGAAGAGCTGCCTGCGCTTATGGAACACCTGCTTGCGTTCATGAACGAAGAATACTCCACGCCTCTCATACAGACCGCCCTAACCCACTTTAAGTTTGAAGCCTACGAACCGTACTCGCAAGGAATGGACTACACTGGACGGCTTTTGTCTCATACCCTTTTCTTCCGAAGAGGCCTCACACACTACACGGTGCTCCCCATTGGTCTTTATGCCGCTTGCCGACCAAAGTTTCATGCCACGAACCTATTTCCCTACAAGAGCAGTGCGAAGTTCAACGCCAACGACCTCAATGATGCCATAGAGCGATTCATCGACGGATGCGCTCTCAGCTTAATGTTCGCCTCATCTATGGCCCTTCGCCTCTGCTCAGAAATCCAGAGAATGGAACATGATTGGCGGTGTGCTTTGGGCGGTACAAGAAAAGGGTCCGCGCTCGAACTTATGTTGGAGGCCCTCCCCGATGCCCCTATTTTCAACGCCGAGCACTTTATGCAGCGAACAGGCCGCTCGATGACGTCGATCAACGCCGCTATACGCACCTTGCTCGACAGGGGAATCATTGAGAAGGATGGGTGCTCCAATCGAAATCGTATCTTCGAAGTACCCCGCGTTATAGACTTGTTCGACTGGGTGGAAGATACGGCCTTCCCCGCCTACGCTCCATCGCGCGACGCTTTTATATTCGGATCTCGAAAGATCGCCGACTAAGGCCTGCCGATCGCATCCCCTTCTCAACCCCATCAGACAGTCACGCACCATGTTTTTCAAATTACCCCTTGCGCCATGGCTCGGGGTCGGCTATGATAGTCAACGCTCTTTTGGCAATGTCAAAGTGCACCTGCGGGCGTGGCGGAATTGGCAGACGCGTACGGTTCAGGTCCGTATGGGGGCAACCCCATGGAGGTTCAAGTCCTCTCGCCCGCACCATTTAACACGAAAAGCCCTCCTCGGAGGGCTTTTTTGTTTTGCCGTAAAACTTGGGGCAGACAGGGTCGGGCCAAACGGCGCGCGGTGCTTTCCTGAAGCCCGTTCCGCCATCCATGACGACTATTCATTCCCCAGGATCTTCTCACCGAAGCCTTTGCACTGCAAGTAACGCTGTTTCTGCGCAGCGCCTCCCCTAGCAACTTGGCAAATTGTCGTAAGGACAATCCCAAGACATGCCAAAACCGCTGCAACCACAAACGCGGGAATGTAGGAGCCAAAGGCATCATGCAGACCGTTCATGATGAGGGGGCCCGCTATGCCGGCAAGAGCGAAGCCGATGAACATAATGCCATAGTTCACACTGTTATGACGAGAGCCGAACTGCTGGGCCGTAAAGCCGGGGTAAGCGCCCATAACCGACCCGAAGCAAAAGCCCACCACAAGCAGGCCGCCCATGAAGAGGGGAGGCGTCTGAGGATCTGCGAAAACAAGTGCCGCCATTCCGGCAATCAGGAGGAAGAAAACAAGACGCAGCGTCTGGAGATAGCCCAAGCGATCGCAGCACAGGCCCGAGGCAATGCGCCCTGCCGTGTTGGCCAATGCCAACATCGAAACAGCCACAGCTGCTCCAGCTGCATCCATCGCAACAATGCTCTGGGCCAATGCTGAAGCTTGAGAGGTTACCATCAAGCCCGAGAATGCTCCGCAACAAAGCATGGCAAGCATTGTGTAGAACATGGGGTCTGCCAACATCGCGCGCCAATTCTTATCACTGGTCGTTGCACAAGCCGAATTGCTCGAAACGTCCGGTCGCCAACCAACCGGCTCATAGCCTTCAGGACAGCGCACCACGACCAAAGAAGCTCCGCAGATAATAATCGCCATGCCCGCACCGAGCACCTTGAAGGCGGAAGCGACCCCAAGCGCCCCGATAAGTACGTTGCCGAGCAAGGGTACCAAGACCGAGCTGATGCCATAGGAGGCAGTCACGACACCGCCCACAAGCCCTTTCTTGTCAGGGAAGAATTTAACAGCGTTAGACACCACCGCACCGTAAACGAGTCCCATTCCCAGGCCGCAGCCAAGACCGTAGGTTACCACCAGCATGGCAACGCTGGTTGAAAACCCGGCTCCTATCATGCCCCCGCCAAACAGCATGCCGCCGGCAAGTACCACCCAGCGCGGCCCCAGTCGATCGTTCACCGCCCCGCCGGAGATCATGGTGATAGGCCCCACGGCGTTGGCCACCGAAAATACAATGGCGAGACTTCCTACGCCGAATCCGTTCACCTCGGTCAGATAGGCGCTCATAGGCGAGGCAAACACGCTCCATGCGTACAGCGACCCAATGCAAAGGTTCACTAGGCACGACGCGGCCAACACCAACCATCGCCGCTTGTCCCAGTTCTCGATATGTGGGGAATGCCCCACACCACGGCACAATTTGTCTTTCATCTTCACCCTCTCTCACAGAGAAGGCGGCCATGCAGGCCGCCTTCTGTTTCAGCTCTTTAGTCAGCGAAGCAGGCCGGCGGCTCCCACACGGGGATGCCCGTATAGCGCCTCGCCTCTTCCCTGCCCTCGAGGACACGCGTAGCTCCGGCCGCCATGGCCTCCATCTCGAATTCCCCGGGGTAGGCAGCTACAGGGGCGATCCAGCCGCAGGACTCAACGATACGTGCCACCAGATCTTCCGAATGGGACATACCGCCCCCGAGCAGGATGCCGTCAACCTTGCCCTCAAGGACGGCCGCCATTGACCCGATGCATTTCCCTAT
>OMGQ01001542.1_pt1 | contig 12880 bp, 9 predicted proteins | sample 1646071 | NCBI WGS metagenome assembly OMGQ01 (sample SAMN05578585, study PRJEB25193) | human gut metagenome | biome: Human Microbiome; feature: human-associated habitat; material: feces | host: Homo sapiens | place: USA:Birmingham | reverse complement strand
TTTGTCCACGGGGAGGTAGGGCACAGTTTCATCGAGCACGTGGTACATTTCTTCGTGGCTTTCTCCAACGGCCAGGCCGCCTACTGCGTAGCCGTCCAGGTTCAGTTCAGAAATCCTTTTGGCGTGTTCGATTCGGATATCCGTGTAAATCGCTCCCTGGTTGATGCCGAAAAGGAGCTGGTTTTTGTTGATGGTGTCTTCCTGGGAATTGAGTCTGGCCATTTCGGCTTTGCAGCGTTCCAGCCAGCGGGTGGTGCGGGCCACGGAATTTTCCACATAGGCCCGTTCCGCCTTGGCAGGGGCGCATTCGTCAAAGGCCATGGCAATGGTGGAGGCCAGGTTGGACTGGATCTGCATGCTTTCCTCCGGGCCCATGAATATTTTTCTTCCATCGATGTGGGAGTTGAAGTAGACTCCTTCTTCCTTGATTTTCCGCAGGGTTGCCAGGGAAAATACCTGGAAGCCGCCGGAATCGGTGAGTATGGGTTTGTTCCAGGACATGAATTTATGGAGGCCTCCCAGCTGTTTGATGATTTTGTCGCCGGGGCGTACGTGCAGGTGGTAGGTGTTGGACAGCTCCACCTGGGTTTTGATCTGTTCCAGATCCTGTGTGGATACGGCTCCCTTGATGGCAGCCACGGTTCCCACATTCATGAACACGGGGGTTTGTATGGTTCCGTGTACGGTTTCAAATTCTCCTCTTTTTGCTCTTCCTTCCTGTTTCAGCAGACGGTACATAGTTTCTCTCCTTTATTTTTCCATGACCGGCGTTTTCCGCCCGGCCTGCCGCAGTCCGGCGCCGGGCCAAACTGCAGCGGCATCCGCCGGTTGTCATCAGAATACGGCGAAGGGCGGATGCTTTGGCTTATTTTACTTAGCGATACATAGCGTTGGAGCAGGTAATTCAATGATAATTCAGGGTTTACATCTCATTTTGGCGAAAAAGCTTTTCATCCAGAGCGGAGCAGGCCCGTTCTGAGAATCCTGGCCGGGAGACTGTGTTTTTCTTCCGAAGGCGGGCTGGCAGGGAGGCAATCATTTTGCGCAGCCACTCTGTCAATGCGCAGACAGCGAAGACAGCGGCGGCAAGCAGCAGTACGCCGGGCACCAGGTACCAGGCTCCGGCCAGGCGGGAGGGATTCAGCGTTTCCCAGACAAAGCCTCTTACGTTGGGATTATCGTGAAGCAGGTAAACTCCGAAGCTTAAGGGAGCCGCTGCCAGAATCATGCGCTGCAGGCGGCCGGGCCTTATCTGCAGATTCAGGAACGCTATAAAAAGCAGTATGGCAGCCGCAAAAACCAGCACGGAATTATATTCATAAAAAATACTGTAGCCCCACATCAGATCCTGAAGGAAGCCTATTTTTCCCAGAGGCGTGGAAAGCAGCAGTTCTATCAGGAAGCGGCTGGCGGGAATGAGCAGGGCCGCTCCGAAAAAGTGCAGCAAATGCCTGCCGAATTTTCCGTCGGGCCTGTAAAAGCGCTTCAGATAGGCGCCGGACAAATATACGGTGGTAAACCATACCACTCCGCTTCCACCGCCGAAATTCAGGGCCGGGGAAAAGAAAAAAACATTGGGCCACAGGGAAAACAGGACAAACAGGATGCCAAGCAGCAGCCGGAACTGTCTTTGGGTGAGTCCTGTCAGAAGCTTATTCAGAAACGGGGACAGCACAATCATTCCCACATACATGGTCACAAACCAGTATTCACAGGACAGCACCGGAAAAACGGCCGCTATCAGCGATGACATATCAAAGGGCTGGCGCAGGAGCAGGAGTGATGCCAGGTAAAGAGCCACAGAATAGAACCAGACCTGTCCCTCCAGCTTCAGGATGCGCCGGAAGGAAAAGGATGTCTCGCAGAGGAAATAGCCGCTGATGAGGATATAGGTGCTGATGGACACGAAGGATATGCCAAACAGGATCCAAACCAGATAATAGGAAATACTTCCCCTGGCCGTGGTTTCCAGTATTTTTCCGTGATTGAGCAGATGCATCATGACGATCATCAGCATGGAAAAGATGCGCAGCAGCTCCAGATTGGCCTGTCTTTCTTTTCCCGCTTTTCCCACTTCTGTCTTCTGTGTTTCCATAATCTGTCCTTTCCCAATGGGCTTAAACGCATTGTTTTTTATCATATCATATTGCCCGGCGCACTTCAAGCGGGGAGAAAGCCTTTCTTCAGGTGCTCCAGAATCATCTCGTCATGGCGTTTTACGATTTCAAAGCAGTCGGCTATGACGCTGCGGATTGTCTTATTCTTCAGACCTCCGGCCCATTCTATGGGCGCTCCGGCCATGTATTCCCCAATCGCCTTCCATGCAACCCACAGCACGTCATGGGTGGTCCAGCACAAACCTCTTACCGCATTCAGGGCTTCCGTTCTGGCCGACGGCTCCGCCTGCGCAAGCAGGGGATCCATGGCCCAGCCCAACACGGCCCGCTGGTCGATGGCCTGCCCGATCCATTGGGAAATCCGATCTCTCAGCTGCAGAAGCTCTTCGTCCGTACAGCCGGTAAAATGGCTGTCCTCCCGCATAAAGGCCGTGGAATTTTCATAGAAGGCTTTTTCCTGCATCCGTTCCATTATCCGGATCCCGCGCCGGATTATGTCGTCAACAGTCAGCCCCGGTTCTTTTCTTTTGCCCAGAACAAAGGCATGGGCAAGCTTGTCAGACCAATCGGGCAGCACAAAAAGCTCACCCTCATAACCGGAAGGCTCTGCGGGCGAGGCTCCCCAATACCCCTGAGAACCATCCAGGCCATAAAGGGTTCCCTCCTCATCATAGCCGGTGACAAGCACCCACTGGCATTCCTTTTTCAGCTGCATCAGGACGGGAATCTTTCTGTCAATGGACGCTTTTATTTTTTCAAACGCCGATTCCTGCCCGCCGTCAAGCTTGTCGAATTCATAACCGGCGAAATCCATAACAACCGCTATATAATAATCAAACTCCTGAAGCAGCTTCTGGGAGGTCAGCTCCCAGCTGCAGGCCATGTGTCCGACATTGGACAGATCGATCTGCAAAAAAGAATAGCCGGCCGCCAGATTATACCGCTGGTACAGCTGCTCATGTTTTTTCTCTCCCGTTTCTTTCCGGGCGCACATGAGCATGGACACGAGACAGGCCGTAAACCGTACCGTTTCACAGCCGTTTGGAAAAGAAACCACATCTTCAATTATTTTTTTCATCCCATCCTCCCTCTGCCGGAACGCATTAATGCGGTCACCGGCGCCGCCTCCTTCATAACGGACTTCTTCGCAGCTACAACAGTTACTTTTATTTTACATCAATTACGGAAAAACTCAACATTTCCGAAGAAAGCTTGCCTGCTTCCGGATTATGGGCTATAATTTATGCGGTATCTGCGTAGCTTTGACGACTTTAAACAGTGAGGATTTTAAATATGGCAGGAAATACATTCGGAACCTATTTCAGGATCACCACCTGGGGCGAATCCCATGGGAAAGCTTTGGGGGTGGTAATTGACGGCTGCCCCGCAGGGCTTTCTCTGTGCGAAGCCGATATCCAGGCCTTTCTGGACAGAAGGAAGCCGGGGCAGACCCGGTATGCCACGCCCCGGAAGGAGGCAGATGAGGTAAATATTCTTTCCGGTGTCTTTGAAGGAAGGACCACGGGAACCCCTATCTGTCTGATGGTTCCCAATACTTCCCAGCGTTCCGGGGATTACAGTGAAATTGCTTCCTATTACCGTCCGGGACACGCGGACTATACCTTTGACGCAAAATATGGCTTCCGGGATTACAGGGGAGGCGGCCGTTCCTCCGGCAGGGAAACCATCGGCCGTGTTGCCGCCGGAGCCGTTGCTTCTCTTATATTGAAGGAATTGGGCATAAGCATCTGTGCCTATACGAAAAGCATAGGGCCTGTTTCCATATCCATGGACCGCTTCCAGCCGGAGAGGGGCATCTCCGGGGTGCAGCGGTTGAACAGCACCATGTCTGCCTCGGTCACCATGTCCACGATCATGGACTGCATATTGGTGCGGTACATCTCGAAGGTAGTGCCGTCAATGACGTCGATGGCCTGATAGAGGCCCCAGGTCCGGGGCAGCTTCAGGTCCCGCAGCAGCTGGATGGGCCACATCCCATTGTACTCCAGCAGGACGCGCTCGGGCTGATAGCGGCGGTCCACCTCCTCCAGGAAGGCGGTGCAGATCTGGGACTGGTCCTCCACCGGGACCACCCGGCAGTTGCGCTTGGACAGGGAAGCCTGGTCATACTCCTCTTCGCCGTCCTCACACCGGAGGAGCACCGTGCGCTGTCCGTCGTTGAAATAGTCCATGGCCAGGGTGTCGGTGAGCAGGGTGGTCTTGCCGCTGTCCAGAAAGCCGGTGATGAGGTACAGGGGGATCCGGGAATCACTCATGTCGGCGCCCCCTTACACCAGCTGGAACAGCTTTTCCAGCCCGGCCTCGTCCAGCCCGGAGCCGATGACGCACAGGCGGCCGGTGTAGTCGGCGGCGCCCTCCCGGATCTGGAACTCCTCGGGGACCAGGTCGAAGTGGAGCCAGGTCTGCCCGTCGTCGCAGGGGACCATGCCCTTGGCCCGGAGGATATAGCCGTAGTCCTCGCTCATAGCCAGGGCGGAGAGGGCGTCCTGAAGGTCCTCCCGGCTGTACTTGCGGGGGGTCTCGCGGCCCCAGGAGGTGAACACCTCGTCGGCGTCATGTCCGTGGTGATGGTGGTGGCCGCAGCAGGCGTCGCAGGCCGCCTCATCGTGGTCATGGTGATGCTCATGGCTGTGATTGCCCAGGCAGACGTCACAGGCAGCCTCGTCGTGACAGTGGTCATGCTCATGATGCTCGTGCTCATCGTGGTGTTGGAGAAGCGGCTGGGCTCGCCCGCCCAGCATGCGGCGCTGTTCTGGATCGCGCCGCTGGCCACCGCGGTTTCCACGCCGCTGCTGTTCTGTGAGCTGCCCGATTTCGGCGCGACGGCTGCGCTGTTCGTGATAGGTGCGGTGCTCACGGGATTCGGCAGCGGCTTCATGTGGGTGATGTGGGGCGAGTACTACGCGAAGGTGACGCAGGAGGAAGTGGAGTTTCTCGCGCCGTCGTCGGCTGTGGCGGCCGCCGTTCTGGTGCTGGTGGTGTCGGCGATGCAGGGATGGATGGCGCTCGTGGTGGTGACGGCGTTTCCCCTGATGTCGGGCTTGTGCCTGCTGCTGTCGTGGCGGGATGCGCAAGGGCGCGACGCGACCGCCGAGTACCGGGGCGCCGCCGAGCAGCGCGCGTTCGCCGAGGCTCACGACAGCGCGCGGAAGGGGCTGCCGCGCGTGCTGAAGTCGATGGGGCGCGCCGGGTTCGGCATCCTCGCGGCGTGCCTGTTCGTGTGCGTGGAGGGGTCGTTCTGGTCGGGGTCGTCAGGGCAGGATGCGACGGCCGCCCAGGTGGCGCTCGTGGTGAGCATCGCGTTCATGCTGATGGTGGGTCTTTCGGCCACGGCGGGGCCGCGTCGGGTGTCGCTGTCGTTTCTGTACCGATGGATGTGCCCGACGCTCGTGGTGGGCTTCGCGGCGTTCATCGTGCTGGGGGAAACCGCGGGCGCGTACGTCGCCTACGTGGTGGCCATCGCCGCGCGCTTCGCGTTCTGCCTGATCACGCAGATGTATTTCGCGCGCTACGCTGTGCAGGGCGCGGCCACGCCCGTGCAGTCGTACGGTTTGGGATGGATCTTCGTGCACTTGGGCGATCTGCTGGGCGTGGTGACGCTCGTGCTGGTGGAGTCCGGCATGGCGGCCGGGGTGTTCTCGCTCGACCAGGAGGCTGTCGTGTCCATCGCGCTGCTGGTGGGCGCCACCATGTTCGTGCTCAGCGACGGCCGCGCGTTCGCGTTCGGCGCGCGCAACGAGGATGGCGTGCTGCACGATGCCGCTTCGAAGCGGTCGATGCCGGCGGGCGCGGATGCGGGCGGCGCGAACGCCGACGAAGCTGCATCCGCGCCCGCGCCTGCAGCCGATATCGACGAGCTGACCGCCCGCATCCTCGAGCTTGCCGAACGCGGCGGCCTCACCCCGCGCGAGACCGAGGTGTTCGACCTCCTGGCGCGCGGCCGATCGATACCGTACGTGCGCGACGCTCTCGTCATCTCGCGCGAGACGGCCGCCACCCACGCCAAGCACGTCTACGCCAAACTCGACGTGCACTCCCGCCAAGAGCTCATCGACCTCGTGCATTAGGCTCCGTATCGCCGCGTGTGCAATATTTTGCACACTCTTGCATGTGCAAGATTTTGCACATCGCCTGTTCAATTCTCAAGCTGAGAAAGGCCCCTATCGGGGCCTTTCTTGAGGGAGGGAGGGTTGGTTCGGGTTCTGCTTACGCCACGTCGAGGGCGTGCTTGGCGGCGATGCGGGCGAAGGTGGCGGTGCGGCCCGCGTTGATGCCCGTGAAGTTGCTGGGATAGTTGTGCGGGTAGAAGCCGCCCTGGTCGTTGCCGCAAACGTAGAGGCCCTCGATGACGCTGCCGTCCTTGCGCAGCGGCTGCGAGTCGGCGTTCGTGATCACGCCGTGGATGGTGACCAGCAGCTCGCCGGCGATGCGCGCGGCGTAGAACGGCGGCTCGTCGACGGCGCTCAGGCGGTAGGCAGGCTTGCCGAAGTCGACGTCCTCGCCTGCAGCGACCAGTTCGTTATAGCGTTCGATGGTGGCCTTGAACGTGGCGGTTCGGTCGGCGTCGAACTTCATCGCTTTCGCCAGCTCGTCGAGCGTGTCGCACTTCTTCAGCGCGCCGCTCTCGATGCGCGGCTCCAGCCAGAACGAGTCGAGGTGCTCCTTCGTGATGGCCTCGCAGTCGTACACGTCGGCGTTGAACGCGGTGCCCGACGGCGCGGGGAACAGGCGCGAGCAGCCGCAGGTGTCGAACCGCTCGATGTCTTCCCAGTAGCTGCCGTCCCAAACGATCCACGAGAAGTGGCCGGGCTGGTTCGCGCCGCCGGCGTAGCTCATGGGGTAGCACTGGTCCTCGTTCATGAAGCGCTCGCCGTTGGCGTTCACGTGGAGGAACGGCTGGCTGCCGGGAAGGAAGATGTCGCCGCCCTGGTAGGAGCCGTCGAACTCGGTGTCGTCGAACATGATGCCGCGGTTCCAGATCATGCAGGCGCCGCCCGCTTCCAGCTCGGCTCCCGCCCACAGCGCCATGCGGATGCCGTCGCCCTCCTCGGTGACGCTGTCGCGCAGCACGCACCAGTTGGAGTTGCCGGGGCACAGGTCCTGCAGCATCTCGTCGTTCGCGCCGTAGCCGCCCGTGCACACGATGACGCCGTTCTTCGCGTTGATCTGGATGACGCCCTTGTCCTTCGACTCCGCGATGACGCCGCACACCTTGCCCGACTCGTCCTGCACGAGCATCTTCGCGGGCGTCATGAACATGACTTCGCCGCCCAGCTCGCCCAGCACCTCGTTCATCACTTCAAGGTGGGCGTACGCGCCGTAGTTCGGGCCGTCGGGGTTGTACTCGCCCATGCAGGGGTTATAGCACATGGCCGGGTAGTAGGCGTGCGGGTCGTCGGGCTTGTGCCATTCGAACGGGAACAGCATGCCCTTGGGCTCAAGCGTCTCCTTCATCCATTCGATCATCTCGCCAGACTTCTCGGCCCAGGTTTTGTACAGCAGCATGTTGGCATCGCCCGCTTGGGTCTGGTTCGCATGGTTCAGCAGGGTGGGGACGTCTTCGACATGGTCGGGCTCCAGCGCGGAGTTGAGCGCGCCGATAGCCTCGCGTGCGGCGGCGATGTTGCCGCCCTTTTCCAGCACGATGACCTTCGCGCCGTGCTGCGCGGCCGTGGTGGCGGCCACGAGCCCGCCGTTGCCGGCGCCTACCACCACGAGGTCGGCTTCCAGCGTCTCGGCGATGTCGGCGGGCATCTCCGGCTTGTCGCGCCAACTACCCTGCGCGTCGGCGTCGGCCTTGCCGCTCTTTCCGCCTTCGGCCTGCGCTTGCGGCGCGCATCCGGCCAGCGCCCCGGCTGCGGCCAGCGCGCCCGTCGCGGTGATTCCCGCCAGGAAGTTGCGGCGGCTGATGGTTCGTTCTCCCATGATTCCCTCCTCGGTCGTTCGGTTTCAACGAGGTGCATGCTACGCGGGTCGCGGAGCCGCATCATCGCGCGGATCCGGGTATATTCGCCTGTGTCCAGGCAAAACGACGAAGATACCCGAAAACGGGGGAGGGCTGCCGAACGCGGTTTGCGAGGTCGGGCGACGCGCGGCGCCATGCGCGAGGTGCTATCATGATGCGTTGCATGCGACGGGCAGGGCGAAAGGGAGTGCTTCATGGAGCGGACGGACGAGCGATACGGGCGGTACGTGGCCATACTCGAAGAGGAGCTCGTCGCCGCGATGGGATGCACCGAGCCCATCGCCATCGCGCTGGCGGCCGCGCGGGCGCGCGAACTGCTGGGCGCGGAACCTGCCCGCGTGGAGGTGGAGGCCAGCGGAAGCATCATCAAGAACGCGAAGAGCGTGGTGGTGCCCCATACCGGCGGCCTGAAGGGGATCGAGGCCGCTGCGGCTGCGGGCATCGTGGCGGGGCGCGCCGAGCGCAGCCTCGAAGTGATCGCCGAGGTTTCGCCCGAGGAGATTGCGGGTATCGCGGCCTATGTGGAGCGCGCGTCCATCGCGGTTGAGCGCGCCGCATCGGAGCTGGACTTCGACATCGTCGTGCGCGTGTTCTCGGACGCGGAGGCGCAGGCGGCGGACGCGGAGGCTGATGCCTGCGCCTCTCCCGCTCGCAGCGCGCTCGTGCGCATCGCCGACTTCCATACGAACATCGTGCGCGAGGAGCGCGACGGGGAGGTGCTGCGCGACGTGGCGGTGCCGTCCGAAGGCGGCTCGGCCGACGGGATGACCGATCGCGGCGTGCTGTCGATGGAGGGCATCTGGGACTTCGCCATGACCGTGGAGCTGGATGACGTGCGAGACCTGCTGGATCGCCAGATCGCCTGCAACGGCGCCATCGTCGACGAGGGGCTGGCGGGCGACTGGGGCGCGAACATCGGCAGCGTCATGCTGGGCGCCTACGGCGACGACGTGAAGGTACGCGCGTGCGCGTGCGCCGCGGCGGCGTCTGACGCGCGCATGAGCGGCTGCGAGCTGCCCGTGGTCATCAACTCCGGCAGCGGCAACCAGGGCATCACCGTGTCGGTGCCGCTCATCGTGTACGCGCGCCACCTGGGCTCTTCCGACGAGCAGCTCTACCGTGCGCTCGTGCTGTCGAACCTCGTGGCTATCCATCAGAAGACGGGCATCGGGCGGCTGTCGGCGTTCTGCGGCGCGGTGTGCGCGGGCGCGGCGGCGGGCGCGGGCATCGCGTATTTGGATGGCGGCGGCTACTGCGAGGCCTGTCATGCCGTGGTGAATGCGCTGTCCATCGTGGCCGGCATGGTGTGCGACGGCGCGAAGCCCTCGTGCGCCGGCAAGATCGCGTTCTCGGTGAACGCGGGCATCCTGGGCTACGTCATGTACCGTGACGGCCAGCAGTTCTACGGCGGCGACGGCATCGTGAAGAAGGGCGTCGAGAACACCATCGACAGCATCGCCCGCCTCGGCCGCGACGGCATGCGCGCCACCAACGACGAGATCATCAGGATCATGCTGGGAGCGTGAATCGCGGGACGAGCGAAGGGAGGTAATGAACTGTCAACCCCGTCCCTTCGTCTCGTCACAGGGAGTCAACGGGAATGAGTCAACGTCTCGTCTCGAACCGGCGAACTTCGCTCGAATTCTTCGAACGTGGGCGCGAATCGACAGCCATGACATTTTCTCTCTCGCCTGAAGCCGCATATCGTCGTAGGCTCGAAATGCGACCAGGCCTTTTGCGCGCGCTTCTAGCGAGAAGCGCATTTCGAGCACTTGAGAATTGTCATGGCTACCGTTTTGCGTCCACCCGGGACGAGGCCGGAGCGGCCGAAGCGAGGGGAAGAGGTGTCGACCCCGTCCGTCCCCTCGGCTCACCTCTGTTTTTCTTCGTATTCCCAGATCAGCGGCATCACCCCTGAGGTTTGATGCGCGTTTTCGGAAGATTGCGCTCGGTTCAAACCTCTGCGGCGATGCGGTGGGCGTCCTTCTCGATGTAGCATCGGCCTACCGAATCGGGATATTCGGGAGAAGCGAGCACCATCACAACAAGGAGGGCGTCATGTCGAATCTTTCACGTAGAAATTTCATTACCGGTGGAGCTATTGCTGCTTTGGGCGGGACGCTGGCGATAGCAGGTTGCGCCCCGAAAGGCGAAAGCTCGTCGACGGTCGCAGGCGCTGCGGGGGAGGGCGCGCAGGCATGGACCGGCACGGCCAACGGCAAGGGCGGCGAGCTTACTGTCGAGGTCATCACCGAGGGCGATTCCATCGCCCGCATCAACCTGTTGAAGTCGCGCGAGTCCTACGGCGTGGGCACCGCCGGCATCGACGTGCTTTCCGATCTCATCGTGAAGAACCAGACGCTCAACGTGGATATGGTGACGGGCGCCACGGTTTCGTCTATGGCCTTTCTCGCGGCTGTCTCCGATGCCGTCGACGCCTCGGGCATGAAATCGAGCGAATGGAAGAAACGCGAAAAGGCCGTGCCGCAGGCTCCCGAGGGCCTGACGACCGATGTGGATGTCGTCGTAGTGGGTGCCGGAGGCGCGGGCTACGCGGCCGCGCTGACCGCGGCCGAGGCCGGCAAGAACGTCGTGCTGTTGGAGAAACTGGGCATCGTCGGCGGCGATACCATCCTGTCCGGCGGCGCCATGGCCGTGCCGAACAACTGGTTCCAGAAGCGGGACGGCATCGAGGACAGCGTGGAGAAGATGGCCGAGGACATGATCGTCGGCGGCGATCACGTGGGCGACCCCGACCTGGTCAACGTCATCTGCGAAGGCGCGTACGGCGCCATGGAGTGGCTCATCTTCAACGGAGGCGTGGCATGGCAGCCCTACGAGCGCTTCTTCGGCGGCCACTCGGTCATCCGCTCGCTCATCCCCGAAGGCAACGAGGGAAGCGGCATCATCTGCAAGCTGGACAAGCGCGCCGAGGGTCTCAAGAACCTCAAGGTGTGCCGCAACACGAAGGCCGACGAGCTGGTGCAGGACGCCTCGGGCGCGGTCGTGGGACTGAAGGCCACGAACACGGCCACGGGCGAAACCTACGACTTCAAGGCGAAGGCCGTCATCCTCGCGGCCGGCGGCTTCGGCTCCAACGTCGAGATGCGCATGAGGTACAACCCCGAGATGGACGAGAAGATACTCTCCACCGACTCGGTGGGCGCGACGGGCGACTGCCACGTCATGGCCGAGAAGATCGGTGCGAACCTCATCGACATGCAGTACATCCAGACGTATCCCACCTGCGACACGCAGACGGGCGCCCTCTTGTACGTGGGCAACATGCGCCTGGAGAATCGAGCCATCTGCATCAACAAGGAAGGCGACCGCTTCGTCGAGGAGATGGAGCGCCGCGACGTCATCTCCAACGCCATCAAGGAGCAGACGGACGGCATCGGCTACATGATCTTCAACCAGGACGGCCTCGACCACACCGACATCGCCACGGTGAACGCGGCCGAGATGGACGGCTTGTTCGGGCGCGGCCAGCTGGCGAAGGGCGAGACCATCGCCGAGGCGTGCGAACCTTTCGGCATCGATGCCGCTGAGCTGCAAAAGACCGTGGAGAAGTGGAACGGCTACTGCAAGGACGGCGCCGACCCCGACTTCAACTACCGCGCGGCGCTCAATCCCATCGAGGGCGGCCCTTACTACATCTTGGCGTACAAGCCGTCGGTGCACTACACCATGGGCGGCCTGCACATCAATACCGACGCGCAGGTGCTCGATAGCGACGCCGCGCCCATCCCCGGCCTGTTCGCGGCCGGCGAGCAGGCAGGCCATAAGATGGGTACGAACCGCCTGGGCTCTTGCTCCATCACCGACGTGTTCGTGTTCGGCCGCGTGGCCGGTGCGAACGCGGCGGCGCTCGCATAACGCTCGCCAGCCTTGACGTTCCTCCCTCTCCCAGAACCCGTTCGACGGCTTTGCGCTTCGGACGGGTTCGCCTTGTGCGAACGCGTTCCATCGGCTAGTATGTGCCGCATGCGCAGCAACGCTTCCATAGCGGACGATACGACGAAAAAGACCTCCCGGTCAGGCGGTGCCGTGCCGTTCCCCAAACCCAATCGCGCGATGCTGTTCGATAGCGCGGGGCTGGCTTGCTACATCGCTTGGAGCTTCGTGTTCTGGAACGGATCGGTGCTGTTCGGCGACCTGCGCCATGAGGCGCCCGTGGGCGAGGCGCAAATCGTGCAGGCGGCGCTGACGGCCTTGGCCGCGCTCGTGCTCGTGCTGCTAGCGCGCAGGACGGCTCCTCTTAGGCGACGCACCGTGCTGTTGGCGGTGTTCGCCGCCGTGTCGAGCCTGGCCATCGTAGTTGCCGCGCTTGCCGGTTTCGGGCGGGCGCCGATGGGCTGGATGCTGATCGCCTTCGCGCTGAGCGGCTTGGGAAGCACGCTGCGTCTCGGATGGGAAGAGCGCATGAGCGTGCAGGGCGTGGAGCGCACCGCCGTGTGCGCAGGGACGGCGTACTTGCTCGGATTCCTCTTGTTCGCCCTGATCTCGCTGTTGCCCGCCCTGTCGGTGCTCGCGGTCTCCGTGCTGCTGCCGTTCGGCGCGTTCGGGCTGCTCGAAATCGCGGTGCGGGGCGAACGGGAACGGGGCGCATCGGAGGTGCGGATGCTGCCCGCTTCTTTGGACGGCGACAGTCTGCGCGTATCGTTGTCGCGCGTTCCCTGGAAGCCGATGGCGGCTATTTCGCTCGCGTTCTTCGGCTACGGGGCGACGCGGGCGAACGGCGTGATCGGCGGTTTCGAGGTGTCAGATCGGAAGA
>OMGQ01001541.1_pt1 | contig 12901 bp, 13 predicted proteins | sample 1646071 | NCBI WGS metagenome assembly OMGQ01 (sample SAMN05578585, study PRJEB25193) | human gut metagenome | biome: Human Microbiome; feature: human-associated habitat; material: feces | host: Homo sapiens | place: USA:Birmingham | reverse complement strand
GTGACCTACTTCTTCCAGGCCCCCGAGTGCCTGGGCCTGTCCACCGCCATCGCCTATCCGGTGGGCATCGTGGCCGCCGCCCTGTTCCTGGGCATCTTCATCTGGCGGACCCTCATCGTCGGCAAGGACGACGTGGCCCCGCTGCACGCGGCCAAGAACTGAATTTTACCCGCCGGACGCGGGACGGAAGTATCCGTCCCGCGTCTTTTTTGCTCCGCCTTTGCCGGGCAAAGAAGGTCCTGTGCGCATGAAGTTTTACACCCCCTGCAACAATTTGCCGTTCCAAAGCGTATATAGGGTGAAAGGGGGAACCGAGATGGACGGCCCCAACCGGTTGGAGGAACTTGTCAACACCTACGAAACCACGCTGTACCGCGCGGCCCTGGCCATTTTGGGCGACGCCCACGAGGCGGAGGACGCGGTGCAGGACGCCTTTCTGCGCTGTCTGGAAAAGGCCCCGGACTTTGAGAGCCCGGCCCACGCCCGGGCCTGGCTGCTACGGGTGACGGTAAACGGCTGCAAGAGCCGCCTGCGCGCCCCCTGGTGGCGGCGCACCGCCCCTCTGCTGGACGCCTATCCCGCCGCCGCGCCGGAGGAGGGGACGCTGCTGGAGGCTATGCAGGCCCTGCCCGCCCGGGACCGGGCGGTGCTCCACCTCTATTACTATGAGGGCTACCAGACCGCGGAGATCGCCGCCCTCACCGGCCTGCGGGAGGGCTCGGTGCGCTCCCGCCTCACCCGCGCCCGGACCAGACTGCGCCAAGTGCTGAAAGGAGAAGACGAATGAAGCACTATCGCTCTTATATGGACCGTATCACCGCGCCCGCCGGACTCCGGCAAAGGGTGCTGGAGGCGGCGGAGCAGCGCATCTACGCCATCCGCCAGGGCCGGTCCGCCCAGGGTCTGGCCCACATCTCCAGCGTCATCCTCAATGTGTACGAGCGGCTCAACGAGCTGGCCGCCAGCGACTCGGCGGTACCCGGCCTGTCCACCGGCCTGACCGATCTGGACCGGGCCATCTCCGGCCTGAACAAGTCGGACCTGATCCTGCTGGCCGCCCGCCCCGGCATGGGCAAGACCTCCATGGCCTTGAACATCCTGCTGGAGGCGGGCAAGAAGTCTGGGAAAAACGTGGCCTTCTTCTCGTTGGAGATGAGCCGGGAGCAGCTGGCCCTGCGCCTAATCTCCAGCGAGTGCTTTGTAGACAACAAAAAGCTGGTCACCGGAAAGCTGACAGAGGAGGACTGGGAGAAGGTGGCAGTGGCGGCGGACTCTCTGAACCGCTCCCGCATCTTCATCGACGACGACTCCTCGGTATCCGTGGCCGACATCAGCGCCAAGTGCCGCCGGATGGACAACCTGGGGCTGGTCATCATCGACTACCTCCAGCTGATGCAGTCCGCCGGTGGGCGGACCTACTCCGGCGAGAACAGGCAGCAGGTGGTCTCAGACATCTCCCGAGCCCTGAAGATCATGGCCAAGGAGCTGGACGTGCCGGTGCTGTGCCTCAGCCAGCTGTCCCGTGCCAATGAGAGCCGCAGTGACAAGCGGCCCATGCTGTCCGACCTGCGTGAGTCGGGTGCCATCGAGCAGGACGCCGATATTGTCATGTTCCTCTATCGGGAGGGCTATTACGACAAGGACACCCCAAACCCCAACCTGGCCGAGTGCATCATCGCCAAGAACCGGCACGGCGAGACCCGGACCGTGGAACTCCAGTGGCTGCCGGAGTTCACCACCTTCGGCAACATGGAGTGGCAGCACGATGAATACTGACTGTATCTTTGAGATGAGTTTTTACAAATCCACCCCTAAAAAGGGGCGCGGCAGGAGTTGCTCCGGGAGGATCTATGGGTGATTTTACGGGCGGCCTGTTTCTGGCGCGGGAGTTGATCGCTCCCGGCAGCACGGTCCTGTGTGCTGTATCCGGCGGAGCGGACTCTGTGTGCCTGCTCCACCAGCTGTACCGCCTGCGCCGGGAGATCCCCTTCACATTGGTTGCCGCCCACTACAACCACCAGCTGCGGGGGGAGGAGGCTGACCGGGATGCGGCCTTTGCCCGCCAGTTCGTTGTTCTGTGCTGCGGACGGGACCGTCTGCTCCAGCCCGATGGGATGTGGCGGGAGTTACCCCCAGTGGAGCTGTTCATCGGGAGCGGAGATGTGGCCGGAGAGGCCCGCCGCCGCCGCTGCGGCGTGGAGGAGACCGCCCGGGCCATGCGCTATGACTTTCTCCGACGGACCGCCCAGGCCTGCGGGGGCCAGTGGATCGCCACCGCCCACAACGCTGGGGACAATGCAGAGACCATCCTGCTCCACCTAATCCGAGGGACCGGGCTACGCGGGCTGGGAGGGATCGCCCCCAGGCAGGGGGATGTGATCCGCCCTCTGCTGTCTGCCTCACGGGAGGAGATCGAGGCGTATCTCCGCTTCTGGGGCCTGCCCTGGCGGGAGGACGCCACTAACCGAGACGACACATACACCAGGAACCGCCTGCGCCACCGGGTGTTGCCGGAGCTGGAGGCCATGTCCCCCGGACTGGCCAATCGTCTGGGAGAGATGTCCGCCCGCCTTCGGGCAGACGAGGCATATCTGATGGAGCAGGCCCGGACTGCCCTTACATCCCTGGAGGAAATCCCCGGGGGGCTGTCCATTCCGGCGGAGGCGGTGGCGGCTCTGCCCCAGCCTCTGGCGGTACGGGCGGCCCGCAGCCTGCTTGGCCGTATGGAGCATGGGAATGAGAACTGCTCTGCCGCCCATCTGGAGGGCTTGGTTGCCCTCTGCCGCAGCGGAGATCCCTCGGCAGAGCTGAATCTCCCGGGGGGCGTCACCGCCCGCCGGGTGTACAGCCGCCTGATTTTGACCCGGTCCGCCCCTCCGGCGGCGCCGGAGAGCCAAGTCCCGCTGCCCCTGCCGGGGACGGCGGAGCTGGCGGGCTGGACGGTACACAGCACCTTGGAGATCTACCGGGGACAGCGGCAGGGGCCCCTTCAGTTCTGGCTGGACCAGGACGCGGTCCAGATCCTGACCCTGCGGGGACGGCGGACAGGGGACCGGCTGAAGTTGCCGGGCCGCCCTACCAAGACCGTCAAAAAATGGTGTGTAGATCAGAAAATCCCAGCCTGGCTCCGCCCAGGGCTACCGGTGCTGGACTGCGGCGGCAGGCTGGCCGGAGTGGCTGGTCTGGGACCGGAAGCCGCACTGCTCCCCCTGCCTGGAGCATCTGCGTGGTGCATCCAGTTGACCCCGCCTAAGGAATTTCAAAGCTTGGCTGTGCCGGAGTCATCCGGCGCAGAGCACACCCAGGAGTAAGCGTGAGGAAAGGAAGAATATTATGTTGGAAAAAGACATTCAGGAAGTTCTCTTCAGCGAGGAACAGCTGGCCAGCCGGGTGAATGAGATCGCCCAGCAGATCACCCGGGACTACCAAGGGAAGGAGATCGTCCTCATCAGCGTCCTCCGGGGCTCCTTCGTCTTTATGGCGGATCTGTGCCGCCGGATTGACCTGCCCTGCACGGTGGACTTTATGGCCGTGTCCTCCTATGGCTCTGGCACCTCCTCTACTGGTCAGGTCCAGATCACCAAGGACCTCTCCGGTGACATCGCCGGGAAGCACATCATCGTGGTAGAGGATATTCTGGACTCAGGGAACACCCTGAGCTATCTGCTGAAGCTGCTGGAGCAGCGCGGTCCCGCCTCCATCAGGCTGTGCACCCTGCTGGACAAGCCGGAGCGCCGTACCAAGCCGGTGGAGGTCCACTACTCCGGCTTTACCATCCCTGACGCGTTCGTGGTGGGATACGGCCTGGACTATGCCGAGCACTACCGCAATCTGCCCTACATCGGGATCCTGAAGCCTGAGGTCTACGGCGGCTGACAACTCCAAGCGCCGGAAGAGCCGGTTGGCGGACCGCGCTCCCCGAGTATCCCTATACCGCCGGAAAGGAAGTGTCCTCTCTTGAAGCGATTCAGTTCCCGGGATGTGATGCTCTATCTCATGCTGCTCCTGCTGATGATCTTTGCGGTCAACACGGTTCAGCAGATGAATGAGGCGGACGATCCCACATATAGTCAGGTCCGGACCCTGTTTGAGCAGGAGAAGGTCAAATATTTCGTATTGAATGGAAATGACCTGGGCCTGCAGATCCGGGAGGAAGGAGACAAGGTCAGCACGGTCCACTATCAGCTGTCTGACCTGTCCGTGTTCTATTCGGACCTGCATGAACTGATTGACCGGCAGCACGAGAGCGGTGTGCTGGAGGGCTATGACTATAAGGTGGGCATCGAAGGGAGCTGGTGGTACCGGATGCTCCCCTATCTGATCCTGCTGCTGGTCATGGCCGCCTTCTGGTACATGATGTATCTGCGGCAGTCGGGGGGAAGTTCCGGTGGAGGCCCGGGGCCCAGCCGCTTCGGACACGCCCGCACCCGCACCCTGGCCGACCAGGGGAAGAAGGTCACCTTCCAGGATGTGGCTGGTGCAGAGGAGGAGAAGGAGGAGCTACGGGAGATCGTAGACTTTCTTCGGGATCCCCAGAAGTTCATTTCCCTGGGCGCCCGCATCCCTAAGGGTGTGCTGCTGGTGGGGCCTCCAGGCACCGGCAAGACACTGATTGCCAAGGCGGTGGCCGGTGAGGCGGGGGTCCATTTCCTGTCCATCTCCGGCTCTGACTTCGTGGAGCTGTATGTGGGCGTGGGCGCAAGCCGGGTCCGGGACCTGTTTGACCAGGCCAAGAAGGAGGCCCCCGCTATCGTATTCATTGACGAGATCGATGCCGTGGGCCGACAGAGAGGGGCCGGTCTGGGCGGCGGCCACGACGAGCGGGAGCAGACGCTGAACCAGCTTCTGGTGGAGATGGACGGCTTCGCCTCTAACGAGGGGGTCATCGTCATGGCAGCCACCAACCGCCAGGACATCCTGGATCCCGCCCTGCTGCGGCCCGGCCGCTTTGACCGGCAGATCTATGTGGGACTGCCCGACATCCGGGGCCGGGAGGAGATCCTGAAGGTCCACGCTCGGAAAAAGCCACTGGCGGAGGACGCTTCCCTGTCCGACCTGGCCAAGGCCACGGCGGGCTTCACTGGGGCCGACCTGGAGAATCTGCTCAACGAGGCGGCCCTGCTGGCCGCCCGGTCCGACAAGCGCTTCATCACCATGGCCGATCTCCATGAGGCCATGATGAAGGTGATCGCTGGTCCGGAGAAGAAGAGCCGGGTGGTCACGCCCCAGGCCAGGCGACTCACTGCCTATCACGAGGCGGGACACGCCGTGGTCATCCACGAACTGGACAGCCAGGATCCGGTGCACCAAATCACCATCATCCCCCGCGGCCCTGCCGGCGGCATGACCATCTCTCTGCCCCAGGAGGACCGGGCCTATCAGTCCCGCCGGGAACTGGAGGAGCGCATTGCGGTGTGCCTGGGCGGCCGGGTGGCAGAGCAGCTGGTGCTGGGGGATGTATCCACTGGGGCATCCAGCGACATCCAGAAGGCGTCCTCAATCGCCCGCTCCATGGTCACCAAGTTTGGCATGAGCGACAAGCTGGGTGCCATCGCCTATGGCAACGAGAGCGACGAGGTATTCATAGGCCGGACCATGGCCCAGGCCCGCAGCTACTCAGAGGAGGTGGCCGGCCTCATCGACGAGGAGGTCAAGGCCATTGTGGACCAGGCATATTCCCGGTGCGAGGAGATCCTCACCCGGTGCCGGAAGGAACTAGAGCTCACCGCCCAGTACCTTCTGACCCACGAGACCATGAGCGGCGAGACCTTCGCCCGGGTGTTCACTGATCCTGACGGAGATGAATTTACTACCCTGCCCCCCCAGGAGTGACTGGAACGAAATGTGCCGGCTGTCCCATGACAGTCGGCGCGTTTTTTAGGAAAACAGGAATCCCTTCCACTCCCCCAGCAGTTCCATGGCCTTGAATTTCAGCACATAGCCCTGGTCCTCCTCGGTGATGAGGGCGGCCTGACCTGGGGAGAAGTATCCCGCCGCAGCTGCCTCATCCACCGTCTCAGCGGCGGCCTCCAGGCAGAGAGGGGGGAAGGCCACGCACCACCAGTTCTGCCCCTGTCCCGCGCCGATGACGACCCGCAGGGCGGTGTACTCCCCCGCAGGGAGGGCAAAGCCCCCATACTCCTTGGTGGGGAACCAGCACCGCTCCAGGCTGGCGGTCACCGGCTCGCTCCGTCCGGCCTCCGCCACCACCGCCCGACCCGCCGCGGCCAGATCCTCAAGATTGGCCTCCAGGGCGGCTTTAGCCTCCTCCAGAGTGGCATGGGCGGGGTAAAAGGTCTCCGTTTCGGCCAGCACCCGGTCCCGAACCCGGAGTTTCAGTGCCTGGTCCTCTGGGCTGTCTGAGTGGGCGATCACATGAAAGCGGATCACCCGGTTGGCCAGCTGGGTCTGCTCCCGGTCCAGCCAGAAGCCGCCCAGCAGTCCACACAGCAGCCCGAACATCAGGGCAAGCTCCCAGCGCTTCAAATTCCGATCCAACATAAAAAACACCGTCCATCCCTATGTAGTACCCGCGGTACAGATAGGATGGACGGCTTTTTATTCTTTTAAACCGTCTGGCACAAAAATGTGTCCCGGCAATTCTCGGCCAGAGCGGCCCGGGCGGCCTCCGCCGCCTCCGGACAGTCAAAGAAGCCGAAGGCCGTTGGACCGGTGCCGCTCATGTTGGCCCCCAGGGCCCCCGCCTGGATCAGGGTATTTTTCAGCTCCCGCACCCGTTCCCTCTGCCGCGGAGGAAGAACGTCCTCAAACACATTGTACATCCGCCGGGCGGCTCCCCCCAGGTCCCCCGTCTCCAGGGCAGAGAGCAGGCCGTCTGTGTCGGGCCGGCAGCGCAGGCGGACGCTGTCGATGCGGGCAAAGAGCTCCGGCGTGGAGATGGAAAACTCCGGCTTGCAGACCACCACCCAGCAGCGGGGCAGGGGGGGCAGCGGAGTGAGATGCTCGCCTCTGCCCTCCGCCAGGGCAGTGCCGCCCAAAACGCAGTAGGGCACGTCGGAGCCCACCTGCTCCCCCACCCGGGCCAGCTCTGCCGGGGTAAGGGGGCTGCCCGCCCGCTGGTTCAGGGCCCGGAGGACGGCGGCGGCGTCTGTGCTCCCACCGGCCATGCCGGCGCACACCGGGATGCGCTTCCGGATGCAGATGTCCAGGTCCTCAGCCGGGCGGTCCAGAGCCTCCCAGAACCGGCGCGCGGCCATGGCGGCCAGATTTTTCTCCCCAGTGGGGAGAAAGTGCAGGTCGGTACTCACCCGCAGGCCCTGGCCCTGGTTGGGGGTGAGGGTCAGGGTGTCACAAAGGGTGATGGACTGCATCACCATCCGCAGATCGTGATAGCCGTCCGGCCGCTTCCCCAGCACATCCAGGGTCAGATTCAGCTTGGCAAAGGCCTGTATCTCCACAAAATCACCTCGTCGCTCAGACCCGGATACGCCGGACCTCCAGATAGAACCGCTTGTCGTGGGCCTCTCCCATAGAGAAGGTCTTGCGGGGCAGCACCCCGTCGTGGATCACGGTGGGGAACAGCTCCTCCTTGCCCATAGCGGGCAGCAGGAACCCCACAGTGCTTGGTTGGGCGGCCAGGCTGCGCACCACATCCTCTCCGTGGATGTAGTCCACCCGGGCCTCAGGATGGGAGAGAAGGTACTCGTCCAGAAAGCGCTGCAAGGTGCCCACAGGCAGCTGGGCGGAGGGCTGAGGGACCGACACGGTTCCCTCCTGGTCTTCGGTCACCCAGGTCAGTTGGTGGCCCTCCAGGTGATCCGTCCGGCTGCTGCCTGGATAGAAGGCGGCCAAGGCGTCCAGAAGCGCCTCTGGATCTGCCCCAAATACCACCCGGTGGATGGGCTCGAACTCCAGGGAATCGTCATGGAGGTTGTTCAGTTCCACCAGGGCGTACCGTGCAGGCAGGCTGTCCCACTGCTCCGGCGGGCAGAGCTTCTTCTGCCGCTCATAGCACTCCTTGGCAGTCGCCAAGGAATGGTTTCCGTCCCCCACAGCAAAGAGCATCACAGGCAGGCCGCTGGTGTGGTACCGGGCGTTAAAGGCATCGGGGTCGGCCAGGGCGCTGGCGGTCTGCTCCCACTGGGCCTGGGTCAGCTCCCAGCCCCGGATGTGTCCGCCCCGCTCCATCAAGTCAAAGTCGTAGAGGGGGCGCATCTCTGCCGTCTGGCCGGACAGCGGCTCGATCACGGTCCGGCCCGGATCATCGGCCAGCAGCATCACATGGGGCAGCTCGATGGGGGCATTTTTCCGCACTGCCACCCGGGGCGGGATGCGTGAGAGCACTGTCCCCTCAGTGGCCCGGATGGGGGCGGCGGAGCCGGGCTCATAGTCGTACTGCTCCAGATCGATCCGGCCCACCAGGCCGCGGCGGACCTTACCGCTGTCCAGGGTGCGCTCGATGTAAAAGACCGCATCGGGGTGGATCTGGAACCGGCCCTCCCGGAGATAGCGGCTCATCATGCTGTTGATCTCCATGATGTCGCTTTGGGTATCGGGGCCCTCCAGCCGGCTCTCCGGCAGGATGAGGCGCAGGGTGGAGGGGGCGGAGCCCACCCGCTCCTCCACCCGATGCCAGTACTCCGGCTGAGAGGTATACTGGTCGCAGGCCACTACCGACCACATGGACATATCGCAGTCCCGGGGCAGGAGGATGTCCGCGGGCCGGAAGGGCAGTTTAATTTTTTTCATCTTGTCTCATCTCTTTCCAAAGGGTGTCCAGTTTTTCTTCCAGAAACTCTACCCGCTTGTGGAGCATATAAGCAAGGGTCAGGAGAGCAGCCAGCAGCAGTGCGATGATGGCCAAGATGCCCGCACCGCAAAATGTTGCTGCAAGCATATAGAACAACAGCCAGAGACCAGTTCCCCCCAGCAGCATGAATAACACAAAAAAGAACTTATTACCCATGGCGATCCCTCCTTGTATTTTCCCTTGTCAGGATCAGAGCGCCCCCTCGATGGCGGCCAGCAGGTCGCTGAACTCCTCATAGGCGGGCAGCTCCGGGTGATCGGCCTTGATGGCGTCGGTGGATTTGAAGAGAAAGCCCGCCTTGCTGGCCTGGATCATGCCCAGGTCGTTGAAGCTGTCCCCGGCGGCGATGGTGTCATAGCCGATGGACTGCAGGCCCCGAACCGTGGTCAGCTTGGACTGGGGGCAGCGCATCCGGAAGCCGGTGATCTCACCGCTGTCCGCCACCTCCAGGGTGTTGCAGAAGATGGTGGGCCAGCCCAGCTTCTCCATCAGGGGCTTGGCAAACTGCTCAAAGGTGTCGCTGAGGATAATGACCTGGGTTTCCTTCCGAAGGGCGTCCAAAAACTCCTTGGCTCCGGGGAGCGGGTCGATCTTGGCGATAGTGTCCTGGATCTCCCGGATCCCAAGCCCATGCTCCTTCAAAATGCCCAGACGCCAATGCATCAGCTTGTCATAATCGGGCTCATCCCGGGTGGTGCGCTTCAGTTCGGGGATTCCGCTGGCCTCGGCGAAGGCGATCCAGATCTCCGGGACCAGGACGCCCTCCATGTCTAAACAAACAATATTCATGGGATTCTTCTCCTTTTCAGACCACGGGCCGGAGCAGAGGGCTATGCCCCGTAAGCCGGCCCGCGGATGTGGTATTGATGTGATGGCGCGCCGGTCTGCGGCGCCGGGTCCAAACCCTTTGAGGGGAGTCCAGGGTCATGTGTCCTGCTTGCGCCGCAGGTTTTGGAGGAAGTTGTCCAGGCGGCTGATGGACTCGGTAAGGTCCCGCATGGAGGAGGCGTAGCAGGCCCGGACGTAGCCCTCGCCCCCAGGTCCAAAGGCGGTGCCGGGGATGACGGCCACCTTCTCTTCCCGGAGGAAGCGTTCGCAGAACTCCTCGGAGCTCAGACCGCTGGAGCGGATGCAGGGGAACACATAGAAGGCTCCCTTGGGCTCGAAGCAGTCCAGGCCGATGCGGTTCAGGTTTTCCACCAGATAGCGGCGGCGGCTGTCATACTCCTCCCTCATGTGGGCGATGTCCTCGTCGCCGCTGCGCATGGCCTCAATGGCGGCGTACTGGCTGGTGGTGGGGGCGGACATGATGCCGAACTGGTGCAGCTTGGTCATGGCGGCCACCACCGGCTGTGGGGCGCAGACATAGCCCATGCGCCAGCCGGTCATGGCGTAGCTCTTGGAGAAGCCGTTGACCACCACAGTCCGGTCATACAGCTGGGTGAGGTTGGCCGGGGAGACGTGGCGCTGGCCATAGGTGAGCTCGGCGTAGATCTCGTCGGAGAGAACCATGGCGTTGGTGTCCTTCAACACCCCGGCCAGCTCCTCCAGATCAGCCCGCTCCAGAATACCGCCGGTAGGGTTGGAGGGGAAGGGGAGCACCACGGCCTTGGTGCGGGGGGTGAGGGCGGCGCGGAGCTGCGCGGCGGTGAGGCGGAACTCGTTCTCCGCCTTCAGCTCCACGTACACCGGCGTACCCCCGGCCATGGACGTCAGGGGCCCGTAGCACACAAAGGAGGGCACGGGGATGATCACCTCATCGCCGGGGTTGAGGATGCACCGCAGGGCCAGGTCGATGGCCTCGCTTCCGCCCACGGTGACCACAATCTGATGGGCGAAGTCGTATTGCAGGCCGAAGCGGCGGTTCAGGTAGGCCGCGATCTCCCGGCGCAGCTCCGCCATACCGGCGTTGGAGGTGTACTTGGTGAAGCCCTTCTCCAGAGAGTAGATGCCCGCGTCCCGGATGTGCCAGGGGGTGACGAAATCAGGCTCCCCCACGCCCAGGGAGATGGCATCCTTCATCTCCTCCAGGATATCGAAAAAGCGCCGGATGCCGGAGGGTTTGACCTCCTGGATGCGCCGGCAGAGTATTTCATCGTAATTCATGAAAAGATCCACTCCTTCTCCTGCTGCTCCTGCTTTTCAAAGATCAGGTGCTTCTCCTTGTACTTGTGCAGGATAAAATGGGTGGCGGTGCCCGTCACGTCCTCCAGGGTGGACAGGCGCTCCCCCACAAACTGGGCCACCTCTTTCAGCGTGCGGCCCGAGATAATGACGGTGAGATCAAAGGCGCCGCTCATCAGATAGACGCTCTCCACCTCGTCGTACTGGTAGATGCGCTCGGCCACCCGGTCAAAGCCGTCGCCCCGCTGGGGCGTCACCTTCACCTCAATGAGGGCGGTGACCGCCTCCCGGTCGGTGCGGTCCCAGTCCACGATGGCCTGATAGCCCAGGATGGTCTTGTCCGCCTCATAGCGCTGAATGGCGGCCTTCACGTCCGCCACGGTCATATCCGTCATGGATGCAAGCTGTTCATGGGTCAGCGTGCAGTCTTGTTCCAGAAGCCGGAGCAGCTTTGCCATAATACTTCCTCCCATCTGCATTTGAGCCCGCGCAAGCCGCGGGACAGCTTTATAAACTCTTATTATATACGCCCCCTCCCAGGATTACAATAGCGCATTCAAGCTCCCTCGCGCAGCATTCGCCGCTTTGTGCGGTATGATGAAATATTTTATTTATCCCTGCCATTTTCTTGTAGAAATCCATCTCTCAATATGGTATGATAAACGGTGACGTACAAATCCCTTTTCACTTCAAACAACGACGGAGGTGTTACGATGGACTACGCCGAGATGGTCAGCCAGATCATGGCCGCCGAACAGGGCGCCAAGGTGCTGACGGAGGAGTCCCGTGCCAGGCGGCAGCAGCTCCAGGCCGGCCTGGAGCAGGAGATCTCCGCTATGCGCGAGAGCTATCTGGCGCGGGCCCGGCAGCGGCTGGAGCAGGTGCAGCAGACTGAGGAGGCCGCCGCCGAGGAGGCGCTGGACCGGCTGGACCGAAAGCTGGAGCAGACCATGCGCGCGGTGGAGGCGTCCTATGAGAAAAACAAGGAGCGCTGGGTGGACACCCTGTTCTCCCTGATCGTGGGCGTGCAGCCGTGAAAAACGCGGAGATGACCTACGGCGCGCTGTCCGCCAAGATCCGCGCCCTCTACGGCAAGCGCCTGCGGGCGGACGACTTTGCCCGGCTGGCCGGGCTGAAAAATGAGGCCGAACTGCTGGAGGCCCTGCGGCAGCACCCGGGCTGGAGCCGCGCCCTGTCCCTGGTTCCCCCCGGCGCCTGGTCCTACGTGGGCCGGGTGGAGATGGAGGGCGCTCTGCGGGACGAGCTGCGGCTGGAGTACCGGAGCCTGTCCTATTACGTTCCCCGGGAGGACAAGCCCCTGATGCAGTTCCAGCTCCGGGCTGCGGAGCGGAGCGCCCTCCTGGCCGCCCTGCGCCGGCTCAAGACCGGCCGCTACGCCAAGGAGCCTCCCCCCACGTCTGCGGTGCCCCTCCGCCTGCGGCTGGACGAGGGGGCCCTGGCCTCCTGCACCAGCTACGACCAGCTCCTGGACGCTGCCCGCGACACCATCTACGCGCCCGTGCTCCGGCACCTGCGCCCAAGCCGGGACGGCGCACTGCCCGACTTCACCCTGGCGGAGGCCGCCCTGCGCACCGCCTACTTCTCCCACCTCTACCGCATCGTCCACCGGCAGTATACCGGCCGCACCCAGAAGGTACTTCTCCGCGCCCTGGGGGAGCAGATCGACCTGCTCAACATCATCCATGTGCTCCGCCTCAAAACCTACTTCCCCCAGACGGAGCCGGAGACCTATCTGCGCGTTCTCTTCCCCTTTCACTACCGCCTCAACCCCGACTTCACCCGCGCCCTCTGCGCCGCCCCCGGCGTGGACGACGTCTTCGCCCTGCTGCGGGACTCCCCCTACCGGGACTGCTTCGACGGCGTGGCGGTGGGCGCGGTGGAGGAGTACTACCAACGGGCCATCTGCCGCTTCAACAAGCGTCAGCTCGCCGCCGTGCCCCCCTCCATTTACACCGCCGTGGCGTACCTGGAGCTCAAGGAGCTGGA
>OMGQ01001540.1_pt1 | contig 12903 bp, 7 predicted proteins | sample 1646071 | NCBI WGS metagenome assembly OMGQ01 (sample SAMN05578585, study PRJEB25193) | human gut metagenome | biome: Human Microbiome; feature: human-associated habitat; material: feces | host: Homo sapiens | place: USA:Birmingham | reverse complement strand
TGAAGCCGATATGCTCCGTCATGGATTCTGCGGCCGGATGTATATTGATATCTTAATCGGATAAAATCCGACAGGAGGGAAGGAATTGATTTATATTCTGTAAAGGCAGTATAAAAACTGTGATTTATGGATTGTACTGATTTTATACTTTTGCCTTCAATCCTGATGTTTTATGATAAGACTGAACGGAAAATGAAGTTAAAAGGAGATTGCTATGAAGGAGTTTATGCTAGGCGTTAATTATTGGGCCTCCCATGCTGGTACTGATATGTGGCGGGATTGGAACGAAGATATCGTGGAAAAGGATCTGAAGCTGCTTGCGGATAATGGGCTGGATGTTTTGCGCGTATTTCCCAACTGGAGGGATTTTCAGCCTGTGAAGCCTGTGCTGGGCGGCGGCCACAGTATGCGGGAGTATCGGATGGAAAATGATCAGTATCCAGGGAATCCCTGTTATCTGGATGAGGTGATGCTGGAACGGTTTGAACGGTTTTGCCGGATTGCTGAAAAAAACGGGCTGAAGCTTATTGTCGGACTGATTACCGGGTGGATGAGCGGAAGATTGTTTGTTCCGGCGGCTTTATATGAAAAAAATATTTTTACAGATCCCACTGCGCTGTTTTTTCAGCAGCTTTTTATCAAAGGCTTTGTAGGACGGATGAAGGGACAGAAGGCAGTCTGTGCGTGGGATCTTGGAAATGAATGCAACTGTATGGATCAGGCGCATAAGCGTGAGGAGGCATATAGTTGGTCGTCTGTCATCGTAAATGCGATTAAGAGCTGTGATCAGACCAGGCCTGTTATTTCCGGTATGCACTCGCTGGAACTGGAAGGTGTCTGGAATATTCAGGATCAGGGGGAGCTGACGGATATTCTGACCACCCATCCTTATCCGTTTTGGGTGGAACATTGTCAGCGTACGCCGCTAAACAGCTTCAGGACCTTGATGCATGCAACCGCACAGACGCAGTATTATGCTTCTGTCGGCAGGAAGCCCTGTCTGGTTGAGGAACTGGGGAGTATGGGGCCTATGATTTGTGAGGAAGAAACTGCGGCAGATTTCCTGAAGGTGAATTTATGGTCCAACTGGGCCAATGGTTCGCCGGGGGTGCTGTGGTGGTGTGCCTTTGATCAGACGCAGCTGACAGCGCCGCCCTACGACTGGAACATGTGTGAAAGAGAATTGGGTATGGTGGACGTAAACAGGCAGCCCAAGCCATCCCTGCTGTGCATGAGGGAATTTAAAAAGCAGATGGATTCCCTGGAGCTTGAGCTTCCGGAAAAGCAAACGGATGGCGTCTGCATTTTAAGCAAGGGACAGGATCACTGGGGGATTGCCTATATGAGCTATATCCTGGCAGTACAGGCCGGGCTGACACTGGATTTTGCATACTGTGAGCAGGAGCTGCCGGAGGCCGGGATGTATTTTCTCCCTTCCATCTGTATGGATGTGATGAGTAAAAAAAGCTATTTTGATTTAAAAAAGAAAGTTTATGACGGCGCTTCACTGTACATTTCCATGAAGGACGGTTTTCTCACAGAGTTCAGGGAATTTACCGGATTGAAGGTGATAACCGCTGAAAAGTCCTCCAGACAGGGAACCTTCTGGTGGGAGGAGTCCAGCTTTGCTTACCGGAAACCGTATCATATCAGGCTTGCAGCAGAGCGGGCGGAGGTTTTGGCGGAGGATGACGGGGGCAATCCCATATTCAGCGTGGCTTCTTATGGGGCAGGCAAAGTATATTTTTTGAATTTCCCGATGGAAGAGATGCTTTTAGAAGAGGAAAACGGCCTGGAAGCTCCCTGTTATCATTTTTATGAGAAAGCGGCGGAAGCGGTTCTTGGAAAAAGGAAAATCAGGAAAACAAATCCCTATGTTGGTATGACCCTGCATCAGGGAACGGATAACACCTATGCAGTGCTGGTGAATTATTCGGCAGAAATACAGGATGCGGGAATCCTTTGCCCGGGTTCCGAAAAGACAATAAGCTGCCTTTTCGGAAATGTGGAGCAAATAGAGCCTTTCGGCGCCGCAATCATCCGTTTTTAACGCGGTGCGGGAAGTTTTAACCGGCCGTATTCAGCCTCTGTTATTTCCGCGGGCAACGAGCCAAACGGATGCACTCGTGCATCCACTTGGCGACTGCCGCGAGGGTCAAATACCCCGCAGCTTGTGCGGGGTATTTGACTTCTTAACAGAGGCTGAATACAGCTTTGCGGCTGGTGGTACTGTTAGAACCGATGAATACCTCAAACTGGCCTGGTTCACTTACATAGTCCATCGTAATATTATAAAAACGGAGCATGTCTTCCGTAATCGGGAAAGCTACGACACGGCTTTCACCCGGCTCCAGAAATACCTTACAAAACCCCTTCAGCTCACGGACAGGACGGGTTACGCTTGCGGACACATCATGAAGATACATCTGGACGGTCTCTGTTCCGGGACGCTCTCCGGTGTTGGTCACGCGTACGGATGCGCAGATGCTGTCACCTTTGTGCAGGATATCCGAATCCAGGCTGATGTCTGAATATTCAAAAGCAGTGTAGGTCAGGCCATACCCAAAAGGATAAAGCGGCTCGTTGGGGATATCCAGATATTTGGAGTTATAGCGGGTGGTGCGGTAATCCCCGGCAAAAGGTCTGCCTGTGCTCATATGGTTATAATGTACGGGAACCTGCCCCACACAATAGGGGAAGGACATGCTGAGCCTTCCGGAGGGGGATGCGTCTCCGTAGAGAATTCTGGCCAGCGCATTGCCGCCTTCGGTCCCGGGCAGCCAGGCTTCCAGGATGGCCTTTGCCTTTTGGTTTATTTCACGGATGTCCAGCGGGCGGCCGTTAAACAGCACCACACAGACATTGGGATTTACTTCGCAGATTTTATGGAACAATTCCAGCTGGCAGGACGGCAGCGTAATATCAGCGCGGCTGGCGCCTTCGCCGGAAAAGTCGCGGTGCTCTCCAAGGGTGAGAACGACTTTATCCGCCTTTTTTGCAAGTTCCACCGCTGTGTCCAATGCCTCCTGAAGATCAAATTCTTCTTTCGGGGGCGTTTTCTGGAAGCCGAGAACGTTTGTGCCGGGATCTGCGGTAGGGCAGCCCTGGGCAAAAAAGACATCGGCATCAGGATAGTTTTGGGTCACTCCGGCTTTTACGGTAACACAGTCCTGCTCATCTCCAAAGCAGCGCCAGGCGCCGTACAGGAGCGGATTGTCCGTAAAAGGTCCGATGAAGGCAACGGATTCTTTCCCTTTTTTCAGGGGAAGGAAGCTGTCTTCATTTTTTAGCAGAACGAAGGATTTTTCCGCACAGTCCCTTGCGGCCTCCCTGTGGGAAGCACAGAGGAGCAGTTCTTTTTCGTCCGCCTCACTGCCGTCCTTATAAGGATTTTCAAATAGTCCCAGTTTGTTTTTTAAAGTGAGAATGCGCAGGACGGATTCATCAATCTGTTTTTCGTCGATTCGTTTTTGCTCCGCCAATTCTTTCAGGTTTTTCAAATAAACGGGGCTGGCCATGTCAATATCCACACCGGCGTTCAGCGCGAGGACAGCAGCCTCTTTTTCATCCGCGGCGATGCCGTGGGGGATTAGCTCGCTCACCGCGCACCAGTCGGAAATCACCACTCCGTCAAACTGCATTTCCCCGCGCAGAACCTCCCGCAGGAGCCGGCGGTTTGCTGTGGACGGAATCCGGTTTAAGGTATTGAAGGAGGTCATTACCAGTGCGCAGCCTGCATCGATTGCTTTTTTATAGGCAGGGAGATAATCCTCAGCCAGCGTGCGTTCCGATAATTCCACGGTATTGTAATCCCTGCCGCCGTCGGGTGCGCCATATCCGGCAAAATGCTTTAAGCAGGCTGCGAGGGCTCCTTTTTTTGAAAAATCATTGTTTTCCCCCTGATAACCGCGCACCATGGCGGCAGCCATCAGGCCATTCAGGTATGTATCCTCTCCTGTGGACTCCATAACCCGTCCCCAGCGGGCATCCCGGACCAAATCCGCCATAGGGGAAAATGTGACATGCAGACCGGCTGCGGCAGCTTCGCGGGCAGCGATGAAAGCGCATTTTTCCGCCAGCCCGGGATCGAAGGTGCAGCCCTGTGCAAGGGGAATCGGGAATACGGTACGGTATCCGTTGATGATGTCCGCCATGAACAGCATGGGGATATGGTGCGGGTGTTTTTCGATATGCTTCTGCTGAATTTCATGAATCCTTTCCGCGCCGGCGACGGACAGGCAGCTTCCGGAAACACGGAGATCATCCGGGGTGATTCCCAGTTCCCCGGCAGGGCCTGTAACCATGTCGCCGTTAAAAAAGTAAGAGGGAAGCTGAAACAGTTCCCCGATCTTTTCTTCCAGTGACATGTCTGAGAGCAGAGCTTTTAATTCTTGTTGCTGCATGAAGAAACCTCCTGGCTTTTTTTCTGGTCAGCTGCTGAGTCCCTCTCCCTTCGATGAAAAGACGGAGCAATGATACATTGTAACTGTGAGGGTACAGGACAGCTACCATTAAGTATAATAAAAAAGTCAGGCCGAAGAAAGTATAAAAACGGCAGCCGATGGAAATCTGCTGATTTTTCAGTCACAGTCAGGACTATAAATTCGAGACAGCGCGGGGAATACGGATATTGAACTGTTTTTCACGATAGCCATTTGATAAGATAGCTGTAAAACCAATGCGTAAACCAGGAGGAAAAAGCATGTTATATCCTATTGAAAACCGAGTCAGGGAAGTGAAAAATTTAAGCGGCATCTGGAACTTTAAAATTGATAAAAACAACTCCGGCATATCTGAAAGATGGTATGAAGCTCCCTTAAAAGACGCCGTATTAATGGCTGTCCCCTCCAGCTATAATGACCTTGTTACAGATGCGTCAGAGAGGGAGCATGTGGGTTATGTCTGGTATGAAACCAGTTTTATCATTCCGGCATGCTGGGAGGGAAGGCGAATTGTAATCCGCTTCGGCAGTGCCGCACATCATGCGGTATGCTGGATAAACGGACAGGAAATCCTCCGGCATAAAGGGGGATTTTTACCTTTTGAAGCAGAGATTACCGAAATTGTGGAAGCATCCGAAGAAAAAGAATTCCGCCTTACGGTTGCCTTGAGCAATGTCCTGGACTGGACCTGCCTTCCCAGCGGAGAAGTCGTGACAAAAGAAGGAAAGGGATATCCGGAAGGGTATCATTACCAGGATACTTTTTTTGATTTTTATAACTATTCGGGTATACACAGGCCAGTAAAGCTGTATACGACCCCCAAGAGGTATATTGAGGATATCGTGATTACGACAGGCCTGAACCAGGAAATGACGCGGGCCGAAGTTGTATGCAGGATTACCGGAACGGATAAAATTAAAAAAATCCAGATCCTTGATGAAGACGGACTGGCGGCTGCGGAAAGCACCGATACGGCGGAGACAGTCACTTTGACTGTTGAAAACCCGAAGCTTTGGAATCCGGGCAAAGCATATCTGTATCGCCTGCGTGTAGAAGGGGAGGAAGACTCTTACACGGAAACTTTCGGTATCAGAAGCGTAAAAGTGACGGATAAGGAATTCCTGATTAACGGGAAGCCCTTTTATTTTAAAGGCTTTGGAAAGCATGAGGACAGTGAGATTCATGGAAGAGGCATGGATTTGGCCTTGAATGTGAAGGATTTTAACCTGCTTAAATGGATGGGGGCAAATTCTTTCCGTACATCCCACTATCCCTATTCTGAGGAGCTGATGATGATGGCGGACAGAGAAGGTTTTGTAATCATTGACGAGGCGCCGGCTGTGGGCATGTGTTTCTGGCAGGAGAAGAAGGTTTTTGACGGAACCAGGGTCAATGAAAAGACTTTGGAGCATCATCTGGATACCCTTAAGGACATGTATGCCCGTGATAAAAACCATCCCTGCGTTGTCATGTGGAGTGTGGCCAACGAAGCTGATACCAGTGAGGACGGGGCCGTGCCCTATTTCAAAAAGGTAATTGATACCATGCGCAGCCTTGATAATACCAGGCCGGTGACGATGGTTCATACCATGTGGCCCTCTGCGGACAAAGTCAGCCAGTGGCTGGATGTGATCTGCCTGAACCGGTATTTCGGATGGTATTCGGATCACGGACATACGGAAGTGATAAAAGAGCAGGTGACAGGTGAAATGAAGGAATGGTATGAAAAATACCACAGGCCCATGATTATGACAGAATATGGGGCGGATACGATACCCGGCCTGCATAAAATGCCTGCGGTGGCCTTTTCGGAGGAATTCCAGTGCGAATTCCTGAAGGAATATCATAAAGCGTTTGATGAGCTTGATTTTATGGTGGGAGAGCAGGTATGGGCATTTGCGGATTTTCAGACCAAGCAGGGATTAAACCGCATTGACGGCAATAAAAAGGGCGTTTTCACCAGGAACAGGCAGCCTAAGATGGCGGCCTGGCTTTTGAGGGAAAGATGGACCGGACGGTCTGTGCAGAGGAGAATTATGGATGCTTGAAACCTCTTACGCTTTGCATTATAATGAATTTAAAGAAAGGCACCTGCTGGTAACAGATGCCTTTCATTGGTAGCTACCGACAGACGGTTAGCCCGAAACATAATAAGCAGAAATAGCCGCTCCGTTTTGCAAGGCCGGGCGGCTATTTCTGTGTCTTGTTACTATCTTTACCGATTGAGTATCCTATACCGAAGCATGTCTGATGAAATTTCTATAGAGAAGAGCTATTGTGACAGCGGCCAGATGCAGATCCGGTTGTATCCTGCTTTTAAACCTTCCAACGGACCGGGGACTGGCTTTAGCGCACGCTTTTGTCCCAGATAGTCGCGGTTCCACACGATGGGGCTGCCGTCCGGATTCTCATAGGGAACTTCCGTAATGCGCGGCATTTCCAGATCGGGGGTCGCATATAGGGAGGTTTCCATGTGAAAAAGCTCCTCGGGCAGGGTCAGTTCCAGCCAGACTGTCCCGTTTTCTTCTGCAATGATTTTTACCTGCGGGTCGGCGGATGAGCAGAAAGCGCTTATCTCCCTGTCATAACCCTGCGCGCCGTTTAAGTAGGCATTGCCATTGATGTAAGCGGGTTGTTTTACCTGCATGAACAGGTCTAAATCTCCGTTGCCGAGAGCCGCCACTTTTTCCGTGTATTCTTCCAGAGAGGCAGGGCAGCCGCAGTAGCCTTCCGTACCGTAACAGGAATTTTTGACATTTTGGGGAGCGCCGCCGAGAAAAATATTCTGGTACAGGCGGTCATCGCCGCTGTAAACGGCAGCGCTTCCGGTAATTGCCGTGGTGTGTGCAAAGTGGTAGGGCGTGGAGCGATCCAGGGCACCCACACGCCGCATGATGCCGCAGCAAAGGTTATGCAGGTAAGCGCCGCCCTGCGCCACATTGTCAAAATTGAAGGCGGAAGCGAAAATGTTGTTGTCCGCCAGGTAGGGACCATGGGTGGCTTCCACCATCAGATCCCGGTTATTGGCATAAAAGAGGGACTGACTGACTCTTGCGCCCTGCGCCTGCCAGTCCAGCCAGATGCCCAGACGACAGTGGTGGATGCAGTTGTGGTGCAGCTGTACATCAATGGCGGCATGCAGCTTGATACCGGCAATTTCAAAGCCGCAGAATTCGCGCTTCATGGCAATGTTATAGATGTGGTTGTGATGGATCTCACTGAAGACACAGCCCATATGGCCTACAATGCCGTTCTGGCCGCAGTCATATATGGTATTGCCGCGGACAACGTGGGAGCCGATGGTTTCTTTGCTCCACCCGATCTGCCTTGCGCGGAAAACAGCTTCCATCTGGTACTGGTAACCGGGCTTTCTGTGGGTGAGGGTGCTGAGATTATGTCCGGTGGAGGCTTCCTTTCCCAGGCTGATGCCGCTGCACTTTGCGTCGTGGATGATGTTGTTTTCAATAATCCAGCCTTTGCTCCAGTTGACGCCCAGCAGTCCGGGCTGGTCGGCGGTGGGCGGCGTCCAGGGACATGCGGCCTGCGCCATTTCAAAGTTTCTGACCGTGATATAATTTAACCCGGTTTTCTCCGGATAAAAGCAGCACTTGCGTACATTGATTTCCACCAGCGCTGCGTTGGGGTCGGCGCCATGGAAATTGGCATAAATTACGGTATGATCTTTTTCCTGGCAGGTGTACCACTGGTAAATGGAATCCCCGGGATGCAGCAGTGGTTCTCCCCTGCCAAGCCAGGGCAGGAAGACGCCCTCCATACGAAGCGCCGGATGTTTCACCTCCTCCAGGGAAGCGGCTTCATAAAAAGCTTTTCCGTTTAAATACACCTCTCCGGGGTGTATTTTTTTATCTGTGGGGGCGGCGAACCAGTCTCCGCCCAGAACTTCGGTATAGGGATTATAATCGCCAAAAAAACTGTTGGGGAGCATTGCTTTCCAGACGGTCCCTTCTATATGGCGCCAGCTTTGGATGCGCTCAGAGCCTTTGATGATCACTTTTTCACCGGGAGCGGCTTCGTAGGTGATGCGGCTTGTACTGCTGTTCCCGCCGTGGGCGGGCTTTACCCATTCCCTGTATTCTCCTTCATGGACAATGACGCGGTCGCCTGCGAGGGCGAGGGCAGCGGCTTTTGAAATCGTGCGGAATGGATTTTCAAGTGTGCCGGCGGCCTTATCGCTGCCCGTGCATGCTACATGATATTCCTTCAAACTTTTTTCCTCCGAATAAAATTACCGGTAAGCTGCCGGTAAGGGGTTTGGTCTGTCTGTCCTGTCTCCATGCTGTTTCGTAACGCGTATGGCAGAACGACTCCGATACAGTTTTATTATGGGACAAAGGGCTGAAATTCCTAGTCAAAAAAGGAAGAAAATGCCGGAAGTACAAATATTAAACCCTGACAGAGAGCAGATTACGGGTATAAAAATCCAGAGAAAGAGGAAGGTACCGGATTTATACTTTCAGGAAAAATGAGAGAAATGTTATGATGTCCCTGAAAAGAGAAATAAAATGTTACTGTTCAGCAGGTCTTGAAAAGGAGACGTATATGAAACAATATAAAGCAGTCATTTACGGTGCTTCCGCCAAGGGCATCGGCATTGCGGCACAGCTGCCGGATCAGGTTCTGGTTGTAGAGAAAACAAGCCTGGCCGCAAGAGAATTTGCAGGTGCGCTGGTCATGGGAGAAGGAAGCTGGGAGGCAAAGACAGAGCCGGGAAAAAAATTGACGGAGCGCTATCGTCAAAAAGGGATTTTAATGGAAGGAAGGCCGATTCAGATTGCGGCTGCTGCGCCTGTAATGTTTGAAACCATCCGGGAGGCCAAAATCCAGGTATTGTTCGGGACGGATATCAAGGTCAACCGGACAGACGGAAAGCATATTGTTACCTGCTGTAATGATTCCGGGGTTTTTCAGGTCTGCGCGGAGCATGTCTATGACTGGGAGCAGGAAGCCTCGTCACAGTCGGAGTACGGGAAATACATCAATGCAATGCTTTACTGTGAAAACCCGCAGCAGGCGGCTGCCTGGGAAAACGGCTGCGGAGGAATCCGGGTGCTGGAATATGCACATCCGGATATGAAAATCTTGTGTTATCCGCTCCACCGGGAGGACGGCTGGATTACGGCGAGGGAAAAGCTGCATCGCTTCTGGAAAAACCGCCCGGCGCAGCTGGCGTCATGGAAAATGGTATCTGTGGCCTCCGCTTTTGCCTGGCTGAAGGAAACAGGAGAGGATGGTAAAAAGCTGCAGCCGTTGTACGGCAATTTACTGGGCGCCTTTGAAAGCGGCGTGGAATTGGGGAGAAAATGGAGGAAAGAGGAATGCTGTTAAAATTCAAAACTCAAAACCGGCGGGAGAGTGTTCCTTTTTTACAGCCTGTGGAAGAACTTCCCGTCTATGACCTGATCGTGGCAGGCCTGGGAACCGCCGGTGTGTATGCGGCGCTGACGGCGGCAAAACAGGGATTGCGCGTGCTGGGGATAGAAAAATTGAACTGCTGCGGCGGTACCGGGACTGCAGGGGATGTGCATGGCTACTATTTCGGAACGCCCGGCGGAATCTATGAGGAGCTGGATGAAAAGGTCCGGGAGATGGAATCGGTTGGATATATGCCTGTGGTGGGACTTAATCCGGAGGCAAAGAAATATGTCTGTGAACAGGCATTAATCGACAGCAAGGTGGAAATCCACTATGAAAGCAGGGTCACAGGCGTTTTAATGGAAGAAAATACTGTCTGCGGCATCCAATGGATAGAAAACGGGGAAGAAAAAACAGCCCTGGCCAAAATCACGCTGGATTGTACAGGGGAATCAGGAATTTGCGATACAATCGGATGCCGGATGGAACGGGGCCGTGCGTTTGACGGGCAGGTGCAGCCATATTCCGTTGTGCAGCCTGAGATTGTCAATGGTCTGGTTGAATTTTATCATTACCTGGACTGCGGATATATGGACGCGCTGGATGCAGGGCAGTATGCAAAAGCTTGTGTGGATGCCGCCTGTCTGTTACATTATAATTTAGAGGATTACAGAACACGCAGGGTGCTGGGGATTTCCATATTGCTGGGGCTGCGGGAAGGCCGCCGTATTGTGGGGGAAGAAACCGTGGAGCTACAGGACTATCTGGAGGAGCGTATGACAGATCATCCGGCCTTCTATGCCTATTCCAATCTGGATAATCATGGAAGGGACCTGGCATTTGAAAGCGAGGGCTTACAGGACTGGCTGGTCGCATCCAGCCTGTGGGGAATCAATATTTCCGTGCCGGTGCCCCTGGGCTGCTGCATCCCCAAAGGATATGAGGGCATTTGCAGAAATGCGGGGAAGCGGTCGGCTGCGCGGCGGCACTTGCCATCAGGAAGGGGATTTCTGTCAGAGAGGTTCCTTATGAAGAGCTGAAAAAGCAGCTTCTGGAAACCGGCTGCCTGAAGAAGACGGACGACAGCGGCATCTGGGACATAGAAGAGGGCAGATGGCACAGGACAGCGTGGCTTAACGAGGCCGGGGATATTTATCAGGGGCTGAAATCTCACAGGCCGGGCATTGCCATCTGGTCCGCCAAAAGAATGGGAAAATGCGTGGAACACAAGCTGGAAGAATGGCTTTCGGACAGTGACCGGAATGTGGCGCGAAACAGCGCGCTTGCGCTTGGAATCCTGGGTAACAGGAAGGCATTGCCTGCGTTGCGGTCTATGGCAGAGGAAAGAGATCCCTATGTACCAAAGACCAGTAGAAAATACAACCAGCTGCGGGGGCTGTCCGCCGTTTACCTGCTGGGCAGGCTTCGGGACGGAGAAGCTGTGGGGATACTGGAAAAAATCATGGAACATCCGGAGGATAACCGCGGACAGGAATACCAGTATGATAGTTTTATCCGTAGTCAGAAGGAATATGGTTTTCAGTTTTTCACCCATGCAGTGATGGCGCTTTCCAGGATTGCCGCTGCCCATCCGGAACTGAGCGGAGAAATTACCGGGAAAATACAGGAGGCAATGAAGGGTCCGTTTTTTGAAAGCCTGTTATCCGATACTTCTGAAGATGCAATTTATATCAGCTGCGTTGCGCGGAATATGCGGGAGTTAATAAAGTGAGGAAAGAGATGAACAGAATCGTAATTCTGGATGGATATACAGAAAATCCCGGAGATTTAAGCTGGGAAGGATTTGGTAAATACGGAAGCTTCACGGTTTATGACAGAACAAAACCGGAGGAGACGGCAGAAAGGATCGGAAATGCTGAAATTGTCCTGACAAATAAGACGGTGCTGGATGAGGGCATTATGGAACAATGCCCGAAGCTGCAATATATCGGGGTGCTGGCGACAGGCTTCAATGTGGTGGATGTGGCTGCGGCAGCCAAACGCAATATTGTGGTTACGAATATTCCGGGATATGGGACAGATACCGTTGCGCAGTATACAATGGCGCTGTTGCTGGAGCTTTGCCACCATGTAGGGGCGCATTCGGACAGTGTTAAAAATGGAGAGTGGGATGCAAGCCCTGACTTTTGTTACTGGAAATTTCCGCAGATGGAACTGAGCGGCAAGACAATGGGAATTGTGGGTTACGGCAGAATCGGAAAGAAAGTGGCGAAGCTGGCAGAGGCCTTTGGCATGACGGTGCTTGTTTACTCCGGCCATGTTGTAAAAGAGGAAGAGCTGTCGGAAAGAATCCGGCAGGAACCTTTGCAGGAACTGCTTCGCAAATCCGATGTGATTTCCCTTCATTGTCCGCTTACACGGGAAACAAGGGGATTGATCAACCGGGAAACAATTGCGCAGATGAAGGACGGGGTTTTACTGCTCAATGATTCCCGCGGCGCTTTGATTGCAGAAGAAGATTTAAAAGAAGCTTTAATCAGTGGAAAAGTGGCAGGGGCGGCAGCAGACGTGCTTTCTGTGGAGCCGCCTATGGGAAATCCGCTGCTGGATGCGCCCAATATGCTGATCACACCCCATATCGCATGGGCAACAAAGGAAGCAAGGCAGCGCTTGATGCAGATGGCGGAGGAAAATTTGGGAGCGTTCCTGGAAGGGACACCTATACATGTTGTTTCATAATTAAAAAATATTAGATGCAAAGGTAATTTACAGGAGGAAAGTAAAATGGCAGGATGGACTACCCTGGAAAAGCTGTTAAAAGGAGAAATTATTCAGAGAGAGGAAGAAGGCTGCGACGTAACAGGATTTGCGCAAAGGCTGGAGGAAGCGGCAGGGGATAACGGCAGGCTGAACCGTTTATATGACGAGCTTATGGAATTGAAGCCAGGGGAGGATTTCCCTTTTGAAGAACCGGACAGCCTGGAGGAAATCAGTGTAAAGGCTGATATCAAGAGTGTAACACAGAATAATAACAGCGAGAATTTGAAAAAATGCCGGATTCAAAGCAAGTATGCGGGTAAGGTTACGGACGTTCACAAAGGTGTCGTTTATGTCCGGCTCTCCAACG
>OMGQ01001539.1_pt1 | contig 12903 bp, 13 predicted proteins | sample 1646071 | NCBI WGS metagenome assembly OMGQ01 (sample SAMN05578585, study PRJEB25193) | human gut metagenome | biome: Human Microbiome; feature: human-associated habitat; material: feces | host: Homo sapiens | place: USA:Birmingham | reverse complement strand
AATTAAAACAGATACAGTTTATCTGCTCCAATGGAGTGAACGATGACATCAGCTGCAAGGTGCTGGTGAAAAGTGTGGAGGTCATCGAAAAGGCCGGCGAAGTGGGAGATAAATACATCACCTTAACGCTGATGGAATATAAGGCACCCAGAAAACGCACCGTGGCCATCCAGACAGCGGCAGCAGTTGTAGCACAGGAAGAAGCGCCCCCTGCTGAAAATCCGGCGGTTACAGAAAATAAAACCCATACGGTACAATCAGGTGACACGCTTTGGGCAATAGCAAAAAAATATTATGGGAATGGCGCGCAATACACCAAAATTGTCTCGGCAAATGGAATCGGGAATCCAAATTTGATCCATCCAGGCCAGATTTTTATAATACCAGCGTAAGGAGGGGAAAATGCTTGGAGTTATTGGTGGAAACGGAAGGAATGATTTACGACATATCAAAATCCTGCGAGAAATTATCCTGGTCGGATGTCTTAAATGACGGAGCAAGCAGTCTAGAATTTTCCTATATCGCCGGTGGACTGATAGTCCAGAATGGGGATGTCGTTCGCCTGACTGAAAATGGTCAGGCGGATGGCATTTTTTTTGGAACTATTTTTAAAGTATCCGGGGATGAGACGGGGATTGTGACTGTCAAAGCATATGACCAGTTACGGTATGCAAAGGCGAAGGAGATTGTTGTCCTTGAAGGTGGGACTCTAAAGACCTTGGTGCAGAACATGTGCGCATTTCTGACGCTGACACCGGGGACGATGGAGGAGCCTGGGTATGTTTTGAAAACCATCGCGGATGAAGACAAGACATGGATTGACCAGATATATAGGGCAGTTTCTGATACGCTTATCGGTACGCAGGAGATGTACTGTGTACGTGACGAGTATGGTGCTGTCTGCTTATGGAACATGCGGAACCTGCAGCTTCCACTCGTACTTGGAGACAAATCTCTGTGCACCGGATATAGTTGGGAAAAGTCAATTGATGAAGATTTTTATAATCGTATTAAGGTAGTGTGGAAAAATGAGTCATCCGGGAAAATGGATGTGGGCGCGGCGGTGGATCAGACATCGGTGAATCGGTACGGCCTTTTACAGTATTTGGAGACAGGAAACAATATTGATAATGCAGCACAGGCGCAGGAACGAGCCAACAACTTGCTGAAGCTTTACAACCACGAGAAGGAAACTTTGAAGCTGGAATGTCTGGGAGACCTTCGGGTCCGAGCTGGCAACAGTATTTTTGGAAGCATTGAGGATATTGACCTGGAGAAACGATTGATTGTGCAGAAAGTTACACACGATTTTCTTCCGGTTCACACGATGTCATTGGAGGTGATGGCAGATGGATAAAAATGGGGCTCATGATTTTTTTAATACAATCAAAACAATCGTGGACAACTACCTGAATAATCGAAAAGTGGCAGCTGTCATGGTAGGAGTGTTTAATGGCGCGGCCATTGTGGTGAATGACCGGCTGCCGGTGCCGATGAGCATGATTAGGGGAAATATGTCCGGGAAGTTGATTCCGGGAGATAAGGTTCGGCTGCTCCGGAACGATGGGGGTGGTGAATATTACATCCTGGAAATTATAGGAAAGCCATACCAGACAGGAGGCTGATGCGATGGAATTGACAACGGACCTGGTACTTCGGGAACAAACTTTTTCGGGAAGAACGTATCAATTATCACAAACTAAAATAGAGGGCTTTGTGGATGAACTGGAAGCACTAAAACAAACGATATACAAAATCTTATCCACAGAGCAGTATGAATATCCAATTTATAGCTTCAACTATGGGATTGCCTGGAAGGAGTTCATCGGTGAGGAACAGCCTTATATTCGGGCCGAAATGAAAAGGATGATCGAAGAGGCACTGTTACAAGATGACAGGATAAAAGAGGTTGATGGGTTCAGCTTCACATTTTCTGGCGATGCATGCCAGTGTTCTTTTATTGTCTCCAGTATTTATGGAGATATTGAGATTGATAAGGAGGTGCCAGTGTGAGAGCAACGTATGAGGAGATCTTACAAACGATGCTTGATAAGGTGCCAGGTGATGTAGATAAGCGCGAGGGGAGCATCATTTATGACGCCTTGGCGCCGTGTGCTTTCTTCCTGGCACAGCAGAACTTTCAGCTGGATAATTTCGTGGATTTGGTTTTCCCAGATACGGCCATAGGAGAATATTTGGATAAGGCTGTTGCACCGTTTGGAGTTACACGAAAACCGGCTATTGCGGCCATCAGGAAGATGGAGACATCTGACGCGGTTGCTATCGGGTCAAGGTGGGGAATTAATAACCTGGTATATGTCACAACGGAAGAGCTGACAGCCGGTACGGAGTACAAGGTTGAATGCGAAAGCACAGGCGAAGTTGGAAATCAATACAGCGGAGCAATGCAGCCGATATCGAATGTGACAGGAGTTACAGCTGAGCTGGCTGGAATTATTGAGGCCGGAACAGATGAGGAAATGGATGAAGCTTTGAGAGCAAGACTCTACCAGAAAGTCAGACTGCCTGCAACATCCGGAAACGCATATCACTATAGATTATGGGCATTGGAGGTACCTGGTGTTGGAGATGCGAAGGTGTTCCCACTGGATGGAGGACCTGGCACAGTGACAGTGATGGTGGTAGATAATGATAAGGCGGTGGACGAGACAATAGAGGATGCAGTATTGGCGCATCTGAATGCAGTGAAGCCAATTGGAGCATCCATCACTGTAGGCAGTCCGACTGTAACGGCGATCAATGTAGCTGCACAGGTACTGCTGGATGGCAGCCGCACGATAGCGGCCGTACTGGCGGATTATAAGCAAGTGTTGAACGATTATCTACGCGGGCTCGTTTTTTCGGATTACCGGGTGAGTTTCGCGCGAGTTGGCAGCATCCTCCTGTCCGTCGAAGGAGTGCAGGACTATGATGGACTGATGCTGAATAACACATCAGGAAATGTAATCATCGGAGAAAAGGCTATTCCTGTGCTGGGAATCATCACTTTGACGGAGGTGAGTGTGCTTGGAGCTGATTAGATTATTGCCGGACATATACGATAATAATGAGACGATGCAACTGCTGCAGGGGATTCTGTCGCAGGAGGTAACTACTCTGGATGCTGGAATGTATCATACGATTGACCAGTGTTATGTCGGGAGTTCTTCGGAAGATGGTACACTTTCAAGATATGAGAGGCTCTTAGGAATTTCCCCGGATACATCAAAGTCAGAACGATATCGAAAGGAGCGCATCAAAGCGAAGATATTCGGAGCGGGAACAACAACAGCCTCACTTATCCATCACATTGCAGAAAGCTATACCAATGCAGCAGTAGAATTGACGGAGCAATTTGCAGATTACACTGTGACAGTAAAATTTGTAGGCACGTCTGGAATACCTGGGAATATTGCGGATATCAAGGAATCTATCGAAGAGGCAATCCCAGCTCATCTTAAAGTTTTATATGAATACATCTTTAATACTTACGGTAGCGTCGGTACGTTTACCCATGCTGAGCTGGCAGCTTACAGCCACTATAAAATCCGGAACGGCCATCTAAAGAACCGCATCCAAGAGCTACAGCGATATCAATATGTAGAACTGAGTCAGCTGACACATTATCAAATATCGAAAGGAGATTTACCGAACAATGGCAACTAATACAACAAACTATAGCTTTAAAAAACCAGATGAAAGTGATTTTTACGATGTGCAGGACCAGAATGGGAACTGGGATATGGCAGATGAAGCGTTGAAAAGCCTGGATACGCCTACTTTTGAGGACTATACCGGTAGTACACCGGTCCCGGCGGCAAACACGGCGATTGATGGAATAAAGAGTAAAACGAAGTTATCCGCACTGATGAGTAATATAAAAGCAGCCTTTAAAGGGGCTTGCTTGATAGGACATATCGTCAATAACTGCGTCATGAACACTCTGAACTTGCCTTTAAGTGCCGCTCAAGGAAAAGTTTTGATGGATCTGTATACTCGGTTAAATGGCGATATCCTGTCCGCGGGCAAATCTGTAACGGCCATCAGAGGAGCAGATGTTGTTGTCTGCACTTTAAACTTAAAAGCTGGTCATCGATATCTCATTCTCGGTGGCGCAACATCCAGTATATCTGAATCAAATTCATGTATGAGTGTCTTTCTTTCAGTACAAAGTGGTTCAGCATCGGAATGGATAGATTCAGGTGCAACAAAAACATGGATGTCGAACGGAGGAGGCTGTGCCGCATGGGCATACGCATTGTGTGCGAAAGATTCAGTAATTGCGTTAAAATGCTATGGTTATTCTGACTCTACATACAATTACATTGGCCGTCTTTTAGCGATACAGTTGCAGTAAAATTAGTTCGTAACTTTTATCAAAATAACAATTTAACCGCCAAAATCTTACGCAAATTGGCCCGTTTTCCGTCTCCAGTCTCCGAACCCTGAAAATATTATGTCACCTATCCTATTTTTTGGTACAACAAATAAGCCACCCTCCTGGCCGGCTTAAAATCAACGCCTTATCACCTACTTAAGCAGCATATTTCCGGTAGCTTTCTCGGACATTGTCCTGCTTGATATTACAGTAGATTAGTGTCGTCTCTATTTTTGTATGGCCCATCAGGACCATGACCTCCTCAATCCGCATTCCGCGGTTTAGAAGATCCGTTGCAAACGTCCGACGGAACCGGTGTGGATGCACATTGCCGACTCCTGCCTTTTTCCCCAACTGCTTTACCAGATACTGCACTCCAGCCACTGTTATACCTGTATACGGCTTTTTCACGGCCGCAAACAAGGGCCTTTCGGCCAGTTCATCAACTGTTAATCCTTCTCTTTGCATACGGTCCTTAAAATATCGGAAAAGATGAAAGCACGCCACATCCGACACATACAAATGCCTCTCTTTTCTTCCTTTACCCATGACTTTAAATTCTTGCTTGTATAAATCTATATCTCCCACTTTCAAACTGCATAGTTCTGATACACGGACGCCTGTTGCATACAAAAACTCGATTAATGCCCTGTCCCGGCTACGGGTACATGAAAGTCTCAATGCCTCTATCTCTTTGGCCGAAAAGGCTTGTTTTATAGTACTTTCAATACGTAAACTTTCTATTCTGGCAATCGGATTTTCCGATACCATGTTTTCTTTTTGCAGGAATGTCCAGAAACTGTTAAGGTATCGCATCCTCCCCTGCAGCGTTACCATACTGATATTGTTATGTTCACGTAACATCCCAAAGTACCACCGCAAATCCATCGTTGTAATGTCCTCGATATTTTTATTCAAGGCGTTTCGGCAGTTGCTTATTTCCCTTACATACTGGGCCAGTGTATTATTCTGCCGGCCGGATACTTTTTTACTGGCAACAAACAACCTGATTTTAGCAGTATCGCTATCCGTTCCAGTTGCCTGCAGCTCGTTTTTTTCTTCCACAATTTTTTTATCGTGTAACTGGATATAAAGCACATTTTGCAGTTTATCCAACTGCTCTTCATCCAAGCTATCTGACATAGCCTGGACAACATTCATCAACATTTCTTCAAGCATTAAAAATCCTCCTTTCTGACACTATAAGAGTATCAAAAAAGAGGTTCTTTCGCCCTGCTTTTCGTAAGATTTTCTCAATTAAATTGTTATTTCGATTCCGGGTGGCAGTTATTTTTTTGGGATGTTAATATAATATACCCTTACGGTATGGGCGACCGTTGAAGTGATAATTAGTCTATCGTTAATCAATATATGCCCGATAATATAATTATTGTTGGACAAAGATGCCATACCAGTTACGATATTGTCATATGCACTTAATGCGGTTGTCTCTGTTTTTCCTTCCTGGCAGGTAACGTCCAGGAATTTAATTTTCAGATCGCCATTTAACAAAAGTTTATTACATAATCAGTCCATCCGCCAGAATAGATAAAACCATAAATATGTCCCTCGGATTTTCCGTTTATCCCAAAGGCAATACAAAATCCGGTCGAATTGCTTTCAATGAAACAGTAGATAAGGACAAGCCATCCATCAGCAGGTGCATCGGAAAAATCCATCCCACAGTACAAGCCACGCCGGGTATCATCTTTTATTACTCCAGTCGCTTTTCGGGTTCCCAACTCGCCATTTAACTGAGTAATCTGGCTCTGCAAATTTGCGTCCTTATCGGCCAGATTTTTCCCCATTGCTCCCGACAAAACGGTACTCGCATCCGTGGATAATAGGTTGTTTACAATTTTTGATGTATCAATTTTGCCTGAAATCTGACTCTGGAGATTCTGGCGGATGCTGTATAGCAGAGACGCCGTTGGTATCTTATTCGCATCGTTAACATCCTGGCTTGTCAACATCGATTTTAACAGCGCATTACTGTCAAGATTCATTGTAGTCGCAATGGCCTTCGATACTTTTCCCAGCACCACGGCTATAGCTTCCCCGGCAATTATATTTGCATTGGGTATTAACATCCACTGCTCCGTCAGCTGCAACCTTTATTCCAGCGCCCCCCTTAACAATTCCCTTTGTACTTCCTGTCGCGGTTGGAACGCTTGCCGTTCCATCTTCCCCGACTTTAAAAGTCACATTATCCGGCATTACAATTCCAGGCCGATCCGGCGTGGCAATATGGATATCCACCACTTGTTCTGCCTTTTCAGCCCATCCCTGCGCCTCCTGTGCCGCCGTTTGTGATGCTGTAGCAGATGTCCCAGCATTTCTTGCATGTACCGCCGCAGACTGGTTGCTGGCCTCGGCGTTTGTTGCCGACTGGCCTGCGGCTGCTTCTGATGCAGTGGCGGCGTCAGCACTGTTCAATGCCACTGTTTCTGATTCTTTTGCATTGGCAGCACTCAGGGCTGCAGATGTACTGCTTGCTGACGCTGACTCAGCAGACGCAGCTGCACTTGTTTTTGATGCCTGGGCGGCTGTTTCGCTGGCTTTTGCATTCGTCTCGGACGTTTTTGCCTTTCCTTCTGATAAGGCTGCAGCCGCCTCATGCTCTCCCGCTTTTTCGCAGTAATGTTTTGCGTTGTCTTCCACGTCCGCGGAGATAACTCCACCTACAGCATAACGCTTCGAATCTCTTGCATGTGTCTGCGCATTCGTAGCGGCCGTCTCTGCCAGCAATCGATTATTCAAAATATTTGCCTGGATATCGGGATCCAGCTTGTCAGTTGTAATACTGCCATTCTTTATAACTGCCGTGACTGTTCTGACTTTTCCTGCATCACTAACCTGGAAATCAATCTCTGTACTATCAACAAAATTAATTGTAACCAGCAGAGATGCTATGTTCGACGTATATTTTGTACCATCCGTATTCGTGATAGTCAAAATCCCATCAGCGGAAAGCGACATACTGACCGGTATTTTCTCAATATTGAGATCCACCCGTTTTGTCCCACCGTTTACATAGTGGAATACAAAAACCCCTGTGCTGGTATCATAATCAATACCATTACAGAGGTTTTGTGCATCACTGACATTATATTTTCCGGCGTCAAGTGTAACGATTCGATTATCCAGTTCATCCACCGCCTGGTCAACATGGTTCAGGTTCGTCGCCCCCAGCGGCGTTGATGTGGACGGCCGGTTCTTCCAATTGATTCGTGTATAATATTTACTGTACGCCATCTTCCTTCTCCTTCTCTTCCTGCTCTGGTCCCTGGGTAAGTGTATTTCTTAAGACAACTAAAAGCTCTGCCTGTCTCAGGTTTACTCCGTTCATTGCAATCTCATTTAATATTTCAAGGCAGATAGATACTTCCTCTTTTTTTATTTGTTCCATAAGGCCTCCTATGCAATCAATCCATAATTTCTTAATACCCGTAATAGCTGCTGCACTGACGACAATAGCATTGTAGTGGTTGTCGGTGTTATAACACTTTGCCTATCATAGGGTGTATGTCCGAAAAAGCTGATTCTCCCTCCTCCTTGTCCGATTATAACTTTACTTCCTTGTATGTTCGAATAGCTAAATCCATTTCCGAATGCAATCCCTCCGTTGTAACTTGTAATAACTGGTTTACTCCCAGAAGTCAGGAGCTTTATATCGATTCTCCCTGTAGTGATGTTATCTCCATTTATGGTTGTGGTTCCACTCCCCCTTAATTTACTTTCGACCTGGCTGAATGTAACATAACCTTTCACCTCTATTTTATCGGATATTAAGTTTGCCATTCTGCTAGTGAGTGTAAAATTGGATGAAGAAGAGCCAGACGAAACTATCCAGCTGATTTTATCCGCTGTCTGTTTGACTTCGGAATATTTCGTATTAAGACCATTCACTTGTTTCACGGTACTGGTGATGGAGCTTTCCGTCTGCGTGATTCGGCTGCTTAATACATTTTCAGCCCCTTTTGCCCGGGTAACCTCGCTTGTGATACTGTTTGCTGTCTGGGTAATGCGGCTGCTGAGAGAACCTTCCGCATCCTTCGCCCTTGAAACTTCGCTGCTTATCCGGCCGGCTTCAACGGTGATGCTGGCCTGAAGCTCCTTCTTTATGTCCGATGCTTCAAGCCTGATTTGTTCTGCTGTCTGGGTAATTTTCGTTGATAATCCAGTGTCCAGGTTCGATAATTCACGTTCAAACTTTGCCGCGGTGTCCGTGATGCGGGACGACAGGACCCCTTCCTGCTTTGTCGCTCGATTCGTTTCGGCTGTAATTGCTTGCGCGTTCACGCCCTCGGCAGCTTTTGCCCTGGCTACTTCCTGGCCGAGATTGGTATTCACCTGCCTGGCATATTCGTCGACGCGATTAATTTTGTCCCCGTTACCCGATATTTCATTTTTGTTCTTCTCTACATTGGATTTAATGTTATTAATCTCATCCTTAATTCCATATGTCTGATTTTGATATTGGTCTCCGGAGGACTCAATCGTGTCGGCCATACCCTGGATTCCCTTCGTTGTCCGATGCATTACGAAGGTTTCAATGGTACCTTTACTGTATTCCACATCCAGGAGATCTCCCACCTCAATGTAGGGCAGCGCCTGTAATTCAAGCGTCGCTGGCAGATAGGTTCTTCCATTGATGTTTCCATATAAATTTTCGGCAATCCCAAGCAGCTCTGCACTGCCCATTCCATAAATCAAAAAGTTATCTCTAATCTGATATTCATTTTCTCCGTCACCAAACCCTGCGGTCAGTTCCCCATCCGCATCATATAGATTAACTCGGTTTATGGACTCCACAACCCATTCTTTGTAATCCAAAGATTTATAAGTCGCCGGTATTTCTTCCGGATCGGCCGATTCGCCTGGATACAGCCCCCTTTCGACCGGGAAAAGGTCCTCCGCCGGATAGACGCCGCCATAGCCAAGCGATACATATTTAAAGGTGCCTGTCCGGTCAAAACTGCCAAACACCCCATTTATCTCACAGATGGATTCTATCACTTTCCTTCCGTTTATGGTCGGGTCCGTATTTGACTGCGTTACAGTCATCGTGTCATTAATCAAGGTCACAGTATCATATGGGAATCCAAAGTAGTTTAAAAAGCTATTCCTAAACTCGCGCAAAGACATTGGAAAGGAAAGATTCTTGTACCAGATAGAAACATCGGTATCAAACTCCTTCATGCGATCATAGGCAATAATCTTCTTGAACCGTTTATCCTTTTGAATTACCACATCATCCACTTTATAGATACCGAAAGCCAGCTTGTAATCCGCAATGATAAGCTCGGCCGTGAACCAATGATTCTTGATATCTTCTGCGACATCCGCAACCGTGATTTCAAACTTTGCCGCTTCGCAGGCGCCGAAACGCAGATAGTCATCACTGCAAAGACTTTCCTCGAGTGTAAGGCTCTCGGTTACAATCTGGTCATCATTAATCACCAGCCAGGACTCCCCCAGGTTGGCCGGGTACAGTTCCGGGTCCGGAAACAATGTTTCAGCAGGGTACAACGAATCAATCGAATCATCATAAAAAGAAAGCCGCAGGTGACGTTCGGTCTCTGCGGTGAGATTATCTCGCTTTATTAAGTTTTTAATTTCAACCGGTATATCCAGTGCCATAGACTGTACCTCCTTAATATTCAATCAGCGCAATACGCAAGCTGTTATATTCAATATCATTTCCCTGTATCCGGTATATTTTAAAGGCTATATCCGGCACATAAAACGTTCCGGTCGCGTATGCATTCAGTTCATCATTCCAATACTTTACGCTCATCTTGTCTCTACTCGAAAAGTACGACTGGAACTCTGTTTTATCAGCCAGATGCATCCGGATTGTCTCAAATTCCACCTTGCTCCGTTTGTGGGGAAGAATATTCCGGTGAAGCATCCCGACAGCATCCACATAGGAATCCGCGTCCTGCCGCTGGTTTGGTGTGGACTGGTAGCTGTCAAGCTTAATGTAGCGGTTCGGCAGCGTCCGCCCATTAATTTGTAAGAGATATCCTTGAAACGCCATATGCGCCACCTCCTTGTCACGTTAAAAGCACCAGGATTGCTCCCGGTGCTTCGTTCTAAACCTTAAATTTCTTTCCACATTTCAAACAAGTTACTTCAATCTTCTTCGAACCGGCGCCGCCTATCAGCAGGCCGGGAACCAGTCCAAAGGCCAAGGTACCGACCGTGGCCCGCCCTACGCCGAAGCCTTTCTTATTGGCTGATAGGGACGTTGAACCGCAACGGGGACAATGGGCCTGATTATCTAATTTTTTAGTATCTGTTATATAGGCTTCTTCATCCCGTTCTTCCATTAATTCTCTTGCACGCTTTTGCAGCGCAGTTTCTTCAATTGCTTTGGATGCACTTGAAAAACTATAATACCTGCGCTTCTCGCATTTTTCCTCCATCCTATCGCAAAGCATATTGAACGAATCCAATTGCTCCAGGTCAAACTCACAAGCTATCGATTTATGTGGTGGAAGTTGAAAGACTAATTGCACCTTCCCCTCTTCAATTTCCTTATTTACATATAACAACAGATATTTTTCTATACTATTGCTGGTTATCGTTTTCCCCCAGTCAGTTTGTACTGTTAAATTCTCATTATCTAATGTTATAATTCGCCTTTTTTTATCCACCAAAATAATTTCCAACATAACATTCCCCTCCCCATCCGATATTGAAATTATATCAGACAGGGAGATAAAAGTTAATATGCAAACGCACTTTTACCTGTGATTTTTATATACTGGTCATTCTTTCCTTTGACAAGTTTAAAAAGGTGCTCTGCATCTCCCTCTAAATGAACATGTACTTCTTTTCCACTACCTGTAAAATACGGAGCCACTTCCAGCATTCCATTGATAACTGCCTGAGCGATTGCTGCTGTGATCTGTTCTTTGTTCGCGACCGCCGCTTTGCTTCCAATTCGTCCAACCATTTCAGGCCCAGATTCATTGGCGATAAACAATTGTCCCGAGTCTGGAAAACCTCCGGTTGCAAATCTGGGGACTGATGCAATTTGCACCGCACTTCCTTTTCCAAGTCCTAATGTGTCCGCAATCCCCTCTCCAATCCCTCCAAAGAAACTCTCCAATTTCTCTTTTAACCAGTTTCCCATTGAACATATTCCATTCCACATTGATTTCAGCATATTTTTGCCAATATCCACAAGGCGTTCTGGCAATTTATTAAACCAATCAATTATCGAATTCAACATCGATGGGATGTACGTTTTCACCCACTCAACAACATCATTTTTCCATTTTATGATGGTCTCCTTAAATGCAATGAGTTTCTGATAAATCTTATCTGGAAGCTCTGCAAAAAAATGTACTACTTTTTCTATTATTCCATTGACTGTTTGGGTGAATGATTCCAAGATATTTGAACCCCATTGGAAGACATTATCCCTAAATGAGATTATAGCTTGATAAATTTTCCCCGGCAATTCAGAAAAAAATCGAACAATACTTTCAATGATTTTCGGTACTTCCTCGGACACTATCTGAATTAAATCTTGTCCCCACTTAATTACTGTTCCTATAACAAATCCTATGACATAGCCAATCTTGTATGGTAAATCACTAAAAAAAGAGACTATTAAATCAATAATATTGCCGATCTCTTCAGGAATTTTTTGAAACCAGTTTATTAGTCCATCCCAAGTATTCTTAAATAAATCAACTGTACTGGACCAAATTCCGTTAAACCATTCTGGTATTCCCTGGAAAAATGGAATTACTGTATCCTTCCACCAAGCCGGAATCGTTTCTATAAAAAAAGTCTTGATTTTATCCCAATTAAGGACAACGGCAGTTACAAGAGCCACAACCGCTGCTATAATCACTGCCCCTGCCGCAACTGCTGTAGCTCCAGTCAAACCTAGCAATCCCCCTATCCAGCCCAAAGCAGCCCCTATAGCAGAAAAAATAGCCTTAAATTTAGTCAAACCGGGGAACACCATTAAGATAGCCTCACCCCATGTTGCAAAGCCTCCAGAGACTATTTCAATTACTCCTATTAAGTTTCTTATGAAGGAAACTATTTTCAGTCCTGAAATAAAAATGATAAACTTTTTTATCTTGTCCACAATGCCACTGACAAGTTTAAATCCCAGAATAGCCGTAACAATAGCACCTAGCCCGTATCCTATCCTTTCCGCCTGCTCTGGACTAATCTTATTTAATGCATCCGCAATCCCATTCAGGGCCCCCGGCACCACTGCATTAATAAAATCGGCACCAATATCCAGTAGATCGTGGAAAAAGTCCAGCAGCCCAGTACCTACGGCCTCAGCAAATGGCTCCAATGCCTGCCAGAAATTTTTCAGTGCCTCATTAATTGCCGGCCAATCCACTTTCAGCAGGAAGTTATTCACCGCATCCGCCAACATCGGTATTCCGGTTCCCAGCGCCCAGTTTCCCAATGGCTTCAAAAATTCGTTCCAAAAGTCTTTCAACCCCGTCCAGACAAAGTTGCCAAGCCTTGACAGACCTTCG
>OMGQ01001533.1_pt1 | contig 12972 bp, 11 predicted proteins | sample 1646071 | NCBI WGS metagenome assembly OMGQ01 (sample SAMN05578585, study PRJEB25193) | human gut metagenome | biome: Human Microbiome; feature: human-associated habitat; material: feces | host: Homo sapiens | place: USA:Birmingham | reverse complement strand
ATTTTTTATTTTTCCCATAAATAGATTTGATGATATTGGATATATTTAAAGCCAACCAAGGAATAGCTTTCAAACTTAATGCATATTTATACATATGCCAATAAAAAGGATCTGACCATTCGTCCAGTCCATATACTGCAGACTGATAATTAATATCATTAATAAAAAAGTTGGCTGTATTTCTTGCATATTCGGCGAATTTTTCATTTAATCTATTAACAAAAGCCGTACGGCCTGATAAAAAAACACTATCCTGATTTCCCATCAGCCTATAAAAAGGATATTCCATATTATTCTGAATTACAGGACATCTCCAGACAGCCTGAATGTTCGTCCACACCGCATGAAAATATTCAAACTGCTGATTCAAAAGTTCTTCCACTTCTTTCTCACTGCAGCCTGCCGACGGCCAAAACCTAATATTCCGATTACTGGTATGAATATAAATAATATCCGGATGAAAAGCATTCAATTTCTCATTACCAAACATCGCATCTTCCCAAAACTGCGCATATTCGGACTCATAAAACACAGGAGCTATTCCGTAGTTCAGCAAAAAAAGCTCCAACACACGAACAACATCATGTGTTGTGCTTCCTCCCAAAACCGCAATCCTCTTCTCTACCCTGACACTTCCATCTGTCAGTAACTGTTTTTTTAAATGCTTGGATTTTTTTAATATATACTCATTATCGAAGGGATATTCTAACTCTTTTAACATAAGCCTGAAGCTCCTTAAACTTCAATTACCACAGCTTTTCCCCAATTGTACGGTACCATGATAACACATTTAAATTCTTACCGCAATCAATATTCCGTCCAGTCTTCACGAGGGACCCCTGAAACCGAATTAAAACCATAATATGTAGCATACGCTACATTAATCCAATATCCAGGATCATCATGGATATCGGAATTATATCCATCACTATATTTTGTTTCAAAATCAGGCCGCAGCATAGGTATGGTAACATCCTCCACTCCTTCTTCTGCCTTTTGGATCAAATATACATCTCTTTCGTTATACTCCCGGTATATGCGGGCCAGATTAGCACCGCTGTCCATATAAGCAAAAAACATTAACAGCAACATAACAGACAGCAGGCCTGTTTTCAAAACAGCAAATACGCTTTCTATCCCTGATACATCTGCATAAAACTGAGTTACCGAAATTATCAGAAATATCCCCGCTCCAAAATAAGCTCTTGGCATAGGCTCAGGAGTCATAACCAGTGCATAGCATGTGGCTAAAAATACGAAGAACCAGGTAAGTCCATTTCTTTCCGTTCGCCACAGAACCTTCCAATTGTCCCGCTGATATCTTACAATTATGAAAAGCAACAGCCCGATAATCAATAATAAGAGAAAGTTTTCTCGTACTGCCAGCGTAATTTTCTGAAATCTTGAAATATAGGCAAACAGACCTGAATGCTCTTCTTCCGCTGCCTGCGCACGCACAGCATTCCCTGGTGCAGAAACCATAAATACAAAACCTAGTATCTGTCCCAAAAGCCCTGTAATCATCCAGGGACGGAGCACTTTCCATCTAAAAACACCACTTTTATTATTATCTCCTGTAAGGCTGTAATCTCTCCTCTTTTCATCAAATAAATAAAATCCCAAACAAATCAAAAGCATTAATATGCCGCCGCCTGATGTATTTTCGTTACACCATCCTGCTAAAACTCCCAATAAAGGCATTCCGGCAGTCCATAATAATGGATGCCTTAGCTCTTTAGTATGGGCAATTCCATAACGATATAAGGTCACAAAACTTAATATTATAGCAGAACCCCAAAGATAATTACATGCCCCGGTTTCCCATAAAACAGTCTGACAAAATACGACACCGAATATCCATACGAATAAGTTTATCAGAATATAAATTCCCGTATCATATTTCTTTTTATGCTCCACATTCCAATAAATTAATAATGTAAGCCATATAAAAACCAAGGAATTAGCCACATTAAAAATCATCTTATCCATTTTCAGAAAACAACGCAAAATTAAATGGCTGACAGAACGGCCAGACCATGTCATATACTGTTGATATTCCTGCTGTGCCAATTCCCAAAAAGAAGAAGCCTCCGATACTGTTTTCGCATAAAATAAATCGTCAGTCATCATCGGTGTCAAAATATTAAATATAAAAATAAGAACGGCAGCCGTAGCAACCGCCACTAAAAACAGACTTTTATCTCTTTTTCCCCCATTATCTAAATGCTTATTCATTCTTTTTCCTCTGCCCTGATTGACATTACTGCCTCATATTCCAAATGCCTGCCACTGGAAATGTGAAACTCATTAGCATCCTTATTGCAGAATTCCTCTGTCAGTTCCTCTATCAAGACTGTTCCCGGATGAAATAGAATTTCTAAATGGCGACCTTTTTTTTCTGCCTGTTTTTTCATCTTAGGCAACAGTTTATGAAATCTGGTGCTGTCCATATGCCCGCTCATTACGACTCCCCATAGAAACATGGGTGTATTTTTACACTGCCAGTCAGGCCTGTTTTCTTCAATCGTTTTTTCCATATTTGTCGCAAGAAAATTCAAAAGTATATTTTTTATCCAATTAACAGGCTTATAGGTTTTCCATAAACTGAATTCTGAAAGATAGGGAATAACAGGTTCTCTGGTAATACGTATATATTGCGTATAATACCGCTGTTCAACAATAACCTCCAGGAGCGCCCAATACACAAGCGGTATCATTTGAGTATGCTGATGGCCGTCAAAACGCAAAGGAGCCGTATTTCCAAAAAATCTGATAAATTTTTCTGTCTGGGCTTTTATCTCTTCCTTCAGTTCTTTTTTTATTATCATAAATTTTTTAGGTGAATAATTCCATATAAATAAGGTTGCCCAACTAATATTAAAGTATCCATTTTCATCAACTAAATGCGGTACAAGTGCCGGCTCTGCCAGACAATGCCCTTCCATAAAATTGAGATGAACTGTAAGAAGAGGTTTATGGGGAAAAGTATTTTTTTCTTTTATATATTTTTCCGCAAATTCTTCATAACATGTCATATTAGTAAGTACACTTATACTATCCAGCTTTCCGGCCCGAATACAGTTTAAAATATCCTCCGAACCATGATGGGACAAACAATAATCATCAGCATGTATTTCAATCACCTGCATTACATTTATCCTCATTTCCCAATAAATTGTCCTCTTCTGCTTTCTCCTCTTCTTTCCATATAAATGATTCTATAATATATCTTGGTCGGGCTTTCACCTCCAGATATATTTTCCCAACATACTCCCCAACAATTCCCAGCGAAAAAATAATTAAACCTCCCATAAGCAAAGACACAATAAGCGATGTTGTATAACCCGGTACATTTCTTCCGGAAAACCAATCTACTATACAATATATAATCATGAAAAAACTAAAGAGGCTTACCAGAAAACCGAGAATAGTAATTATTTGTATCGGCCTGGTACTCATAGATGTTATTCCATCAACAGCTAAAGTTACCATTTTTTTTAATGTATACTTTGATGTTCCTGCTTCTCTTTCTTTAACATCAAAATAAACCACATCGGATTGAAAGCCCATAGTTGGAATCAATCCCCGGAGAAACAGGTTCACTTCTTTATGTTCTGCCAACGCATCCAGAGCCCGTTTTGAAAGCAAGCGGTAATCCGCATGATTACTCATCACATTACATCCCAATATATGCATCAATTTATAAAAAATCCCAGCTGTAAACTTCTTAAAAAAGCCATCCGAGTTTCTGTCATTCCTTACACCATATACAACATCACACCCATTTTTATAGCATTGTATAAACTTATCAAGTGCTTCTATATCCTGCTGCAAATCGGCATCAATTGTTACTACCATATCCGCATGACTGCGCGAAGCCATCATACCTGCAAGTATTGCACTTTGATGTCCATAATTTCTTGAGAAGCTAAGTCCCGTAAAAGCTATATCTCCATCACATAATTTATGAATAATATTCCAAGTTTTATCTTTACTCCCATCATTTACAAACATTATTTTGCTTTTAGATGATATTTGACCGGACTCAGTCAGTCTTTTTATTTTCTCACGCATTACCTGCGCTGTATGCTCCAAAACTTCTTCCTCATTATAACACGGAACTACAATATATAAGATATCCCCTCTCTTTTCTGCTAAATCCATATCCATTTCCTCTTTCCAACAAATTCGAATTTTATTCTGTTATATCTTACCATGCTTATAGCAATCATGCAATTCTATGTCCCAACATTTTACATGGTACCTGTACCGCCCAAGCTAACACTGCAAAACAGCTAATCCCCAATTCCCTATAGGTATACCAGTAATGCTCATAGGAATGGTTTCCCATAGCCAGATACCAACCTAGCGGTATCGCTGCTATTATTAAATAAGGAATTAAATCTAAAAACATTTCTCTTTTTCCAAAATTAATCCCATACTTGAATATTGCCACAGTAAACCAAATAAAGATTATACCTGCTAAAATTAAATACGGCCATTTTAAAATTACTTTTAAATTTCTCCACACCACCATAAACCAGCTTATGCTTTATCCTTCTGTCTCCATAGACGTACGTAGGAATATTTGTTCTATAGCATCTGCAAAAAAATTTCTATGTAGCAGAATACTAGATACTAACCATTTTCCACACCACATACCCGCGTAACCCAGTCCCCAGGAAAGGGATAACTTAATAACCTTAAAAATTTTACCGTCTACCTTATTTCGACTGTCTAATAATATAGCTATTGTCAATGGTATTCCTAAAGTTATCGCAGGATAAGTTAAAAAGTCAAAATAGCTTGTTGCCATTCCAATTATCTCAAAGAGAAGAAAATATCCTCCTTTTTTTGATACCAGCCAATCATCTTTTTTCAATATAATAATTACTGATATAAGCATAATATAATATACTGACGTATATTGTAGCGACAACATTAAAACCATCGGATTCAAAACAAAGAAAAAACATATAAAAGGAATCATCATTCTTTGTCTATTTTTTGAAATAATTATTAAACACAGCCATGTCAATATGATAAACTGCAAAAACATATTCAAATATCGTATGTCTCCATAATCAAAGAATATAAGCAGGGGTTTTAAAAACAAAAGATAGCCATGCCAATATCTGGCATAACCTGATATCTGCTCCAGTTCGGCTTTGCCTGCCACATTATTTACATAATCATTCAACGATTGTACCGGATTTTCACTATTATATTCAATGCGTTCCCCCAAGATGGCACGTTCAATATATCCTTCTCCCTTTCCAGGATAAATCGCGGTTCCTAACATTATCGCATCTGTACAATTATCTAATTGAGAAGATTTGTATCCCTGCACTAACTGAGGATATACTCCTTCGTAATCAAAAATAGCGCTTGAACGGGCAACATTCTCTTTCATTGGTGAAACTGGTAAAAAATAAACGCCAATTATAAATAATGTTCCCAGTAAAATAGAACTCCCTAATATTAATATAAAGGTTAAACCATGTTTAAAATAATATGATAAATTCATAAAATACTTTACGCTCCCCTCCACTATACAATACTTATGTAATAATATTGAATCTAGTATTCTATTATCATTTATTATTATCTATTTATCTGATAATAAACAATAAACATATAACTATACAAATAAATTAAATCAAATCTACATAAACAAACATTTTAAAGCTTCTGATACATTAACAGGTTAGCATTGGTTCTTCCTATATATAAATATATTAGCAAATAATTCTGCAAACATAGATAGATTTAAAGGGACTAATGGGCATTAATTCTTCAATTTCTAAAACACAGCAAAATATATTCTTATACTATATAATGCTAGCTTCGCTATAAATCCCATTACTTTTTCTTTTAAACCAACTGAAGATAAGCCATAAACAACCAATTAATGAACTGATCTCTGCGGCTCTCCAGTATATTGGTGCTTTAAAGCCAATTTCAACTACACCGCTATACAATCCGGGAATAACACATGTAACATTCCCATTCTCCCCGGAAATAATTTCCAAGCTTTTCTTAGTGCTCAAATCTTTTGCTTTATACCCAAAATAATAAATTAACGGAACACTTATATTTTGAGATTCATTAGAATTATTAATCAAATTTAATTGTACTGTTATGCCCCTTTTCAAATAACTATTTACTTTAATAGCTTCGCTATGACTTAACCCATCCGTTGTCAGTAATGACATACTTACTGTCGTCGGTAAATATTCAGCCCCCATAACTCCATAATCATCAATTTGGCTTTCATCTTTTATGACTAAGGTATTATTGTAAGTAACTAATGAACTCATAAAATATCCGCCTACAATAATAGAAGCCGTTCCAATCAATAAAACAACCTGCTTTCCCGTTGTAAAATTAGCCTTATATATCATTACTACTATAGAGCAAACAACAAATGAAAGTAAAAATGATATTATCCCTAATAATCGCCATGGAAATTGAATATTTTTAACCATGAAAACCATTAATTTTCCTTGTTCCACCAACCAATCCCAAGGGAAATAAACTGTACTCATAAATATTAAAATGCCAGACATGAGCAAAATGGTTATATTCCTTTTATATTCTTGCTTGTCTTCTTTTTTTCCTTTTATATAGTATAACAGACTTAACAATATACCAATCATAAAAGGCAAACCAATGCACAAAGACATCTCGTTTATATTCATACCTTCAACAATCCCATATGTCTCCCCATAGGCATGTGGAAATATTGAGAATAACTGGCTCCCCAATATACCTTCAGTTTGTATATATGGATAACTATTTTCTTCTGTTACATTAATACCTCCAATAATCATATAATTAATAAATGGCACAAGAAAAGAGGCATTTACTATCACAGACCATATAGCCCCCTTGACTAACGCAAATAATCTCAACTTTTTAATGAGCTTTCTCCATAACATTAAGCACATTATTGCAAACAAAACTCCAACTATTTCACAGGTTATTATGTGAGACTGAATAACTCCACTAAATCCACAAACTAAAAATACCCAACTTTTTTTCTCTTTGTCATCTTCTGGCTCATTATATGCAATACAATACAATCCATAAAAAATTAAGGGAATGAAAGCCATTGCTGTATATTCACCGACTGCAGCTCTGACAAAAATACAGGTCAAACGGTAAGGTGCCAGAGTATATACTGTCGCCCCTAAAAATCCAATATATCTACTTTTACTATATCCTTTTGCACAAAAATATGTAATTACAAATGTAAGTACATTTATCATCAATACATAAGCATAATAAGAGAAAATAACAGAAAAACCCATCAACCTTAAAATGGCTGGATAATATAAAAACAGATCTCCATAAAAAATCGAAGCTGCATACCCATTACCCCTAAGCCAAGTAGGCTGTATTCGTACCGGAAACTCGCCAGCTAATAATCCATCTTTGACTCCTTCTATTCTCATTAAATGAAAATTCAAATCATGTCCCTCATATAAATAAGGTGAAAAAATAGGATAAGAAGACAAAATAAGCACTACACACCCCAAAATAATTACTCTTTTTTGTTCTATTGAGAAATGCTTCCATATTTCTTTTTTATTCCACCACCAAATAAATTCGATAATAATTACTAAGAAAAACGCTACAAAAAGCTGTGTTTTCTCTCTGTCTTTTGTTCTTATAATATCTACATTATTTATTACAAGATAGCCATTTCCACTATAATTAAATTGGATTTGAAACCCATTTATTGTTTTGCCATAATTCACATTCAGCGTTAATATTTTTTGATCAGGTGGTAAAGCGCTTCTCTGTCTACCACTAATAACTCGATATGTGGCATTTTCCGACATAAAACTATATGATTGATCATACGTTTCCGTTTTATACTGTATGTTTATTTTATAAGAACCTTTATCTAAAATTATAGGCATAGTCCTAATGCAATTTTCTCTACTTTCCATACTATTATCAACATAACAGCCTCCCTCACCTTCAAATGAGTCTAAATACAATCCTTCCTCGCTCTCTAAAGAATTATAAACAAAATTTTGACTGAATTCATTTGGAAAAATTAATCGATATAAACATATAATTAAAAGCAGTATTTCTGCTAATACCAGTCCGATACGTAAATGTTTTCTATTTGTTTCTTTCATGCATTACCTTCCTCAACAAACTTTATAATTATCATACTCTATTTTTATTTAGAACCCACTATAAAAACATAATTAAACAATGTTAGTAATCAATAGATTGCTATACTACCTATATCTGTGGCCTCCTGATGTCACCTAATATAGTCAACTTCTTTAGTTAGAATCGAGTAACCCCCCTAAAATCTTACAGGCCACCGCTACCACTGACTACATCTTCTTCAACGGATTTTCCTTCGACTCTGGTAATACTCATGTAGTTACCTGAACTCCGCGTTTTTTCCATTCAATAATAATCTTGCCTCGTACAGCACTTACCTCAGGCGTTTCCTGTCTCGGTAGCTAATCCGGCTTTCTCCGTTATATTATCCGAACTATTCGTTACGATTGCATTTCCTGTCAGCTTTTGCAGTTGTCTGGGATTATAAAAGCGTACAATCTCCCCCATCTCTACAATGAAACCGCTCACCGTGATCAATTCACTCCTCTTAATCTCCTTCAGTTTATCGATATAGATGAGCTTCTTCAGCTTTTCCTCCAGATTCCCAAGTAATTCCTCGATACTTGACGCATATACCTCCATATCACTCAGCAGATTCCTCAGTTCAATCCATGTTGCTTCTGGCGCATCCTTGCTTCCAACGATATGCTCCGCTGCCAATACCAGAACCTTTACACTTTTCATTCCAGCGCCCGCGGCTTCGCATCTCTCCAAATCTAGTCTACGCCCTCTGCCCTGCAGGAACTTCCGTAAGGCAGATCAGTAGTGTCCGGTTGGCTCCATCCTGGGGATTACAATGGTTTTTCCATGTTTTTCTGCGATATCCTTCACCCATGTCAGGAAGTCCTGGAAACCAGCTTCTGTATTACTAAACTTAATTGGTTTCTTTGTATACTCAAAGTTTCTACAGTTAAATGTTCTGGCATAGTGAATCTTACTTCCTACATTGCAGACAATAAATGTTTTTCAGTAATGGATACAATTTTTGCGTTCTGTGTGTTATAATTCATTTTATATACTTCTCTGTATAATAAGATTTTTACTAACTGCCAAAGTCAGAAATCTTCTTTTACTCTGAGGTATTTTTTCTCAACCTTCTTTCTTGAAATTCCCTTTATTTGAATTATACAGGAGCTCCTATACTAATTTTCATCCCATATACTTTCTACTTTATCACAACTAACATCCCAGGTAAATTTGCTTTTAAGAACATCATAAACTTCTTTTACAGCCTCTAGTCGTTCGCACTCATGCTTCAGCACCCACTCAATCCCATTTTCAATCGTTTCAACTGTACTATTGTCTAATATCAATCCCAAGCGTTCATTATCAATTAACTCTTTAGCACCACCATTCGCAGTCGTAATTATAAAACTATGCATTGCAGCTGCCTCCAACACTCCAGTCGGCATACCTTCAGCATATTTAGTTGGTAAGCAAAAGATATCGCTTTCATTTAATAAACTAATAACATCCTTATGATCTACTGCTCCTAACAAACAGACATTACTATAAGTCTCTTTTACTAATATCTTATAAAAATCTCCGTCTCCGGCAGCGACCAGCTTTAACTTATAGTTCTTTCCCAATTTTTCTACTGCTTCTATAAGCTGCCCTATTCCTTTATCCACAATTATTCTGCCTGCATATACAATTAATATTTCATCATTTTTTATACTAAGCCTTTTTCTCCAATATCTTTGTGGATATAATTTTGCACATTTTTCCAACTCATCTATATCTACAGCATTATATATAACCCCAGAAACAAATTTCTTTCCTTGCCAAATTTTATTAAGCCATTTTTCCCCTGCCTCTGAAACACAATAAAATTTTTCACACAGTTTTCCTGCCTTTTTTAATAATATTTCTTGATAAATTTTTAGAGCTTTATTAATGAATAAATTTTTATCTCCAACAAAATCAGAACCATGGATGATGGTAATATTGGGTATATTATTTCTTTTAGCATATTGCAGCCCCATGATATCAAGCAGATAAAGGCATGTTTGCACAACTACGTGGTTAACCATTTCTTTATCTAAACGAGCACAAATTTTTGTCCATGACTTTCCCGGCATTGAAAATACCATTCGTCCATTTGCGAAAGAATAAGCTTCTATCCGTAATATCAGAATCCCATTACTATCCATTTCTTCACTATTCATTTGTGCTAATTTACTTGTAAGAATAATTACCCTTTTTCCCCTTTTAACCAGATTTTTCGCCAAATTATAACTATATCTTTCTACACCTCCCATTGTTGGAAGGTATTGGGGCGAAACTATAAGGTAAGTATCTTTTTTATTCTGACTCATCGAACAATTATCCCCTCATGTTTTAATTGTTTCAAACTTCTATAGACAATTATAATAAGTAACCCATTCAAGATAATAGATGTCAGTAAATAACTCTCAGCGGCTCCCATCAACATATTCTTTTTAACCATCTGAAAAGACATTACACAACTTATTAAAAAAACAAATAAATATGCTCCCAACATCAAATATTGTCTTTTAGCTACTGTAACAACAAAATATAATAAATTAATCATACCAGTAAAACCGCCACCTAACAATAAAATCAATAATTCTTTTCGATAAGGATTGATTGTTACCCCATATAAAATAGAAAGACATGAAGGCCCCCAAAGATAACCAGCACCTGTAATTATTATTGTAATTAAAATCAATATACAAATTTTCCTTCTAAGAATTATTTTTATTTCTTTTTCTTTTCCTTCCTTCCATAACAGTGAAACCTTTACTAAAATTGGCCTGTAAATCATAATGCCAAACAAATTAACAATGAATGCAGGCATAAAGATAATGCTATATATTGTCTGCATATCTACAACAAGATATCTATCTATAGCATATTTGGGAATATTAAATATTCCCACCTGTAAAGTAAGACAAATTCCTAAAGGAAAGGATTCATATAATAAATTTTTTAAATTAACTAAACTAAAATTTAAACGAGGCTTTTCAATAGCCAGAATTTTATTCTTATCATATGTTATAATCCAAATAAAAGCTGATACTGTCATAATAATTATCGATAAAATTAAATTTTGAGAATATATATAAACTAGAGTAAAAATAAAAAGATTTAACATTCCTCTTATTGCCAGAGATTGCCCTCCCAAATCTAACCTTCCTTTAATTTGAGCATTACCCTGAAATATATCTGATATATTAATTACTGCACAATAAAAACTCATCAGGATAGTAATTATACTCTTCTCTGCAGAATAATTAGAAAAATTAACAAATATAAATGCCCCAAAAATCATTATAAAAGAAGTTGCTACCCGAAAAGTATAGTAATCAGAAAAACTAAATCGGCCAATTGCATTTGCACACTGATGACTTCTTGTATCTAAAGTCCCAATATTACTGAATAACATGGCATTTGCATATCCCAATGAAAAAATACCGGCATCGTATGTACCGGTAGTATGTGTTATAACCATTATTATAATAACAGAAGTACTTGCGCTTACAATTCCTCCTAACGCATTCCAAAAATAAACTTTTCTTTCAAAACTATTTTTCAACCGGTATTTCCCCTTCTTTTTTTTCATTTTGTAACTTGTAAAACTCCAATGCGGATTCATCTGCCATTATAGAAAGTTTTTCTTCCAATTGTGAAACCTTAATTGAAAGAGAAAGAATCTTCATTAGGCAAATAAAAATAAGAAATGCAAATACAAAGTTAGAGGGGGATTCTATTCCTAACAAAGTGGCCATAAAATAGGCTACTTGAGGTATTACTCCCATAACAAATAAGAGAAAAGCAGATAAAATCCAAAATATGGCATCTTCCATTTTTAATTTACTCTTATGAATTTTATACAATATCCATATTCCAGTAAATAATGCTATAATTAACAATACAATTCTAAGTGTAAATGTCATTTTTTATCCCTCCTTTTTTCTTTTGACTCTTACCCACTGAAAAACAAATATGGAAAACAACATCCGCAACATATAGTTTAATGAATTAAAACTGCTTAAATAACTTCTTCCCGCAAAACGTTCTTTCATTTCCACTTGCACTTCTTCAATTTTAAATCCACAATTAAGCAGATAGGCCAATGTATCTGGTTCTGGGCTGTAATGCATGTCCCTGCAATACAATTTAATAACTCTTCTATTAAACAATCTCATTCCTGATGTAACATCTTCTATTTTTTTGCCTTTAGCTGTTATACGTATACCCGCTGATATAATCCAGCTTCCAAACATTCTTGCGGTATGTGGTTTTCTTTTATTTACATATCTGGAACCTATTACAATATCTGCCTCCGAACTACTCATTTTTTGTATCAATGTTTCAATAAAATCTGGCACATGCTGACCATCACCATCAATTTGCACAACAAATTCATAACCATAACGCTCAGCATAAATCATTCCAACACGGATAGCATTACCAAGCCCTAAATTTATCGGTAGATTAATACAATGATATCCTTTTCTGTCGCACATAACTTTTGTATTATCTGTAGAACCATCATTTATTATTATATAATCATATTGGGGAAAATTGTGTATTATATTATCAACCACAAACTCTAAGCTTTCTTCCTCATTAAATGCTGGAATAATTATTAACAATTTATTCATTTACATCTTCCTTAAATTTTATTTTGATTTAATAAATCATGAACATTTTTATAAAATAATACAAGTAAACAAATTGGGCCATAGAAAAAAGGCAGCTAATCCTTTCTTCAGACTTAAGGTTTATATGTATATCATTATTTCTCAAAATCAACAATATGACAGGCAAAAAAACAAGAAAATATCTTCCTTG
>OMGQ01001531.1_pt1 | contig 12990 bp, 19 predicted proteins | sample 1646071 | NCBI WGS metagenome assembly OMGQ01 (sample SAMN05578585, study PRJEB25193) | human gut metagenome | biome: Human Microbiome; feature: human-associated habitat; material: feces | host: Homo sapiens | place: USA:Birmingham | reverse complement strand
GAATACAATAAAGCACCACTTTTAACATTGAATCTACAAACTGCTCTACCCCTTTATCTACGTTTGCCCGATTTAAAGATGCTCTGACTAATTTCTGTACCCACCGGATCAGCTTTCTTCCGATAAAAAAGCAGATCAATGACAACACTACTTTCAGACCAAAATTAATGATGTTCGGAATCTGAGAATTGACATATTCGACCAACCGGTTTACATCTTTTGCTGCTTCTTCTACATTTTCTGCTGCTGTTTCCATATCCATAGATGTCCTCCTCTTTCGCGCTGTAAATTTATTTTATCTTCCACTGTTTATTCTAACATAAGAAATGCCCCAAGGTTTCCTCTCTTCCCCTGTGATGCCCGGTGCGAAAACAGGAGTTCACTGTTGCAGCAAGTACAGATATTTGTCACTGCAATCTGCTCCTGCGGGATTCCTGCCTCCTGCAGCACAATGCGATTTGCCTCCCAGAGATTTAACTGGTATTTCCCGTTTTCTTTTTCATAAAATAATTTTTCCCAGTATTTCTCATCATAGTTTTCCCGAAACTGCTCAACAACATCTTTGCTGACCTCATAGCAATCCTGACAAATCGACGGTCCGACTGCCGCGACAACATCCTTTGGATCTGTTCCATACAGTTCTGTCATTTTCTCCACCGTCACTTTTCCGATCTTTCCAACCGTGCCCCTCCATCCAGAATGGCTGAGCCCAATCGCTTTTTTTACCGGATCCACGAAAAAAAGCGGCACACAGTCTGCATAAAAAGTAGCAAGGCAAAGTCCGGGCTCATTTGTCACAAGCCCATCCACATCCTTAAGCCCTCCCGCGCATCCCGTAACACATGCCTGCGGAAATAAAAATCCTTTTCCTGCATCATCTTTTGTTACTTTCCGCACATTCGTTGTATGTGTCTGCGCAGAAAAGACATACTGCTCTGGCGAAATCTCAAGCACTTCTGCCATTCGGTAAAAATTCTCCCGCACAGCTTCCGGATCATCTCCCCGGGAAAAACTTAAGTTCATCGAGGCATAGATTCCCTCACTGACTCCTCCAAGTCTTGTAGAAAATGCGTGTCTCACACACTTCGTATGTTCTAAAAGCGGGTAGGACAGATAGGTTACTCCCGCTTTTTCTTTTACTTCCAATACGTTTCTTTCGTCTGTTTTCTTCCAACGATTCTCCAATACTCTCTCCTCCCTTTATTTTTCGTCAAACATCTGTGCACCATATTTATCCTGGTTCTCAAAATGCATCCTGGATCAGACAAATCTCCCGTCCTAAAATGCTAATCACATCGAAGCGACAGGGCATTTCTCCTATCCCATACTCCTGCAAGTATGCTGCCGCACATTTGTAGATTGTTTGCTGCTTCTTGATTCCGACTGCCTCCGCCGGTTCTCCTTTTCTCGTATCCGAGCGGTACTTAACCTCACAGAATACAAGCACCTCTCCGTCCTTCGCAATTAGGTCAATCTCCCCGTATCTGCACCGATAATTACAGGAAAGTATCTGAAAACCACATGCTTCCAGATACTCTGCTGCCATTTTCTCATACTCCCTTCCGATCTGTCGCTGATTCTCCATAAAATGTTTTCCTCTCTTTAGATGAAATTGTGGATAAAACTACGACGATGGATCGGTGTCGGTCCGTATTTTTTCAATGCTGCGATATGCTCTGACGAGCCATACCCTTTGTTCGATGCAAATCCATATCCAGGAAGTACCTCCTCATATTCTGTCATCAGTCGGTCTCTTGTCACCTTCGCCACAATACTTGCCGCGGCAATCGAAACACTTTTGGCATCTCCTTTGATGATGGGCACCTGAACAATATGCGGAGGGATCATCGGAATTGTAACCGCATCATTTAGAAGGACATTCGGCTCCACACAAAGCTTCCCTACAGCCTCCCGCATTGCCTCATACGTTGCCTGAAGAATATTGATCTCGTCAATCCGTGCAGGACTTACAATTCCAATCCCAACAGCTATTGCCTCCCGCATGATCACCTCATAGAGTTCTTCCCTGCGCTTCTCCGTCAATTTTTTGGAATCGTTAAGATAAAGAATCTGGCTGTCTTTTGGAAGAATCACAGCCCCTGCCACGACCGGACCTGCAAGCGGACCTCTTCCAACTTCATCGATCCCGCAGATAAACGCTGCGTCCCGGTATTTGTTCTCATAAGATTTCATTGCCTCAATGCGGGCAATCTCCGCCGCAAGCTTTTCTTCCTGCTTTTTGTATTTTGCGATCAGAGCAGTCACGCCTGCCCTCGGATCATCTGCATACTGTTCATACAATACCTTTCTTTCACAGTCATCTGCCCGAGAAAATTCCTGCTGTATTTCCCGAATGCTCTTACTCATGTTTTATCACTCCAAACTCTGAAAATGGCCAGATCCGTACCCACGCTCTTCCAACAAGATCTTCTCTCTTTAAAATACCAACTCTGGAATCTCTGCTGTCCATGCTGTGGTTCCGGTTGTCACCCAGTACAAAATATTCTTCTTCTCCAAGTGTTACCGGCACTTCGGCGATCCCTGCATCCTGCATCACTTCTGCTCCATACTCCTCACCAAGTATCTCTCCGTCAATGTAGACTTCCCCATTGATAATCTGTATGGTTTCCCCCGGCATTCCGATAATCCGCTTAATATAGTATGTATTTTCCTGATACTGATACGGAAAGACAATAATGTCATACCGCTCCGGATCCCGGAACCGATAAGAGATTTTGTCCACAATGAGATTGTCACCATCACTCAAGGTCGTTTCCATCGAGGAACCGGTAACACGCGTACGCTGTCCAACAAATGTAATCACAAGATACGTCAGACCAAAAATAATCAGTATATATACCAGCCAGCCAAGAAGTTCCTTAAAAATATTTTTTTCTTCTGCTAAATACTTTTCTTCATCGCTTTTCATTTCTTACCGCCTTCTTCCTTCCGCTTTTCTACTCATAGTCTTCCGGAAATTCCAGCGTGATCCTTCCAAGCTTTCCACTCCGGAAGTCGTCGATCAGCAGGATTGCGGCCTTATTTGTGTCAAGTTCATTTCCTTTCACAAGACAATGTCTGCTTTCTGCAATTCTTCTGAGACACTCATAGGAGTCTTCACTGATCTCTATGCTATATTTTTCTTCCAGAACACCCGGATATTTCTCTGTCAGAAAAGTGATCATCTCCATCGCAAGTTCTTCTGTATTTAAAATCTCATCCTTGATCGAACCGATAAACGCGAGCCGAAGTCCCACTGTCTGATCTTCAAATTTTGGCCAGAGAATTCCCGGTGTATCGAGAAGTTCTACGTTTTTATTAAGACGGATCCACTGTTTTCCTTTTGTGACCCCTGGCTTATTTCCAGTCTTCGCACATGCTTTGCCTGCAAGCGCATTGATAAATGTCGACTTTCCGACATTGGGAATCCCGACAACCATTGCCCGCACCGGACGATTTAAGATACCGCGCTTTCTGTCACGCTCAATCTTTTCTTTACATGCCTCCTGAATTACGCCTTGGATCGACTTGATTCCGCCTCCTCTTTTGGAGTTTACTTTTACAACTGAAAATCCTTTTTCCTTAAAGTATTCTGCCCAGGCATCATTCTGTTTTTCTTCCGCAAGGTCTGACTTATTCAAAAGAATCAGCCTCGCCTTATTTTTCCCAAGCTCATCAATGTCTGGATTCCGGCTGCTCACCGGAATTCTGGCATCAACCAATTCGATCACAAGATCGATCAATTTTATATTTTCCTGCATCATACGTTTTGCTTTCGTCATATGACCCGGATACCATTGAAAATGCATCTCTTTTACCTCTATCTTTCTATCAGTCTTTTATCAATCCAAAATGTTGTGTCGGCAACATGACAAACCATGCTTTCCCTTCTATCTCAGAGCGTTTCACTGTACCGATATCCGCCTCTCTGCTATCTTCACTCGCCGCCCGGTTATCTCCAAGTACAAAATACTCATCGCCTCCAAGCACCAGCTCTTCCCCGGCAATCCCCGCATCTCTGATCTCTGTTGTCTGAAAATCCTCTTTTAACTTCTCTCCATTAATATAAACAGCATTGTCCTTCAATTGGATCGTTTCCCCGGGAAGTCCTACAATGCGCTTGATCGAAGCATGGGCATTTTCATTCCCATTTGGCCGGAACACAATAATATCATTCCGCTTCGGTGTGCTTGTGTCATAAATCAGTCGGTTGACAAGCACAATATCCCCATTATGCAGCACCGGATTCATCGAATCGCCAATATTGCTGACCCGCTGTCCCCAGTACCATACAAGCACAAAGGCGATGATACATACAATCGCGATCTGCATACTCCATACCAGACCATTGCGGATTTTCTTTATATATGCTCTCTTCCTGCTTCTTCTGATTCCGTATCTTTTCATTCGCACCTCTGTGTCTGTCTTTCCTGATGATAGAACAAAAGGGACAACATACATTCCGTACTTTGTCCCTTCCTCTTGTTACTATTTTACTAATTCTTTTACTTTTGCTTTCTTACCAACGCGGTCTCTTAAGTAGTTCAGTTTCGCTCTTCTTACTTTACCTCTGCGAACAACTTCTACTCTCTCTACGTTTGGTGAGTGTAATGGCCAAGTTTTCTCAACACCGATTCCGTTAGAGTTCTTTCTAACTGTAAATGTTGCTCTTGTGCTTCCACCCTGTTTCTTCAGAACTGTTCCTTCAAAAACCTGGATTCTTTCACGGTTACCTTCTTTAATTTTTGCGTATACTTTTACAGTATCACCTACGTTAAATTCAGGTACTTCTGCCTTTAACTGCTCAGCTTCAATTTTCTTAATGATATCGTTCATCTTGTGTGACCTCCTTATTATTTGGACGTTCCTAATACATGATTTGTATCAGAGGACCATCTCTTTACTTCACAACACGTTACATTTTATCATGCTCTATTATATTTTGCAAGTTTTTTTTCTCTTTTTCTGTAAGTTCTGCCTTATCCAGTAAATCCGGCCTTCGTTGCCATGTTCTCAAGATCGACTGTTCTCTTCTCCACTTTTCCACGTTGGCATGATGTCCGGACAGAAGGATCGGCGGCACTTGCTTGTCATGCCAGATTTCTGGTCTTGTATAATGCGGATATTCCAACAGATTATCCTGAAAACTCTCAAATTCTGCCGAAGTATTATTGTGCAGAACTCCCGGGATCAGACGGGATACCGCATCAACAATTACCATAGCCGGAAGTTCTCCTCCGGTCAGTACATAGTCTCCGATGGAGACATAATCTGTCACGATTTCTTCCAACACTCGCTCGTCAATTCCTTCATAATGACCACACAAGAGGATCAGATCTTCTTCTTTCGCAAACTCCTCTGCCATACTCTGGGAGAAAGTCCCGCCCTGCGGCGAAAGATATACAACACGTGTACGCCCTTCTTTCCCAGTGCGTTCTTGGATGGAATCTTCCACCGCGCGGTATGCGCCGTACACCGGCTCTGCCTGCATCAGCATACCTGCTCCGCCTCCATACGGATAATCATCCACCCGATTATGTTTATTATTCGCATAATCCCGGATATTAACAGCCTCCACTGAAAGCAGATTATTTGCCATTGCTCTTCCAGTAATACTTGTCCCAAGTCCATTTAAGACCATCTCCGGAAATAATGTCAGTATATGAAAATGCATCTTTTATACCAGCCCTTCTAACAGATGAATTGTCATCTTCTGCTCTTCGATATCCACATTAAGAATGCACTGTTTGATTGCCGGCACAAGGACTTCTTTTCCATCCGTCGTGTCAATGATATACACGTCGTTTGCCCCGGTTTCCAGCACGTCACGGAGCGTTCCGAATTCAGCTCCATCTTCGGTAAATACATGCATTCCGATCATATCAGCAATAAAATATTCATCTTTTTTTAATTTTACCGCATCTTTTCTGTCTACGAGAAGACTTTTCCCCTTATACTTCTCGATGTCATTTATATTATCAATCCCTTTGAATTTCAAAATCGCAAACTGTTTAAAAAACTTCACCTGCTCCACTTCCAAAGGCAACTGCTCTTTTCCTGTATCTAATAACACATGCTTCAGCTTCTTGAAGCGCTTCACATCATCTGTGGTAGGAAATACCTTTACTTCTCCCCTGACACCGTGCGTGCTTGAGATCACTCCGACCTGAAATTGTTGTTCCATAAGATCTTTCTCTGCCTGTGCTTTCTTATTTCCACCCGGCAGACGCTCCTTTCCTGCTTCCAATGAATCCTTTTAAAAAAATAGATACCGCTCTACTGAGCGATATCTACAACTACTTTCTTATCTTCCTTCGCAGCTGCTGCCTTTACAACAGAACGGATCGCCTTTGCAATTCTTCCCTGCTTTCCAATTACTTTTCCCATATCTGCATCAGAAACATGTAACTCGATCACAGTTGTCTTTCCCTCTGTTTTCTCTGTAACTACAACACCGCTCGGATCATCTACTAATGCTTTCGCAATTACTTCGACTAATTCTTTCATCACGCGCACCTCCGCGGCTCAGATTATTTTTCGATTCCAGCTGCTTTGAAAATCTTTCCAACTACTTCTGTTGGCTGAGCTCCGTTGTTTAACCATTTCTTAGCTGCTTCCTCGTCTACTTTGAAAGCGCTTGGTTCCTGATTCGGATCATATGTTCCGATTTCCTCGATAAATCTTCCGTCTCTTGGAGATCTTGCATCTGCTACAACGATTCTATAAAATGGTGCTTTCTTCTGTCCCATTCTTTTTAATCTGATTTTTACTGCCATTTCATTCACCTCTTCATCTTTCTCTTAAAATTTGTTATCTATGTGCTAAAAAGGAAGCTTGAATCTGCCTTTTTTACCACCTTTGCCGCCCATTAAATTCGGAAGCTGCTTCATCATTTTCTTGGACTGTTCAAACTGCTTGATCATGCGGTTGACTTCACTGATATCTACTCCCGCACCCTTCGCAATTCTATGCTTCCTTGATGGGTTTAAAATCTCTGGATTCCGGCGTTCTTTCACAGTCATAGAATAAATGATCGCTTCCATCTGCGCCATCTTCTTCTCGCCTTCCTCAGAATCAAATCCCTTCATCTGTGCCATGTTCATTCCCGGCATCATACTGAGGATACTGGACAGACCGCCCATCTTTTTCATCTGATTCATACTCTCCAGATAATCTTCAAAATCAAACTGGGCCTTCTTAATCTTCTTGCCCATCTCTCTTGCTTTGTCTTCGTCAATGTCTTCTCCGACCTTCTCGATCAGGCTGAGTACATCTCCCATACCAAGAATACGGGATGCCATACGATCCGGATAAAACTGCTCCAGATCAGAAAGTTTCTCACCCATTCCGACATAAAGAATCGGCTTTCCTGTTACTGCACGAATGGAAAGTGCAGCACCGCCTCTTGTATCTCCGTCAAGCTTTGTCACAATGACACCATCGATTCCAATCTTCTGATTGAAATCATTTGCCACATTAACCGCATCCTGTCCTGTCATCGCATCGACTACAAGGATTGTCTGATGAACTTCCACATGTTCTTTGATTTCCTGAAGTTCTTCCATCATCTCCTCATCGATATGAAGACGTCCTGCCGTATCGAGGATCACGACATTGTTTCCATTTTTTGCAGCATGTTCCATCGCTGCTTTGGCGATATTAACCGGCTTGTGATTCTCACCCATCGAGAATACTTCCACGCCCTGCTTCTCACCGTTCACCTGTAACTGCTTAATCGCTGCCGGACGATATACATCACACGCAACAAGAAGTGGCTTCTTCCCTTTCAGCTTCAGCTTTCCTGCAATCTTCGCTGTTGTCGTCGTCTTACCGGCTCCCTGAAGACCCGCCATCATAATAACAGTGGTCGCCTGTCCCGGCTGCAGCTGAATCTCAGTCGTCTCAGATCCCATCAGACGGATCAACTCTTCATTTACAATCTTAATCACCATCTGTCCCGGATTCAGACCGTTCATCACGTCCTGACCGACTGCACGCTCCTGCACATCTTTCACAAACCCTTTGACAACTTTGAAGTTAACATCCGCCTCTAAAAGCGCCATCTTTACTTCCCGCAGTGCAAGCTTAACATCTTCCTCAGTCAGACGTCCCTTGCTTCTCAGGTTCTTAAATACATTTTGAAGTTTTTCAGTTAAACTGTCAAATGCCATACTACAACTCCTCTAAGATTTCCGAAGAAATCCCTTTAATCTCTCGGATCAGCTCTTCTGTACTGATCTTTTCTTTCTCTTCTAACAATGTATTCATGCGGTGAACTTTTTCCTTAATAGAAAGAAATCTCTCTACAAGATGGAGCTTCGACTCATATCCCTCCAGTGTCTGGTTGCACCGTTTGATCAGATCGTGTACGCCCAGCCTGCTGATTCCCGCATCTTCTGCGATTTCACTCAAAGATAAATCCTCCAGCACGAACTGCTCATATATATTTTTCTGATGTGCTGTCAAAAGCTCTCCATAAAAATCATACAGCAATGCCTGTTCTAAGATCTCATTCATTTTTATCACCTTTGGTATCATATAACAAAAAAAATGTGGTGTCAAGTATTTTTTCTTGACACCGATGTTTTTCTGCAAAATCAGTAACTTTCATAGCAGAGAAGTTCTTGCGCCGCCCTCTTTTTTTGTGCTACAATCCAGACGAAGAACATTTACAAACATTACTTGAAATCGATATCTATGGAGGATTTATTTTTATGAAAATCATCATTTCCCCGGCAAAGAACATGAAACCAGCCCAATCCGAAACGATACCGCGTTCGCTGCCCGCTTATCTTTCCCATACACAGGAGATTATCGAGGTGCTGCGTACCTATTCCCCGATGGATCTTGAGATTCTTATGCGGATCAATCCATCCTTGGCACTGGATGGCGCCGACCGGATCCAGACAATGAAATTCGATCAGAACGGTACTGCCGCCATCGAAACTTATGATGGAATCCAGTATAAATATATGAAACCACTCACCTTTTCTGACTCTGACAAAGAGTATGCTCAAAAGACGATCCGCATTTTAAGCGGCGCTTATGGAATATTAAAGCCTTACGACAGTATTTACGAATACCGATTGGAAATGCTCACAAAACTAAATGTTGCAGGCACAAAGAACCTTTATGAATACTGGTCTGACCTTCTCTATCAGGATCTCACTGCATCCGATGACCGGATCGTCAATCTTGCCTCTGAGGAATATGCAAAATGTATCCGAAAATACGTCAAAGCTCCGGTTCGTTTTCTCACCTGCTCTTTCAAAGTCCGGAAAAATGGAGTTTACAAGACACTCGCCACTGCCGCCAAGATGGCACGCGGTCAAATGGTTCACTATATCATCACAAACCGGATTTCTGATTTTGAAAAATTAAAAGAGTTCGACACCGACGGCTACTTCTATGAGCCTTCCCTCTCCTCTGACTCCGAATTCGTCTTTTTACAGCGCTGATTTTTTACAGCGCTGTCTTATTCCTTCAACAACTTCTCTACATTCAGCAGTCCCCATCCTTGTTCATTCTGAGGTCTTCCAATATCAATACTGCTCTCCCGAAGCCGTAGTTTCACTTCTACATTAGACATATCCGGATATTTTGATAACAAAAGCGCGATAGCACCACTCACGACCGGCGTGGACATGGAGGTTCCGCTCTTCATTGTATACGGTTTCTGTCCTTTTTCTCTGTATCTTGCATTGCAGGATGTGATGTAGCTTCCCGGAGCAAGAAGATCCGGCTTCACCACACACTCCGCAGTAGGACCTCTGCCCGAATAACTTTTTCTCTTTTTCTTTCCCTCTTCCATATAAAACTGGTCATCGCAGGAACCGACCGTGATCACTTTCTTGCTGATTCCCGGCGAGGTAATACTGCCTGGACGCGGTCCATAATTGCCTGCTGCAGTCACTACTACTATTCCCACGTCCCAAAGTGCCTCCACTGCCTGCACCAGTTTTTCTGCCCCCTCTTCATTGACACTCGGCAATGTCCCCACAGAAATATTTACAATGCGGATTTGAAAACGAGCCCGATTTTCCAGCACCCACTGGATCCCATGCAGAACATTTCCGATATTTCCATTTCCTTTCTCATCCAACACTTTCACAACTACCAACTGACACTTCGGTGCCATTCCCTCATATCTGCCCCCAGACATCCTTCCACTCCCGCCGATGATTGAACTAACATGCGTCCCATGCGAATTGTCATCGTAAAGTTCCGTTCTGCCATGCAGCATGTCTGCAAACGCAACAATTCTGTCATCAAAATCCGGATGGCGCACAATCCCCTCTTGTGTCAAATAATTGCAGAAAGATCATCGATTATTTCTCCTGAATCTTTCATCTCCTCTTTTTTATTCTTTCATGTTCAACTTCTTAAAGTCTGCAATAATTGATAAACTCCATTTTATCCGGAATTTTATCAGCGAACTGCCTCTTCTTTTTTAACCTGTGCCAAAAAAACAGCTTCTCCATTTTCGGTGATAATTCCTATTACCGTAAAAGGAGAAAAGAGAGACTTATTGACTGCAATAATATCTAAAACAATTTTTCACGGAACATATACTTCCTTTACGAAAAACCAGTTTTCAGAATAATAAAAATCAAACGGATCCGATATGTCCTCCATCACAAATCGGTTAAACTTCTCTTTTTCAATGAAATCCTTCAACTCTCTGAACGATAAATATCTTTTTACAATTTTCATGCAGGCAAATCTTTTTGGATAAGCACATCCCACAAAAAGATATGTAAAAAATATTAATGCTGCCACAAACATAAGCGCCACCTGCATCTGTTGTGATATAACATAGTTGTAACAACTCGACCTAATGAGATATAATCTTAGGAGGAAACGAGGTATGTTACAAATGAGTCAATACTATGAACCAGAATTCAAGAAGAAGATAGTCCGTCTTCATCTTAAAGAGGAAAGAACTCTCAAAGGTCTTGCTGAAGAATACGGTGTATCAAAAGCAAGCATTTCTATTTGGACCAAACAATTTCGTGAAGAATGCCAAACAAACGACGAAGCCCAAGCCGATTATGATTACATGAAGGAGAATCTTCAGCTCAAAAAGCAGCTTGCAGAACTCCAAAAGGAAAATGACTTCTTAAAAAAAGCAGCGGCATTCTTTGCGAAGGAAATCGATTAGAGGCTTATCGATTCATTCAGAAATACAACAAAGACTTTGGACTCAGATGGCTTCTCAGAAAGTTTAACATCTGTCCGAATGCTTATTACAATTATTTAAAAAATCGAAAAGCTGATTATCATCAACAGAAGGATAAAATCAAAGATTCTATTCGAGAAATCTATCATTCTCATGGCGGAATTGATGGATATAGAACCATACATGCGTATCTTATTCGCAAAGGATACGATATCAGCCGCTTAACGGTTCACAAATATATGAATACTGAAATGCAGTTGTTCTCAATATCAAGAAAAAAGAAACCAACGTATGAACATGGCGTCGCTCACAAAGTATACGAAAACAAACTGAATCAGAATTTTCGGGCAGATGAAATCAATCAAAAGTGGTGTACAGATTTTACGTATCTTTTCCTGACAGACGGCAGCAAGCGTTATAATTGCACGATCATAGACTTACATGACCGAAGCGTTATTGCAAGTATAACAGACAGAAACATAACCGCTGATTTAGCGAAAAGAACGCTAGAAAAAGCAATTCATTCTCAACCAGGAATTGACTTAAGCAAGCTTCTGGTGCATTCGGATCAGGGAAGCCAGTATACGTCAAAAGAGTTCACAGAATTTTGTGAGGATCTTGGAATCACTCAGAGCATGAGTAAAGCAGGCTATCCCTATGATAATGCTCCTATGGAAAGATATTTCAATACCTTGAAAAATGATCTTATTTACCAGCATTATTATCGCACAGAGAAAGAACTCTACACAGCAATCGAAGAATTTGCGTATGTACAATATAATCATGTACGACCGCATTCTTACAATAACTACAAAACGCCTTACGAGGCACGCTACGGGGTTGTATGACTCCTGTGGCAGAAATTAGGTTGTGGTGTTACAAAAAAGCTTGACCACAACACATATTTATTCGATATGGCAATAGTATACAGGTCTTTATCTTGCATAATATTACATAAAATTCTATCTTTTTCTGTTTTATATTCTATGGCATTGTCTATGATATTAAATATAGCTCTTTCCATCGAAAAGCTATCTATATAAATTCTTCCCGCGATATGACTAATAGAAAAATCTATCTTTGTATGTTGGTTGGCCGCATATTCCTCAACTTCAGATTTTATTCTTTCAGAAAATATATCACATTCTATTTTTTCTTTTATCCCACCCTCAATCTTATCTACTTTAATATATTGAATAAGGATTGTAAGATATTTTTCTATTTTACCAACTGCCTCCATTACACTTTGTAAGTGTGAAACATTATATGGTTTTGTATCATAATCCAGCACTAATTCTGTATTACCTTTAATAACTGTTAACGGAATTTTAATATCGTGTGCCAATGCACCTATTTCCTCATTTTTTTCATTTTCTATTTTCCAATTTAAATACAGTGTTTCTTTTAAAGCATCTCTCATCCTTATCATTGAATCAATTGTATGGGAGAATTCCTTTATATTACTTTTATGCGTTTCAAAATCTAAATTCCCATTTTCAATTTCTAAAGATATTCTCTCAATTTTTGCAAATTCATGTTTCCAAAAACTTACTAATTTAAGTGTTATAATATAAACGTATAAAATATAAATATGATATATGCAGCTTTAGATAGAGTTATAGGGAGGTAGAAAAATGAAAAAAAGAATTTGCTCATTGCTTGTAGCTTGTTTCCTAGTAATATCAACTACATCTTCATTATGGGCAATAGGAAATTTAAATGATAATGAAAAAGAGGTTTTAGCTGCATTAAAATCAACAGTAGAAGTTGATGGTTCAACTGTCGGTTTACAAGATGCTGATATTAACACT
>OMGQ01001527.1_pt1 | contig 13013 bp, 14 predicted proteins | sample 1646071 | NCBI WGS metagenome assembly OMGQ01 (sample SAMN05578585, study PRJEB25193) | human gut metagenome | biome: Human Microbiome; feature: human-associated habitat; material: feces | host: Homo sapiens | place: USA:Birmingham | reverse complement strand
GGCACCCCTCCCGTCAGATACCTACCCTGTGTAGTCCCTTGTAAACTGTACTTTGATATAATGAAAATAACATATATTATGAAAGAAGGTGTATTTATGCTTGCAATGGCTGATACTGACCTTGAACAGTTTCTTCCAATATTTGCCCAAACCGGATGTCATGTTGCTTTTCTTGTTCCAACTCCTACTGGTTTTGGAAAATCCATAATGGATGCAACTGCTCCCGTTCGTGATTTACTTAGTGAACAAAATATACATGATTATACGACACAATTACAAGGTCCTGAAAACAAGGTACTTATTCAAACCTTTTTTGTAAATCAAAATGATTGCGATGAAACATCTGCATCACTTTACAGACCAGTAACTAAAAAAGGAGATCCAAGAATATGGTTTCATAATCTAAAAAAATATTGTAATCCATGTAATCTGCTTGCATTAGTTATTATTCAAAACAGTATCTATGTTTTCAATCTTTCTAATCCAGCTATTTCACAGTCACTGCTGAATCATGGATTTGCTTATAATCTTCTTCTTGAATCGGTTCATCAAGAAAATCTGATTGCAAACGAACTGCTTGAAAAAATACGAATTATTCATAACCGTGGCTTTATTCCTTCTATTACACCCGGGGATCCTGGCGTTGGCGATACTTTAGAAAATGCCCTCGGAATTAGTCGAAACAACTCACAATTACCTGATTACAAAGGTATTGAACTTAAAGCATCACGTATAACTCGCCATGGTGAGAAAAAGGCTAAAACAAGAAATACCCTATTTACTAAAGTACCCGATGAAGGTATGTCATATCGTGAAATTGTTGATCATTATGGGAAAATTCAGGTTCCACGAGGGAGTGAATTACCAAGACTTCAACTTTATGAAACACTTAGAAGTTCTAGACCAAATGCCTATGATTTAGTAATCCAAGTAGAACCAAACAGCGACAAACTACTTTTATTGCATGATGAGCCAAAAGATTCTGCTTCCCACTTAAGAAAATATGTTTCTGCTTGGTATATGCAATCCTTAAAAGAGCAATTATTGACTAAGCATCATGAAACATTTTGGGTAAAAGCACAATCTGAGGATCATAATGGAATTGAATATTTTCGTTATGACAAAATTCTTCACACGAAAAAACCAAATGCTTCCTTATTAGCGCCATTACTTGAAGCAGACAAGATAACTATTGATCTTGCGGCACACTATAAACCAGATGGCAAATGGCGTGATCATGGTGTTCTATTCAAGATGAACCCCGATGACATTCCATTGTTAATGGGTGATCCTGTTGAATATATTTTATAAACAATACGGCAGAGAATTTTTCTCTGCCGTATTGTTATAATACCTTCATTATTTCCTCTGCTACCGCTTTTGCCAAAAGAGGCGGCACTGCATTTCCTACCTGTGTAAATTGTGGTACTTCAACACGCCTTTTTAGTCCTCCAGTTGTTCTCTTACCAAGAAATTCAAAAGAATCATCAAATGATTGAAGTCTTGCCATTTCTCTAACGCTAAATGTTCTTGCTTCCCAAGGACTTATATAATCGTCAGCTATAGTTACTACTGTTGCGGATGGTTGATCACTTCTCCACCTTTGACGGATATTTTTCTTAGTCAGCAAAATTTCCGCATCTTCTTTTGAAACATTTCCTTTTTTGTAATATTTCACCGTTTCTTCAGGTGTAAGTCCTAAAGCATCACTACATAATTCGATTAACGCAGGTTTTTTTGATATATCTATACCAAATTCCATAACGCGTCTTTTAATTGCAGTTCCTGTTTCCCCTTCTTCAAATAAAGAAAATCGTTCCTCAACTATCGGAGAAATTTTTGAATACTCATTATTCATTATTTTCTTTGAAGGAATCGGTTTACCATCTATATCTGGCGTTCTACCATTTATACTATCTTGCTGATATTGAGTGAGTACAGGACAAACCTTTTTTCTTGTTTTCGATATTGAAATTAAATCCCCAATCGCATCAGTTAAAGTTAATTGTTCATCCGACTTTGTTGTTGGTTCTGGATACTGAGGAGGAGTAAGCCCTTTACGGTATCCCATAAAAATAATTCTATTTCTTCTTTGAGGAACTCCATAATCAGCAGCATTTAATATTCTAGGTTGCAATGTATCATAACCAATTTCATTCAACTCAGACCTTAAAATATCAGGAGTAACACTTCCATCAGGATATGTAATTCCTGTAATCCCTTTATATCCAACAAACTGCATATCAACAAATCCTTCAACGTTTTCAAGGACAATGTACTTAGGTTTTATCTGGCTTATTACTCTTACATATTCTCCAAAAAGCATATTTCGAGGATCTGACTTATCTCGCCTGCCAGCTCTGGAAAATCCTTGGCAGCTAGGTCCACCTATCATTAAGTCAATTTCTGGAACTTTATCTTCTTTGAATATTTCTAGATTAGATATACATTCATATATTCTATCTCCTGTTAAATCTCGAATATCTGCTCTTTCAAACCAAGTATTCTTACCTTGTATCAAACCAAGTTGCTTATGTCTATTTACATATGTCTTTTCAACCATATCACTAATATCTGAACTAAATAATATATGAAAACCGGCTTGAATTAGTCCTTCAGAGCAGCCCCCCGCTCCACAGAAAAGATCCACTGCGTATGGCATCCATTTTCACCTCCAATAGTAATTTTACCAGCCTTGCATTAAAAAGTCCAGGCATTTTTATAATCATATCATTATCTTAATAAAAAGTCCAGGCTTACTTTGTAATTCTATCATGATGTTTTACAAAAGTCCAGGAGTTTTTCTATCTTATTTCACACCAAAAATCGTTGTAATCATTTAATTTTTGATTCTATCTCCCACATACAAGTTTCTTCGTCTTGGATTTCTTTGGAGCCGTTGCATCCTGTACCTGTTTCGCCAGTTTTATTTTTTCTCTCACAGACGGCTTTTCCAATTTTTTCTCTGCTACCTTCTCCTTCAGATACTGTTCTGCTGATTCCAGATACTCTGCCAACGGTCCAGTCTTGTCCTCCGTGATAGGATTGATGTCTACTGCAATACCTGCAATCGTAAATCCATCCTCATGCAGTATATTAAAAAAATCATCTTCCCTTACGGTACCTTTGTAGTCCACCACCACATCCAGATCAGAACCGATTTCCTCAATTCCTCTGCATCTGCTACCGGACAGAATCACATTTTCCACCTGTGCATCAAGATTATTTTCTATAATTTTTGCCTGCACATAATATGACACCATTTCTTCAATCTCTTCGACATTCATTCCGTCCACCGGATGAAAATGTTCCTCTGTCTGCTCCCGGAAATCTTCAATTACTTTTGCAGAAAGCATATTTTCTTTCTGTCCAAGTTCAGTCCATAGTTTTCCAATCACATGATTCAGGTTGGGATTATCATTTTCCATCAGTTCAAAATGCATCTCCTGACAGTCTGATAATGAAGTCAGTTTCTCTATTCTATTATGATAGCTTCTGTACTGCACTTCATCTAACAGCTTTTCTTCCAGCCGGAAGGCTTCACTTCCTGAAATTCTATCCCAGATATCATTCTTTTCTGCTCGGATAACAAGACCATATCCGTCATCATGCCTCTGCTGTACCATGTGAAGGATATTCATTTCTCCATTGATCTTGCATGAGAAATCAAATTCATTATACCCTGCATCCCAGTAATATCCTGCCTGTGTCAATCTGATATCTGTTACATCTGCTGCCATAACCATTCCCTGCTCTATATCTTTTGTCTCTGTATTTCTATCTTCCATCCTGTTCTCCTTTTCTTAAAATAGCGGCTCATTAAGGCCGCAATCGTTGTTGCTTCGCAAGTTAGCAAGCAGTGCCCCCGTACGTACACGGGCGCGTTTTGCTTGTTGGAGGCACATCCCCAATCCCCTTAGAATGTCATCTTCGATGACAAACCGCGCCCTCACTTCGTGAGTGCTGATACATTCCTGCTCTGCCGGAATATAAAAAAGAGGGCAACCACCAATTTGTATTTTTGATGATTGCCCGTATTCTTATCTCTCCTGCTGCTGTTTCTTTTTCATGTCTTCCTCTATGTCCCAGCTCTGCTGAGCAGCATAGAAGGATTCCACATTTTGCTTCGCTATCTGATAATCCCGCATCTCTTTTTTTATTTTCTTGTATTCACTGTAAGCTGCCTTTTTCTCTGAAAGCAGTCTTGCAAATTTCTCATTCAGATCCTTTACCTTCGGTATTTTTCCATCCGGCAGTTTTGAAAATGCTTCCTTTGCCGCCTTGTGAAGAGTGATTTCATCCCGGTGTGCCTCGAAAAATTTCTTACTATACCCTGATTTTCGATAGTCAATGTAAGTTTCTCTGGTCTTGGCATAATTGATAATGTGAGTCTTGATCACTTTATTTGCTGCCATCTTCTCCTCTGCATCTTTGATGGTTTTCATCAGTTCATGGTATTTTGCAGAACTCCCATCCACCAATGCATCCAGCGTTTCCTTATCGTGAATATCATGCTGCTGTAAAAACAGAATAGATTCCGCAAACTGTTTCACATTATATTTTTTTGCCCACCGGACATATCCTCCGTTCTTTCCCTGTGCCATTTTTTCCTGAATATCAACTACCAGATCAAACTTACGCTTTTCGGTTTTTGCTTCTTTCCGGTCCGGTACTTTTTCATTTCTTTCAGGAGACTCTTTCTCTCCGGCAATCACTTTTTTCAGATTTTCTTCTGTAAAATTCTCTCCAAGTGAACGGAACCGGATGAAACGTTTCTGTTCTTTCCCACAGACTGCGGTATGCTTACCACGCTTGATCTCATATCCTTCTGCCTGTAAAAGTTTCAGAAGTTCTTCAAAATCTGCCGGTTTCTGATCCAGGCATTTCAGAATATCTTCCCGGATGACATCCCTTATGCTCACACGTTCCGGGTACTTTGTCCTCCGCTGTCTCTCACTCGGCTTTACCTTTGGAATAACAGAAAGTCCATGCTCCAGACAGATAATGTCGCTTAGTCTCTGCAATGCAATTCCGGAAAACCAGAAATCCCGGAACTTCCGGTCACACTCCAGATTGGTGGAATTGAATATGATGTGGTTATGAATATGTGCCCGGTCCACATGAGTTGCCACAATAAATGCGTGCTTCCCTTTTGTGAATCTCATGCCGGTTTCATATCCGACTTCGTTTGCTTCCTCCGGTGTGATTTCTCCCGGTTTGAAGGACTGGCGGATCTGATATGCAATCACATCTCCCTTAGGCTGCCGCCATGTCTTATGCAGATATTCCTTTTTTGCCTGAGCAAATTCCAGATCAACCAGCTCCGGATTACATTGATAAGATGAGATATATTTTCCCTCATCCGTTTTTTCTCCATTCATGGCATAATCGGTCCTGTCCTTCAGACACTGCATCACACTCCGGCCTTTATTCTGGTGCATTGCTATCAGTTTTGTTGCCGCCATCTTCTCACCTGCCTTACATAATTGCTGTCAGTCTGTCCAGCACTTTTCTCATTTCCTGCAAAATCTCTTTCTGATTTGTTCTCAGTTCTTCGATATCCTCATGATAAATGCTGCCTGTTTCGTTTGCCTTTTTGGCATACTGATTCAGATTATTGCCGGATATCTGTAAAAGGCGAAGAACTTCTTTTAAGTCAGAAAGATCCATCACAATGACATATCCATGAAGTGCCATCCGAATCATATATGCAGTGAGACTGGAAATACCAGCCTCCTGCATACGCTCATGAATCTGTCTGAGTTCATCTGCGGTCACTCTCAGCTCAATTCGTTTTGATCTTTCTACCATCCCTGGAACTCTCTTTCAAAACAACATCCCGGAACTGGCTTTCTGTCAGAAACAGGCGCAGGAGGCAGCACCTGTTTACTCTGTTCCTTTAATTTTTCCAGCACGGATTTTTTATCATCCGGTACGATTTCCAAAGTGCCTGCTGCCGGTTCCACTTTCACATTATTGATCACACCATCAAAGCTGTTGTCGTTCTGCTCCACCATATCCTCGATGCTCCTCATCGGATTTCTGCTGATGGAGGGGCTGGCTCCAGCTACTTCTTCCGGCTCACATCCTCCGGTATTGTCCGATACTTCCACCTCATGCTCTCCGTGTACTTCATCCCATTTTTTAATCTTTCTGGTTTTTGCCTTTTCCATATTTTCCTGCTCCCTTCTCAAAATTCAGTTCAAATACTGCTCTCTGGTTCTCATCAACTGTCATGATGACCGTAGTATCATAGGTCTTTCCGGTCTTCTTTGACTTACAGCCTTTCAGTGCCACTTTTCCATCAGAAAGAAGTTTTACAGCTATAGGCTTTGTCATCTTTTTGCCAAGAGCTTCAAAGAATCGGTTCTGCTTCCACAGCACAAAGTTACACTGCCTGTTCTCACAGGAATATCCTTTCTGCCTCTCGACTACATGCCTGCCACAGCAAGGACAGGTTCCGATTTCTTCCAGTACCGGATGCATGAGCACTTCTGCATCTTCAATAATCTTATAGGTTCTGACCAGTTCCGTGATCATCCCTTCGATTTCGTTCATAAACTCTGCATCCTGGAATGCTCCCTTCTCCACATCCAGAAGTTTCTGCTCCCATTCAGCTGTCATGGATGGGGACTGGATCTGCTCCGGCATGACCGTGATCAGTGCAACTCCCTTATGTGTCGGAAGAAGATACTTTGTCTTTTTGTTTCCCTTACGTTCCACAAATCCGATACGGACCAGTTTCTCAATCGTCGCCGCCCTGGTTGCGGAGGTTCCGATTCCTTTCCTCTCCACTTCATCCGGCATCTCATCTGCTCCGGCTCTCTCCATTGCAGACAGTAAACTGTCCTCTGTAAAATGTTTCTTGGGTGTGGTCTTTCCTTCCTCCATCTTAGGATTCTGTAATGGATAAGACTTTCCATTGGTCAGAACTGCAATGCAGGCCAGCATATCAGCATTCTCACTTTTTTCTTTCCTGTCATTTTCAGAATCTGTGCTCTCTGCGCTGCTTCCCATGATCCATTCCTGAATATCTCTCCATCCCTTTTCTCTGATGTTCTTTGCCTTTGCCCTGAATACTGTATCTGCACAGGTAAATTCCACATCCACTTCATTTCTCACTGCCGGATCTGCCAGAGCCGATAACAGCCTGGCTGTAATCAGGCTCAACACCTTCTGTTCCCCGGATGGCAGTTCTCCAAACTCTGCAGCTTCCACATTGACCGTAGGAATGATTGCATGGTGGTCACTGACCTTGCTGTTGTTGATTACCTGTTTCGGATGAACCGCCATTTTTTTGGTATATCCGAATTTTGCAGCCATCTTTCCTGCCAGATCAGGAATCATGGCTTCCATATCTTCTGTGAGAAAACGGCTGTCTGTTCTCGGATAGGTTACCAGCTTCTTTTCATAAAGGCTCTGGGTATAATCAAGTGTCTGCTGTGCCGTAAATCCCAGAAAACGGTTGGCATCCCTCTGCAACGCTGTAAGGCTGTAGAGCTGTGGTGCCTTCTCCTGCTTATCTGCCGTATTGATCTTTGTCACCTGTGCGGTTTTCTGTTCTTTCAGTACATTCAGGATATTCTCCGCATCCTGTTTCTTCTCGAAACGGTCTGATAATGCCGTAATACCTCCGCAACTGATGGACAGTCTGTAAATTGGTTCTGGCTTAAAGCCATCAATCTCTGCCTCTCTTTGCACGATCATGGCAAGCGTCGGTGTCATGACTCTTCCAACATTCAGTGTCTGTCCATACAGCGTTGAAAATAACCTGGTTGCATTCATTCCCACAATCCAGTCCGCTCGCTCCCTGCATAATGCCGCCCGGTAGAGATCATCATATTCCCTGCCATTTTTCAAATTTGAAAAGCCATCCGAAATCGCCTGGTCCTCCATTGAAGAAATCCATAAGCGCTCGAATGGCTTTTTGCATTTTGCCTGATTATATACAAGCCGGAAGATCAGCTCTCCCTCTCGTCCGGCATCAGTGGCTTCCACTAATCCGGTTACATCCTCTCTTTCCATCAGTTTTTTCAGAATTCCGAACTGCTTTCTGGTTGCTTCTGCAATCTGGTAATTCCATTCTGATGGCAGGATTGGAAGATCCTCATATCTCCACTTTTCATATTTTTCATCATAGGACTCCGGTGATGCAAGCTCCACCAGATGTCCCACACACCAGCTGACAATATAACCATTGCCCTCCAGGTAGCCGTCCTCTCTCTTATCTGCACCGATTACCTTTGCGATGGACTGCGCCACCGAAGGTTTCTCGGCAATTACTAATTTTATATTTTTTCACTCAAATTTTGTTTCCTTCTTTCATTTTTTATTTGCTTTTTGATAGCATAAATGCTATCATGTATATAGAATAAATATTTCCACTTGGAGAACATATACTAATGTACAACATTGACGAAGATTCCAATGGCAGATCAGAGCTTTGGGAATTTCTTGAATCTCTTCGAGTCAAAGCAGCTACAAACAAAGATGCCCGTATTCAATACAAGCAGATAAGTTTGTACATCCAGCTCCTCGAAGATAATGGTACACGGCTTAATGAAAATATCACAAAACACCTTGATGATGATATCTGGGAGCTTCGCCCAGGCAATAACCGTGTTTTATATTTTTATTTCAAAAATGATACCTTTGTGCTTTTGCATCAATTCCGCAAGAAAACTCAAAAAACTCCCAAGCGCGAAATTGAACGGGCAAAGACCGAACGCGATGATTACCTTGCCCGAAAGGAGGCTGAATGATTATGAAAACCTGGAATGACTATAAGGAACATGTAAGAACCGTTGATCCTAAGATTGGAAAGGACATTGATGAAGTTGAAAATATCTCTTCCATCGTCAGTGCCATGGTAGAACAGCGTACTGCTCTTGGACTTAGTCAGAGAGAGCTTGCTGCCATGTGTGGTATTCCACAATCATCCGTAGCCCGGATCGAATCCTGCAAAACAACCCCGAATCTTGGAACACTGCTTAATATTTTTCAACATCTCGGTCTGCAGCTTACAGTAAGTCCTACAAAACCTACCATTTAAAATCAAGGAGAATCTCTGCAAAGAGGTTCTCCTTATCACATTTCTTCAATTCACGTAAAAAGCCCGTCCAGAATAGATTGATTTATCTAATCTGAACGGACTCTTTTAAAATTCTGAAGTGTTCCCTGCGGGAATCGAACCCACAATTACAGCTTAGGAGTTCAAGCCCCCGTTGGAAACCTATATTATTTTGAGTTAGGATAAGTCAATGAAATCATTGATTTTTCTACCCTTCCTGTAAATCCATGTCAAAATAAGAAAACTGAAAATCATCTAAGTTAAGCACCTCTCGCTGACAAATGAGTGACATTGTCACCCTGAGGGTTCAACCATTCCGTTCCTACGAATTCATATTTATGGCTACCATTCTCATTTAGCAATGCAGTAATGATAACACTGTTTTCTTATTAGATTACTTATATTATAACGTGTACGAGGTCGGATGTCGATTGTTTTTTGACCATTATTTACTTCTATTTGCTTTAACTTAAAAAGCCGTAAGCTAATGCTCCCAGCTTTACATTTTTTTATTCCATCAGTTTTACAAACTTGAATTTGTCTCTATCAGAGTCCGTAATGAATTACCCACTTGTTATTGCTTAATGCATTTTCTAACAGCTTTTTCAGTTCGGATAGTTCAGAATTATCTGCAATGACATCAATAAATGCCTTTAGCGAACAAGGTGGAACAAGTGTAACACCACAGTATGCAAGCCCTTTGCCTTTGACGGAAAGTGTATGCCAATAGAAGTCAATGGATGTAAGCCTTTCGACAACGCCTTCCAAATAGGCGTCATCAACAGAAATACAGGCATATTTCCACGGCTCATACTCGTCATATCGCTTGCCCTGCTGAGGAGCATCCATCATAATTCCAAACTCGTGTTTTGCCATGTAGATCACCTCCACAAATATCGATTGAGATTTCACCTGTTTTAGGGAATTTTAAAATAACTGTTATATTTTGTTATTAAATTCTCTGCAAACCCTTGAAAACACTGGATTTATCGCAGGTGAGCTTTCCCTTATTGTTTCCCTTGTGTTATATCGTCCCGTCAGTGTTTACGAACTCTGATAAGGGCAAATACAAGGGCAAGAAAAATCTATAAAACAGTATAACACAAAATAAAAGTGACATGGTGAACTGATTGAAATGCTTCTGATTTTTGTAACAAATGACTGATTGAATGATAAGGAGATTCTATACGATGAGAACAATATTTGCAGAATACAATCCACACAGAAACAGCATTGATATTTATACTTCTGCTGGTTATATGCTCCGCATTGACTGTTGGGAAACCGAAAAGGATTTAAAAACCACACCCGGATCAGACTGTGCATTGAACGCACTTGCCATTGATAAACCGCTTGAATATGCAAAATTATATCTTGATGGAACAATGCAGATATGGGTAGATGCAGAAGATTCATTAGAACTATGGTGATTTTTTCAACAGCACTAAGGTTACTTTTTCCCAATCTCATTTATTGAGAATCGTCTTTTTACCGTGCATATATATTCAATATCTTTTTATCTATTATAATGAAATCAAGGGCTGGTCTAATGCCAGCCCTACAAAAATGAAAATTCACATAGAAAATAAATTTACAATTTTTCCGATATAAACCTGTTATCAACAAATACAAACATAATTTATATTATCGTATCTATTGATATGATATGTATTTCAAAGAGTTACCAGAAGTTTTTGAAAACTTTTCCCTTGTGATATTATCTAAAGCTCCTAATTTTATACTTTTCCCATGATGGAGCAGCTTATTTGACCGTATCTCTAGCACCAAAGATGTTGTATTCTATACTGATACATCAATAGAATTGCGAACTAACCTATTACCATTTTTGACAAGCGTAGATTCCACTGATTCTCTTGTAACGTTATCAAGAATGCTTGTATCAAACTTTTGTCCCGGTTTCCAATTTGGATTAGCCGATTTCACTGCTGCATACATAGCAGCTCTATACTGTCCTTCGTATTGCTCTAAAGTCCATGTACCACTTAAACGTTTGTCTTTACTTACGCTTAACTGATAATCCTTAAAAATATCTGAACGCTTAGTTGTATCACCATTTGAAAGACCATTTTCCTGAATAAATTCCTTCTTCACATTATCAAACATCTTTTGACGATATTCCTCAGATACACTTGTGAGTTGCTGCCACGATGTACCTTTGCTGGTAACATCCATTCCTGCTACTCCATTTGCATTCAGCAAATCACCTTCTGAATCAAATTGCTTCATCAGATTCTTAATAATGGTATCTCTTCCACCGAATGTTTCATATATCATTCTTTCTTCTGGTGACATCATGGCTTCATTTTGCATAATACCAGATAACCAGCCTTTTTCTTTCAAAGCCTTATATTGTTTGCTATTTGTATTGATGCCATTATACGTGTTACCTAATCCGCTGATATTCATTGCCATATAAAAACCTCCTTGTAAATAAATTCAAAATCCGTTTAGAATTAACTCAATGTTATATGGTATATATCGTCATAAATCTCCAAGAAATAAATTTCACCGTTAAGTGCCCTCACAATTATACAGGTAACTCACAATCCTTTAGCCAAAATCGCAGTTCCATAACAGTCACAGCAATTTTATATTTTACTTCGATTTCAACTTTTTCTGGCGGATTGGCTAAAAGCCTGTCAATATCCTGTTCCTCAACATCAGCCATTTTTGCTATCGTTAGCTTGGATATGCCATGATAGGAAACAAGCACTTCCAAAAAACCGCTTAATTGCTTATCCTTATCTTCAATCGCTCCAAAATACAGAAATCCTACTTCTATTTAAAATTCTGAATTATGAACTCAATTCCGTTACCAGTGAAGAATATCTTTTTGTCCGGTTCTTTATATCCTCCTCACTGACACCATAATAACAATATAAATCTCTGGCTATTTTCTTAAACCTTTTTATGACCGACTTATTTCCAGAGTAAGATATTCCAAATATATTCCAGGTATAATCTACCTCTATTTCCATTAAATCCTCACCAATTTTTATTTCATATAAATGAAAATCCATGGGAATTACATTATCAGGCATTTGGTCAATCAATTTATTTCTAATTTCCATTTCATTCAAAAAATTTTTAACAGATTCTTCATTATGAAAATCTGGTTTTGGAATATCCTTCCTTTGGCCCAAAAGTTCTGGTTTATGCTGCATAATCAAACTAGCTTTTAGATTTTTCTGTCGTTCTATCCAATTTGTTGCGGCAGGATTGATTTCCACTAAATCATAATGATCCTTTGCGTATTGCACCACTTCCGCAAGGGTATGCGGGTTGGCCGCTATTCTCTTTTCTATCCTTTTTCGTCTGGATTGATAGATAGCTTTTCGGATTCTAATCTTTAGAGATTGCTTTTGAGCTTCTCCAAATATAAAAACACTTGTGGGACCATCTTCACCATTTATTATGGAAACTTGATTGATACTTTTATTTTTCATAAGTGCCCTCTACTCACAAATCCCGATTATATCGGTGATTCACAATCTTTTAGCCAAAATCGCAGTTCCATAACCGTCACAGCAATTTTATACTTTACTTCGATTTCAATCTTTTCTGGTGGATTGGCTAAAAGCCTGTCAATATCATTTTCCTCAACACCAGCCATTTTTGCTATCGTTAGCTTGGATATGCCATAATAGGAAACAAGCACTTCCAACTAATGCATTGATTTGATATTTTCCTTTTACCGAACCCTCTTATGCCTTAATATCAAAACTTGATCTATCAGGTGCAGAAATACTCACAGATTCTGCTACAAGGCTCTGTGTCATACTTTTTACATCATTACCAGTTATGGATAAGGTATAATCACCCGTTTCTTTTCCTTCTGCCGATTTTTCTGCACGTTTCTTTGCAGCTTTTTCTTCCTCTGCTTTTTTAGCAGCTCTTTTCTCTTTTACTTTTTCCTCTTTTT
>OMGQ01001522.1_pt1 | contig 13078 bp, 22 predicted proteins | sample 1646071 | NCBI WGS metagenome assembly OMGQ01 (sample SAMN05578585, study PRJEB25193) | human gut metagenome | biome: Human Microbiome; feature: human-associated habitat; material: feces | host: Homo sapiens | place: USA:Birmingham | reverse complement strand
AAATGGGGACCTTTTGGGGCTGCTACATGAAATTGGAGGATTGACATGGAGAGATTGACTTATGATTTTTGCGTCGGCGATAAACATTGCTGGCAGGTAAAAGGCGCAGACAATTTAGAGTGCAGAGAAGTGTGTCGGAATCAAGGTGAAAATGGTTGTACTGACTGCCCTATTGCAAAGGCGTTTGACCGCCTCGCCGCCTATGAGGAAACCGGGCTGGTGCCGGAGGCAGTGGAGCACCTGAAACTCGCAAGCATGGGAAAGGCCATTGCGGAAATCAAGGAGTTTGAAGGTGTCCCCGTTGACCGCCTCCGCGAGCTGGCGCAGGCGAAGAAAAAGGGGCGGCTTGTGGTGCTGGAACACGCCGCGAAAAAAGGGGAAAAGAAACCTCCATGCTTTTACAACGATATGGGCCAGGAATTTTGCCTTGGGCTTGCACGGGGGGAGTGCGATGATGAACCAATTGACAGATGCAAAGAGTGCTGGTATTGCGAATCGACCCGAGAAGCCGCCGAGGCAGCGCTGAAGGAAAGGGAGGCAGAGCATGACAGATAAAGAGCTTGTAGAGCGGTTGCGGATACGTGCCAATGGCATGCTGGACGAATGGGATTCAATTCTATGTAAGCGTTCAGAGTTTATAACAGCAGCGAATCGCATTGAACAATTGCGCGCAGAACTCTACTTTGAAAAAATCGACAACACGAATCTCATAGGCGAACTTGCCACGGTGGCCGCAGAGCGCGACCGATACAAGGCGGAGAGGGATGCGGCGGTCAATGATTTAAAATACGCTAATAATTTTTATACTGAATGCTTTTTTTGTAAGTACGAAACCGATGAGGGGAGCACACGGTGCGGCAAAAAAGACTGCTGGGATGAGGCATTCCACTATAGCAAACACGAAATCAGCGATACGTCAAAAGCAATTGCGTTGGAGTGCATGATAGATGCGTCGAATCGCGAGAACCCGAAGCCGTCAACCAACGCCGACCGCATCCGTGCGATGGACGATAAGGCGATTTCGGTTTTATTGAACGCTGTGAAATTTAGGCGAGAATGCTTTATAAAAATACCGGATTTTTTGAGTATTAAAGATGCATATAAATGGCTCCAGCAGCCAGCAGAGGAGGAGCGATAATGGACTATGCCGATAGGTTAGACATGATGGACGACGACTGCGATATTCAGGGATACCCGTTGAACGATGACAGGTGTGCAGGCTGCCCGCTTGATGGGCATTGCGAATTTGTGGTTTGCCGTGAAAAGGAGGGTAGATAATATGTCCAGAAGAATAATCCATTGCTGCCTTGATATTTCAGGCGGAATAAAAAATGCAAAACAGCTAAGAGGCTGTATTACCGTTGACGGAAAAACGCTGACGACGACTGACGAAGTAAAATCCTTTTTATACAGTCAACTTGATATGGGAAGAAGAGTTTTGCCAATGGGTGATTGTGATAATTTTGATTACCAGCGTGGATGCATGGGACATGATGTAGAGGAGGAAAACCAATGAAGGAAGTATTTGAAAAGGCCATCCTTACATATGGCCAGACCGCGCAAGAGGATGTAGCTATCGAAGAAATGAGCGAGCTTATCAAGGCGATTTGTAAAATGCGGAGGGCTGGTGTAAACGAAAAGCCAGCGGCCACTGACGCCATCGTTGACGAGATCGCGGACGTGTCTATTATGATGGAGCAACTCTGCATGATGTACGAGTGCTTTGACGCTGTGGAAAACCGCAGGCAATACAAAGTGCGCAGGCTGGCAAACAGGCTTAAGGAGGCCCCGGCATGCTCGAAATAATCATAGCTTTCGCAAAGGCTGTGGGAATTGTCCTGCTGCTGTCCTGCCCTGTTGTTATGTGGGCGTGCTTGGTGGTTTCAGGGAGGTACGATGATGATTGAGCGAAAGTGCGAGGTATGCGGCGCACCGATCATTTTAAAACGTAAAAACACGCCGCGAAAGTACTGTAAAAAATGCGCCGAAAAGATAAAACTTGAAAATATGAAAAAAGCACAGCAGGCGGAAAAAGAGCGCGCGAGAATAAGGCGAGAGACTGAAAAATTAAAAGAGCGGGACAAACTCGGTGCATTTTTAAGGGAGCTGGATGAATATAACAACGAGCGCCGTAAGCGCGGAGAATGCCCTGTAAGCTACGGGAAATATGTGGCGATGCGCGGAGGATTGATAAATGGAATATGAAAAGCTTAAGAACTATGAACGATACTGGAGGGCCAATCAAAGCATTAAGCAACGCATCATGGCGATGAAATCCGCTGAAACCAGCATTACACCACAGGCCGGAGATGGTAGTCAGCACATAGGCGCACACGACCCGATGAAAGCAGTAGATATGAGAGTTGATTGGTGCGCATCACACAGCGAGGATTACGCCAAGAACCTTGCTGTGATGCGCGAAGTGGATAAAGCTATTGATTCGTTGCAAGACCCGTTAGAACGCGAAATTTTGCGGCTAAGATATACGGATTTTAGATATGGAACTCAAATGACTTGGACACAGGTAAAAAAAGCTCTTTATGGAATAATAAGTGTAGGCGAAAGAACTATTTATCGATTGCATGACGATGCAATTTATCATTTGAAAAATATTTAGATTAAGGGTGTGCAAAATGAAATCATGTATCTATGATGATTCTGGGAATATTGTGGCATATGCAGACAATGCGGATAAAATGAAAGATGGCTCATTCACATGTGATCAAATTAAAAGTTGTGGATTTTGCGTTGTGGATTTTGCAACGATAATGAAAATGAAATGAACTTGAATTAAGATTTGGCAGACTGTGGCAGTAAATGACAGTTAATGTCACTTGTAAACAGTATCAAAAATGAATTACAATATAATCGAGAAAGCGCGTAGAGAAATCTGCGTGCTTTTTTCATTCTGCGCTGTGGAACGCCATGACACCGATCCGTCAAAGCCCGGGCAAAGCGCGGAAAAAAGCGAGCTGCCACCGATCAGGCGATCCTGTGGGGCCGACGCTGGCAGACGTGCCAACCGTGAGAGCCGGTTAATACCGCCGCGGGTCGGGAATATAACCCGCATCAGTTTTATAGCTCATCTGCCATGTGTAGAAGGAGTATACGAAAGCGTCCCAGTCCTTGGGCGCTTTTTGCAGAATGGAGCCGCGCAAGCTCCTTGCAGGAGCGTATCATGCGCGCCGGTAGACAGCAGCCAGGATTGTGATACAGACCCCGCCACGCGAGCCGGAAGGCAGCGTACCATGGCGGGGTAGACCTATAGGAGGATACAACATGCAGATAATCAAAGCGATAGCCTTTGTAATCGAAGCAATTATGGCAATATATTGGCTATTAAAAGATGATCGCCAAAGAGCGATTTTCTATATGATTCTAATGTTGTTCCTTGTTTGAATATGTGTTGCTTGTCTGCGTGAGGTCAAACGGCACACCAAAGCATAACGTATCGGTTGAGAACGGCTTCGATGCGTATCGGAGAACGGGTAATTAGAGGCCCGTAATACGTGACGCGCCTCAAAGTACAAGAGGCTGACACGACGGAAAGACGTCGATGCATGGAGAAAGAGCTGGGCGGCACAGCAGCTTAAAGGTATAGCCTGGTAGCGTTCACGGGTTCAAATCCCGTTTTCTCCATATGCCAATTGGTAAAGCAACCCGGACGCACACCGGGTCAACAAAGCAATGATGCCGGGGAAAACCCGGCAAGAAGATTTAGCCATACGGCTGAGAATAGATTTTAATAAAGGGCGGGATTGCATGATAAGCAGAATTGAGCTTGACAAACTTTCTCGCATGTTGGCTGAGGGACGTGAGGTCGTATGGTATAACAGCGCTGCATGGGAGCAGAAACGCAATGAGGTGCTAAGGTTTGATCATTATGAATGCCAGCAATGCAAGGAGTTAGGGAGATATAGCAAGGCCGTTATCGTGCATCACGTTAAGCATTTAAAAGACAGGCCAGATTTAGCGCTGTCTATATGGGATGAAGAAACAGGAGAAAGGCAGCTTGTGAGCGTGTGTAAGCGGTGCCATGAGGGTTTGCACCCGGAAAGCCAGCGTCAGTACGCAAAAATGGCGAAACAAGTGACACAAGAGTGCTGGGATTGACAAAGATCCCCCCCCATCAGAAAAAAGCATGTTGCCGTTGCAGCTCTTACTCGTGTGGGTCCATGGCATTCCGGGGATTTCCGCGCGTAGGTGAGGGGGTGTAGGCAAAAATGGATGGAGGTGTAATGTAATGGCTGAAAAACGTAAAAAAACTGTGAGCGTATGGGCAGAAACGCAGGAATACAAAGAACTAAAGAAAGATATGCTCGATGACCTAGATGCGCGCGGCCTGGTTGGGCGGCAGTATGTGGACAAAGTGGACGAGTATCTGAATTTATGGTGTTGGCTACAAATGCTAAATGAAGATGTGATGACGCGCGGCGTCTATGTAGAGTATTCAAACGGTGCCACACAAAAAGGAACCACAGATAATAAAAGTCTAACGATTGCGACCCGCGTATCTTCGCAAATGCTTGCAATTTGGACAGCTCTTGGTTTCCGCGAACAGGCGGCCGGTGCCAAACCGCAGGCGGGCGGTGAGGATGATGAGCTGTGAGTTTCCATTAGAAGTGCGGCGCTACATCGAACAAGTGGAGGCGAACAAACCGCGTGCCTGCAAGGAGCAGCACGCCTTGGTGGCGCATATCAAAAAATGTTTTGAAACCGAAGATTTGCATGTGGATGCCGAACAGCTGGGGAAGTACCTTGGGCTAGTTCGGTATTTTCCTTATGAACGGCTTTTCCCTTGGGAAGAGTTTCTGATTGCCCTTTGGGATTGTACCTACAAAGCGGACGGAAGCCCTCGCTGGAAAACCGTACTTTGCATGGTCGGTCGCGGGGCAGGAAAGGATGGATTTATCGCATTTGACAGCGCCTGTTCCATTTCTCCTTATAATCCAGTGAATCATTACAACGTAGATATCTGCGCCAACAATGAAGAGCAGGCGGTAACGCCTGTGAAAGACTTGGCGGAAGTGCTTGAAAGCCCGAAGTACGAAGCCAAACTGAACAAGCACTACTACCATACCAAAGAAATCATACAAGGGCGCAAAAACAAGGGCGTGATGAAGGGCCGCACAAATAACCCAAAGGGGCGAGACGGTATGCGCAGCGGCAAGGTGGTGTTCAATGAGGTGCATCAGTTTGAAAACTACGATAACATCAAGGTGTTTATCACGGGTCAGGGCAAGGTGGCTCAACCCCGCGTAGGGATATTTACTTCCAACGGAGAGGTAAGTGATGGCCCGCTGGACGATTATCTGGCCAGAGGCAACCGCATATTGTTCGATGGCGAGCCAGACAATGGTTTTTTACCGTTTATCTGCCGCTTGGAAAATAAGGAGCAGGTTCACGATTCGGAAAATTGGTACATGGCAAATCCGTCCCTTTATTATCTGCCTCACCTGCGTCAAGAAATCGAAGACGAATACCGGGACTGGATAGACCATCCAGAGCAAAACGGGGATTTTATCACCAAGCGCATGGGCATTCGGGCCGGGTTTAAGGAAATCAGCGTGACAGATTATGAAAAAGTGAAGGCAACGGCTCGGGAGCTACCGAGTTTGAAGGGATGGTCTTGTGTGGTCGGGATCGACTATGCGGAGTTATCCGACTGGGCGGCTGTCAATCTTCATTTCAGGCGCGGGCAGGAACGGTTTGATATCAATCACGCGTGGGTGTGCGATCAGTCTAGGACTTTAAGCCGTATCAAGGCCCCGTGGAAGACTTGGGCCGGACAGGGTTTGCTGACGGTGGTGGAGGATGTGAGCATTCATCCAGACTTGCTGACAGAGTATATCCGGAAGGCGGGAAAGCAGTACAACATCAAGATGTTAGCCATGGATCATTACCGTTGGACGCTGGTTTCCGAATCTTTGCGCCAAGCAGGATTTGACGCCAACGACAAAAGCCGTGTGAAACTGGTGCGCCCATCAGACATTATGATGGTAGAGCCCGTGGTGCAGGAATGCTTTGACCGGGGGCTGTTTTGTTGGGGGGATAACCCGTGCTTGCGCTGGGCAGTGAACAATACAAAGCGGGTGCGCAGCTCGAAGAAAATGGGCGTGGACACCGGCAATTACATTTACGCCAAAATCGATGGAAAAAGTAGGAAGACAGACCCGTGGATGGCGCTGGTGGCAAGCATGACCGTAGAAACGGCTCTGGGAGACGGGCTGCCCGTACAGGCGCCGCCACTGCCCGCCATTGCATTTTAAGGAGGTGGTCTTTTGGGGTTTAGATTTTGGGATTTTTTAAGGCCAAAAAATGGAACGGCAAAATCGGTTGAGATCACATGCAATGAAATGTTTGAAGCAGCGCAGGAGTACCGCATACGGGAGCTTTGCTTCTGGATTTGCGTGGACATGATTGCCAATGCCATTGGGCGGTGTGAGTTCCGTACATTTCGCGGAAACAGGGAAGTATTTGAGCGTGAATATTACCTGTGGAATTATGAGCCGAATGCAAACCAGAACTCAACCATGTTCCTTCATAAGTTGATCGCCAAGCTCTACCAAGAGAATGAAGCGCTGGTTATCAATACCCGCAAACGCGATGGCTATGAGGCTGTGGTGGTGGCGGATGATTGGGAAGAGCCGGAGGACTACCCTAGTAAGCAGAACGAATACAAGGGCGTAGTGGCCGGCAATGTCAGCTATGAAAAAACATTCCGGGAAAGCGATGTGCTGCATCTGAGGCTGAACCATTGCAACATCAAACCTGTCATTGATGGGCTTTACCAATGCTATTACAGGCTGGTGGATGCGGCTATGCGCAATTACCAGTGGGACAAGGGACAGCACTGGAAGGTGCACGTTGCCCAGCTGGCGCAGGGCGATGAAGGTTGGGAGAAACAATTCCAGAGCATGATTGAGGCCCAGGTTCGGCCGTTTTTGCAAAGCAACGGTTCTATTCTGCCGGAGTTCGACGGCTATGTGTATGAGAATGTCAGCGGGGCAAACAGCACTAGCGACACGCGGGACATAAAAAATCTTGTGGAGGATATTTTTGATTTTACGGCTCGAGGTTTTTTGATACCGGCGGTACTGGTGAATGGAAAAGTGGAGGGCACAGCCGATGCAAATACACGCTTTTTGACCAACTGCATCGACCCTATCTGCGACCAGCTTCAGGAAGAGATTACACGCAAACGCTATGGCTACGACCTCTGGAGAGCCGGCGATTTCTTGCGGGTGGATTCTTCCAGCATTATACATTTTGATTTGTTTGCCAATGCAGCCAACGTGGAGAAGCTGGTAGGGAGCGGCGCGTACACGATCAACGATGTACGGCGGGCGGCAAATCAATCGACGATCAACGAGCCTTGGGCCAATGAGCATTATATGACGCGGAATATTGCGACCATGAACGATGCGGCACGCGCCCTATCTGCTCAGGAAGGAGGGAAAATGGATGCGTAAGAATATGTGGGAGATCAAACAGGCTGCGGACGGCCAAAGCATTGACCTATATATCTATGGTGATGTGCAGGACGATGATTATAATTTCTGGACTGGAGAGACGATCCGCAGCGAGACCAGCGCCAATGCCTTTCGGGAAGAACTGGCCAAATATCCAAACGCGACTCAAATTAACGTGTACATCAACAGTTACGGCGGAAGCGTGTTTGAGGGGACGGCCATTTATAATCAGCTGCGCCGGCATCCCGCACATAAGACTGTATATGTGGATGGATTCGCTTGCTCCATCGCGTCGGTGATTGCCATGGCGGGCGACGAAGTAGTGATGCCGCGCAACGCACTGATGATGATCCACAATATGTGGATGTGTGCCGTGGGAAACTCTGCCGAACTGCGGAAAGCGGCCAATGATCTGGATATCATCAACAATGCTGGGCGGCAGGCTTATCTTGCGAAAACAGGAGAGAAACTTGACGAAGGCCGATTGACAGAGATGATGGACGCAGAGACTTGGCTGACCGCTGAAGAATGCATTGCCCTGGGACTGGCCGACCGTTACGCGCAGCAGGATGCCGATATGAGCAAAGCGGCCGATGTGCTGCAAAAGGCAAATCTTAACCTTGAGCAGCGCATCAGCCTGCAGAAAAGCTTGGCTGCTCAACTGCGGCAATTGACTGAGGTCAAGCCCAACGCAGACCTAGGTAAGAAAGAAAAACAAGAGCAGCCGGAAGGTGTTGTAAAGATGCTTGCCGGCGTTTTTATGCCCAAAAAGTGAAAGGAGAAAAGATATGAAATCCAATGACATTATGAACCGAGAGGAAGTGCGGGGCCTGATGCAACAGGCAATCCGCGATAACGACAATGATGCTTTTGCCAAGGCTTTTGACAAAATGCTGGGCTGTATCGAAACGGACATCAAAGAGGAATACGAGCAGCGCGTAGGCGATTTGCAGCAGGAGATGGACAGCCGCATCCTGGCTGCCCGCGGTGTGCGTCAACTGACCAGTGAGGAACGCAATTACTTCCAGAAGTTGGGCGAGGCCATGAAGGCAAAAGACCCCAAACAGGCCCTGGCAAATCTCGATGTGGCGATGCCCACAACCACCATCGACGCCGTATTTGACGAATTGCAGACGGCCCACCCGCTGCTGTCCCGTATCAACTTCCGCCCGTCCGGCGGCGCTGTGAAGGTGATCATGAACACCAACGGCTATCAGGAGGCCGCCTGGGGCGAGCTGTGTGACGAGATTGTCAAAGAGCTGACCAGCGGATTTAAGAAGATTGATACCATGCTGCTGAAACTCTCGGCGTTTGTCCCCGTTTGCAAGGCTATGGTTGATCTTGGCCCCGAATGGCTGGAAAACTACGTGCGCCAAGTGCTGTATGAGGCGCTGAGCAACGGCATGGAAGCGGGCTTTGTGACCGGCGACGGCAACGGCAAGCCCATCGGTATGACCCGCCAGGTGGGCGATACCGTGACCGTGGTGGGAGGGTCCTATCCAGAGAAGGCCAAGGTTGCGCTGACCGACCTGTCCCCTGCCACCATCGGCAATTTGGTGAGCATCATGGCTGCCGATCCCAATGGCAAGCCACGCCGCGTGCAGGATGTGATCTTCCTAGTGAATCCGCAGGATTACTTCCAGAAGGTTGTGCCCGCCACAACCATCATGGCCCCCGACGGCACGTATCGCAACGATGTGATGCCATACCCCATGTCTATCATCCAGACCCCGGCACTGAAGCGCGGCGAGGCGGTGATCGGAATTGCCTACCGTTATCTGGCGCTGGCCGGTACATCTCCCGAGGGTCGTATCGAATACAGCGACCACTACCGTTTTCTGGAAGATGAACGCGTGTATCTGATCAAGGCATACGCAAATGGAATGCCCATGGATAACAACGCCTTTATTTTCTTGGATATCAGCGGCCTGCGCCCCGCCACCTATAAGGTGACCATGGTGGATGAGCCTGCGCCCAGCAAGAACGCCAACCTTTCCGACCTGAAAATCGGCAGCCTGACGCTTGACCCCAAATTTGCCGAGAACACCACGACTTACACCGCGACCACGACCAACGCGACCAACACCATTACCGCCGTACCGGCTGACGCAAGTGCCGCCATTGAAGTGAAGGTGGGCGATACGGTGATTGATAACGGCAGTGCGGCCACTTGGGCTTCCGGCGCAAACACAGTGGACGTAAAAGTAACTGCGGCTGACGGCACCACCATCAAGACATACACCGTCACTGTAACAAAGAACTGATGGCGGCAGTACTGCCTAACGGGCTGCTCGACGACGTGAAAAATTATCTGAACGTTACCTGGAACGACGAGGCCACCGACAAAAGAATCGGTGGCCTCACTGCGTCCGGGATGGCGTACCTTGACCTGAAATATGGGGACAAGGCGGATTACACGCTGGACGGTATGCCACGCACGTTGCTGATGGAGTACGTGCGATACGCCCGCGATAGCGCCCTGGATGTGTTTGAAAACAACTACCAGGCGATGCTATTGGGGATGCAGAACGAAAGACGGGTGAAAGCTTATGTGGAGAGCTCCGACCAGGCCCAGAGAGAATGACATCTCTCAAACTTACAGCGACGGCGTGCTGACGGTGTACACTGCCGTAGATGTTGCAAAACCTGGTTATGCTCCTGTAAAAAAGCTGACCAAAAAAATTGACCTGTGTTATGCAGAGCGGAGGCTTGGAATACAGCGTTACTATGACGCCTTGCAGAACCAAATTCAGGTAGAGCGCGTGCTGCGCGTGCAACGGGCCGGAGATGTGACCAGCCAGGATGTGGCCATCACCGAGGACGGGAAACAATACCGCATCGATCTGGTGCAGTCAGTAGATGCGGTATATCCGCCCAGCATGGACCTGACATTATCAAAAATAATACAGGAACTGAATGCAGAAGACTTTATGGAGAGTGAGCCATGAGATGGTACGATAGAATCATTCGAACACACACAAAGGTAACGGATGCTGTAAGCCATTTTGAACGTATGAAATCAGACCGCTATTTTGTTTGGCAAGAAGATGGTGCGAATGATTTTAACGCAAATAATTTGCATTCAGAAAAAGCCGTTGTCGGGACGACAGATCTGTTCACGAAGCGTGAGTTTGACCCGTGGAAAGATGAATTTGAAGCAGCTTTAAACATGGATGATAATATCAGCTGGTATTTAAATAGTGTTCAGCGAGAAGAAGATACTGGCTTCGTCCACTACGAATGGGTCTGGCAGGTAATGGATGGTGTTTAATATGGCCAAATACCAATTCAAAGGCCTCGATGAATACGCACAATATCTGCAAAAAATCGGAAAAAACACGCCGGAAATTCTCGGTGCGGGCGTATACACAATGGCCGATATTGTTACAAACGAGGTACGCAAGGCCCTTGATGCGCTTCCCGCTGTAGAAGAAAAGTTTGCGGTTGCGGCGTACAAAAACGGAACGCAAACATCCCTCACAAAATCCCAAAAAAAAGGCTTACAAAACAGTCTTGGAATTTCGGGCATGCAGAATGACAACGGTTTTTTAAATGTAAAAATAGGGTTTGATGGGTACAACAACGTACGAACAAGAACATATCCAAAAGGCCAACCGAATGCATTAATTGCGGGAGCAACGGAATCTGGGAGTAGTGTAAGAAAGAAAACACCTTTCATCCGGCCCGCAGTAAATGCGTCAAAAAAACAGGCTATTGATAGTTGCAAGGTAGTTATTGATGAAAAAATTTATGCTCTTGAAAAGAAATGACGAATAAAAAACACTTGAAGGAGAATGTGAAATGGTAACAACTGGTTTTTCAATGCCCTATGTCGCCAAATATGCCAATACAGGCACAACAGTTACTTATACTAGCGGAATGGATTTAGCGCGAGGCGTAAGCCTGGCGCTTGAAATCGATACGGCTGATGATAACAATTTCTACGCCAACAATGTTCTGGCAGAGGTGGAAACGGCACAGTTTACAAGCGGATCAGCGACAGTTACGGTGGATGGTCTATCAAATGAAGCGGCTACTTTAATTTTTGGACTTCCTGCCCCTACATCGCTTGAAGTAGGTGCGCCTGAAACAACTGTACAAATGCAGGGATATGGAGAGGCCCTGAATCCTCCGTATGTTGGATTCGGATGTGTCCGCAGAACTCAAATGGAGGGGAAAGTGGAGTACTGGCCGCTTATCCTCCCAAAAATCAAATTTGGGTTGCCGTCTGATGAAATGGCCACGCAGGAAGATCAAATCGACTGGCAGACACAAGAGCTTACGGCTACTATACAGCGTGATGACACCACAGCAAAAAATTGGAAGGTTATTTCTGCGGAAGGCCTTGCCACAGAGGCAGAGGCTTATGTGGCTGTAAAAGCATTTCTTGGGGGTGCTGGAGCATGAATTTGAGCGTATGCGGCATTGAATATCCGGTGGCATATACAGTCGAGGCGCAAAATACCATTGCAAAACGGTTTGATGGTATAGAAAATATTGAAAAGGCATTTGACAACAGTGATATTGCAAAAATGGTGGATAACGTTGCGTTTATCGCATCGGCGCTGATGTCTGGTGCGGAACACCGGGAAAGGGTGCGCTGCGCGATGTTTAGCATTGAATGTGATGCCAAAACAGCGCCTACATATGAAATGCTTTGCGCTGTAATGTCTCCATCCGACATCAAAACAGCCATGGAAGTCATCATGGCCGCAATTAAAGAGGGAAACCAAGTTACGGTAGAGGTTCAGCCTGAAAAATCAAAAAACGCAAAGGCCACGCAGTCAAAATAACGGCTGCGTGGCTGCTTTATATCGGATTAAAGTCAGGGCTTTCCAAAGCGGAGGCCCTGACTTCTTTTCCTGGGGAAATTCAGGATTTGTCATCATGCATGGCGATTGCAAATGGTGCAAAGCAAAAAATTAAGCTGACACTTGAAGAAGCGCTGAATGTGAGGTGAGAATGTGGCAGTAAACATAGGGCCAAAAATCGGGATTGACGGAGAAGCGCAATTTCGAAAAGAACTTAATAACATTATACAGCAGTCAAAGACGCTGGCCAGCGAGATGAAAGCGGTTACATCGGCGTTTGATAAAAACGACAACAGCCAGGAGAAACTTGCCGCACAGTCAGCCGTTTTGACAAAACAGATTGAGACACAAGAGCAGCGTATTGAGCAGCTAAAAAAGGGGCTTGCTGCTTCCGCTAAGGAATTTGGAGAAGCTGATACACGTACTCAAAAGTGGAAGCAGGCCGTTAATGATGCTACATCAGAATTAAACAATATGCGCTCAAATCTAAAAGGCCTTGATACTGCGGTTGATGATACCGCTGACAACCTTGATGATGCCGCTGATTCTGCGCTGTCTTTTGGAGACGTTCTAAAGGCAAATGTGCTAAGTCAAGCAATTGTAAACGGTATAAAAGAGCTTGCATCTGCGTTTAAAGATTTTGCTGTATCAGCAATTGAAAGTGCCGCTGATGTTAAGGCGCAGGTTGCTCAATTTGAACAAACCTTTGGAGATCTTGCGGACACAGCAAGAGAAAAAATGAATAGCGTTGCCGAAGCAACAGGAATCGTTCCTACGAGACTACAAAGCGCCTTC
>OMGQ01001519.1_pt1 | contig 13092 bp, 8 predicted proteins | sample 1646071 | NCBI WGS metagenome assembly OMGQ01 (sample SAMN05578585, study PRJEB25193) | human gut metagenome | biome: Human Microbiome; feature: human-associated habitat; material: feces | host: Homo sapiens | place: USA:Birmingham | reverse complement strand
GAACCGCATGACCTTGGTAAAGCTCTGGGTAGAGGGGGAAAACAGCCTGGAGACCGTCTCCACGGAGAACAGCCCGGCGGGCCGGGAGCTGCTGCGCTACGGCGCCCTGTGCTGCGATGGCTCTGTGCTCTACAAGGAGGACGGCACCGAGCAGCACATCGGCGACCCCACCGAGACTTCCATTTTGGTGGCGGCCCACAAAAACGGCATGGAGCAGGATGAGCTGAACCGGCAGTATCCCCGGCTGGCAGAGCTGCCCTTTGACTCTGACCGGAAGCTGATGACCTCTGTCAACCAAATCGACGGGAAGATCGTGGCCATTGTCAAGGGCGCTTTCGACATGATGGCCGCCCGGTGCGTCTCTGGCAACCTGGAAGCCGCCAAGGAGAAAAATGACGAGATGAGCCGCGGCGCCCTGCGGGTGCTGGCGGTGGGCTATAAATTCTTGGAGGAGGCGCCGGAGGACCCCACCAGCGAGGAGCTGGAAAACGGCCTGACCCTTTTGGGCCTGGTGGGCATGATTGACCCGCCCCGTCCCGAGGCCAAGGCCGCGGTTGCCACCTGCCGCCAGGCCGGCATCAAGCCTGTGATGATCACCGGCGACCATGTGGTGACGGCCTCCGCCATCGCCAAAGAGCTGGGCATTCTGGAGGACGGAGACAAGGCCATCACCGGCGCCCAGCTGGACGCTATGACGGAGGAGCAGCTGGACCAAGAGGTGGAACACATCTCCGTGTACGCCCGGGTTTCCCCGGAGAACAAGATCCGCATTGTCAAGGCCTGGCAGCGCAAGGGCCAGGTGGTCTCTATGACCGGCGACGGCGTCAACGACGCCCCTGCCCTGAAGGCCGCGGACATCGGCTGCGCCATGGGCATCACCGGCACCGACGTGGCCAAGGGAGCCGCCGATATGATCCTCACCGACGACAACTTCGCCACCATCGTCTCCGCCGTGGAGCAGGGCCGGGGCATCTACGCCAACATCAAGAAGGCCATCCACTACCTGCTCTCCTGCAACATCGGAGAAATTCTCACCATCTTCTGCGCCACGGTGTTCCACTTCCACCAGATGCCTCTGGTGCCGGTGCAGCTTCTGTGGCTCAACCTGGTCACCGACTCCCTGCCCGCCCTGGCCCTGGGGGTGGAGCCGGTGGAGGAGGGGGTCATGTCCCAGCCGCCCCGGGACGCCCACGCCTCCCTCTTTGCCCACGGCTTTGCCTTCCGGCTGGCCTGGCAGGGGGTGATGGTGGGGCTGCTGACCCTGGCGGCCTATTTCCTGGGGGAGTATGTGCTCTCCGACCCCGGCGAGGCCCACGCCGCCGCCAACACCATGGCCTTCGCCACCCTCACCCTGTGCCAGCTCTTCCACGCCTTTGACGTGCGCAGCGAGCGCTCGTCCCTTTTTCACATCGGGGTGTTCTCCAATCCAGCCATGAACAAGGCGTTTCTCATCGGCCTTACCATGCAGTTGGCCGTCCTGTGCGTGCCGCCCCTTCAGGTGGTGTTCAGCACCGTTCCCATGAGCCCTCTGGAGTGGGCCGTGGTGCTGGCCCTGGCCATTACCCCCGTGGTGGTGTGCGAGCTGGCCAAGGCCGTGAGCCGCGGCCGGACCCGCCGTCCGGCGCGGGCGGAGAAGGTGGAGCCGGCCTGTGCCCGGCGCTGAGCCGGGACGAATCAAGAGGCGGAATTCCCCCCGGCCGCAGGCCGGGGGGAATTCCGCCTCTTGTGCTGTCTGTAAACGGATTTATGCCTGCGCCTCCTCGGGCGCGCGCTCCTCCTTTACCTCGCGGATGAGGATGAAGGGGGTCAGCTCCCGGGACTGGCCCGCCGGGTTGTCCCGGATCAGGCCCTTGAGGGTCTCGTCGTCCAGGGTGACGGAGGACGCCTTGCCCAGAATCTCCACGTTCAGATCGTTGGCGTCCACAATCATGGCCTGCACGCCGGTGGCGGCCTCGATCTCGTCGCACACCTTGCCGGGGTTCTCCGGGATGCGGATGCCGAACTCGCCGTACTCCTGGAACTCGTGGTCGTAGAAGCCGTCCAGGCCGGACACCTCCTGGCCCACCATCTCGTAGAACACGCCCCGTTTGCCAAACAGCTTGGCCACGCCGGCGCAGAACGCGGCCCAGAGCACGAACAGGGCGCCCCGCTCGTTGATGGCGAACTGCATCTTGTAGGGGCTGTCCACGCCGATGCCGGCGGAGGAGTGGGAGGCGAAGCGGGACAGGAACCGGGCCAGGCGGCCCACCTTCATGTCCTTCTTGTAGACCACCCGCTTCTGGCACAGGCCGATGATCTTCTCGCTGGAGGAGAGCAGGTCGCCGGGCTGCCACAGGGGCTTGACGTACTGCTCCACCAGGTCGATATAGCTCTCGCCCACCTGGACGAAATGGGTCTGGATGGCGTGGCGGGCGTAGGCCTTTCCGCCCACCTCTATGGTGACGCTCTTTCCCTCGTTTGCGCGGAATTCCATGGCAAAACCTTCTTTTGTGTTTATTGTCCCTCCTATTATAGCCAGCCGGGGGACAATGTGCAACCTAAAGTTTTGCTATAAAGCCTCAAATACCCTTGTTCTGGGGGATTTTTGGCAGGCTGTCGAAACCCTTCTGCAGGTCGGCATCGGTGGGGATGGAATCGCTCATCTTTCCGCTGAGGTAGTTCTCATAGGCGGTCATATCAAAGTACCCGGTACCGGTGAGGCCGAAAAGGATGGTCTTGGCCTCGCGGCTCTCCCTGCACCGCAGAGCCTCGTCGATGGCCCCCCGGATAGCGTGGGCGGATTCAGGGGCGGGGAGAATGGTTTCCCGCTTGGCAAAGAGCACCGCCGCCTCAAAAACGCGGGTCTGCTCATAGGCCACCGCCTCCATATAGCCGTCGTGGTAGAGCTTGGAGAGGATGGGGCTCATGCCGTGGTAGCGCAGGCCGCCGGCGTGGTTGGCGGAGGGGATGAAGCCGCAGCCAAGGGTATACATCCGGGCCAGGGGGGTGACCCTGCCGGTGTCGCAGAAATCGTAGGCGTACTTGCCCCGGGTGAGGGAGGGGCAGGAGGCGGGTTCCACCGCCACGATGCGGGGATTCCGTATCCCCCGCAGCTTGTCGGCCATAAAGGGGGCGATCAGCCCGCCCAGGTTGGAGCCGCCGCCGGCGCAGCCCACCACCACGTCGGGATATTCCCCCAGCTGCTCCATGGCCAGCTTGCTCTCCAGGCCGATGATGGACTGGTGGAGGAGCACCTGGTTGAGCACGCTGCCCAGCACATAGCGCTTGGCGCCGCCGCTCTGGACGGCGGACTCCACCGCCTCGGAGATGGCGCAGCCCAGGCTTCCTGTAGTCTCCGGGTGGTCGCGCAGGATCTGGCGGCCCACCTCAGTCGTGGGGGAGGGAGAGGGGGTGATAGAGGCGTCGAATACATTCATCACCGCCTTTCGGAAGGGCTTCTGCTCGCAGGAGCACTTGACCATAAACACGTCGCAGGTCAGGCCGAAGTAACTGCACGCCTCACTGAGGGCGGTGCCCCACTGGCCGGCGCCGGTCTCAGTGGTGACGCCGGTTAGGCCCTGCATCTTGGCATAATAGGCCTGGGCCACGGCGGAGTTGAGCTTATGGGAACCGGAGGTGTTGTTCCCCTCAAACTTGTAGTAGATCCTGGCCGGGGTATCCAGGGCCTTCTCCAGCTCGTAAGCCCGAATCAGCGGGGAAGGGCGGTACATCTTATAGACGTTTTGAATGGGTTCCGGAATATCCACATAGGCGGTGGCGCCATCCAGCTCCTGGCGGGCAAGCTCCTCGCAGAAGATGGGGGAGAGGTCGTCCACACCCAAGGGCCGGAGGGTACCGGGGTGGAGCAGAGGATCGGGCTGCTCGGCCATGGCGGAGCGCAGGTTGAACCACTTCTGGGGCATCTGGTCCTCGGTCAGATACAGGCGGTGGGGGATCTTGCTCATGTTGATACACTCCTTTTCTGTGTTGCAGGGGAAAAGGGTACAAAAAAGCCCTTCGTCCCCAAGATTGTTTCTCTGGGACAAAGGACTGTAGCTTCAGCCTCTGCGGTGCCACCCGGATTGACGTATACCAGCGCATACGCCCACTCACTTTCACGGGCCGATCAGCCCATGCTCCCCGGATAACGGGCGGAGTCCCCGTCGCGCTACTGAGCCCAAAGGCTGTTCGCTGTGCCCTCAAAAGTCCATTCATCCGAGCGCTGCCTGCCGCGATTCCACCACCCGCGGCTCTCTGAGAGGCATTGATACCGGACTACTCCTCTTCGTCATCGGTTTACCGATTTGATTTGCTACAGTATAACGGCGGCGGCCCGGTTTGTCAAGCTCTTTTTTGTAAAAGTTGGGCCGGGCCCGCCGGGTGGGTGGATTACAGCAAATTTTAATCTGAGACCCCTTTTTTGACAGGGTGGGATCTGCTACACTGGGAAAAAGGCCTTGGGAGGTGCCGAATATGAGGTATGTTAAAGAATTTGCGGCCGTACTGGCGCTCCTGATGCTGGCGGGCTGCGCCGGGAAGCCGGTACAAGAGTCCCCGGTGGCGACGGATGAGGGCATTCCAGCGGGGCAGATCTACCTCTACGGGGAGATCCACGGAATCGCCGCCATCGAGGAGTACGAGGCGGAGCGGTGGAAGGAGTGCTACGAACGGGGGATGCGGCACCTGTTTGTGGAGCTCTCGCACTACACGGCCCAGTGGCTCAACCTGTGGATGGACGCGGAGGACGATGAGATTCTGGAGCAGCTCCACCAGGATTGGGAGAGCACGCTCTCATCCGGCGCCGAGACGCTGGATTTTTACCGCACCATCAAGGAGCAGTGCCCCGAGACGGTGTTCCACGGCACCGACGTGGGCCACCAGTACGACAGCACCGGGGCCCGTTACCAAGACTATCTGGAGGAGCGGGGCCTGGCGGACACGGAGGACTACCGCCTGACCCTGGAGGCCATCCAGCAGGGGAAAACCTTTGCCGAGCGTGGCTCCGATATTTACCGGGAAAACCGGATGGCAGAGAACTTCATCCGGGAGTTTGACGCCCTGGATGGGGAGAGCGTCATGGGCATCTATGGCGCGGCCCACACCGACCCGGATGCCATGGCGGACTCCGCGGGAACCGTCCCCTCCATGGCCGCTCAGCTGGTAGAGCGGTACGGGGACTCCCTCCACACCGAGGACATCTCCTGGATTGCCTGGGAGCCCCAGCGGACGGATACCCTCACCGTGGCGGGGAAGGAGTACCAGGCGTCCTACTTCGGGGAGGAGGATATCTCCGGCTGGGCCGGGGACTACCAGTCCCGGGCCTTCTGGCGGCTGGAGGGGGCCTATGAAGACTTCGAGGACTGTCCCGAGAGCAGCGATGTGCTGCCCTGCAACGACTATCCCATGCCGATTGAGGCCGGGCAGGTGTTTGTCCTGGGCTACACCCGGAAGGACGGAACATCAGAGCGGAAGTACTACCGCTCCGACGGGGAGGTATGGAACGGCATGGACTGCACCACGGAATTTATCCCGGAATAAGCTCATAAAACGGCCGTGGAGCAGCTCGTGGGAGCGCTGGGACAGGGGCGCGCCGAAGAACTCCTCGTAGATGGTCTTGATCTCCGGGTTCTCATGGCTCTTGCGCAGGGGCAGGCTCCGGTCGATCTCATACAAGGCCTGGATACGGGCGTCCCGGACGGCGTTGTTGGTGCCGATGGGCTGTCCGCCGCCGCCGATACAGCCGCCGGGGCAGGCCATGATCTCGATGAAGATATAGTCGGCCTCGCCGCGCTCTACCCGGCGGATAAGCTCCTCGGCGTTCTTCAGACCGTTGGCCACGGCCACCTTCAGGGGGGTGCCGTCGAGGTCAATGGTGGCCTCCTTGATGGCGTTGATGTCGCCCCGTACGGCGTCAAACTCCAGCCGGGGCAGGGTCTTGCCGGTGTAGAGCTCGTAGGCGGTGCGCAGGGCGGCCTCCATAACGCCGCCGGTAGCGCCGAAGATGGCGCCGGCGCCGGAGCCGGTGCCCAGGGGGGAGTCAAACTCACTCTCGGGCAGCACGGACAGGTCCAGGCCCACATAGCGGATGAGCTTGGCCAGCTCCCGGGTGGTCAGGACGTAGTCCACGTCCTGATAGCCGTCCCGGCCCAGCTCGGGGCGGCTGGCCTCGTACTTCTTGGCGGTGCAGGGCATGACGGACACGCTTACCACGTCGTGGGGATCCCAGCCCATCTTCTGGGCATAGTAGGTCTTGGCCACCGCGCCGAACATGGCCTGGGGGCTCTTGGCGGTGGAGAGGTGGCCGATGAGCTCGGGGTGGTGCTTCTCCAGGTAGGTGACCCAGCCGGGGGAGCAGGAGGTGATCATGGGCAGCTTCCCGCCCTCCCGGATGCGCTTGAGCAGCTCGCTGCCCTCCTCCATGATGGTGAGATCGGCGGAAAAGTTGGTGTCGAACACCTTGTCAAAGCCAAGCATCCGCAGGGCAGTGACCATCTTGCCGGTGACGACGGCGCCGGCCTCCATGCCGAACTCGTCCCCCAGGCCCACCCGGACGGAGGGGGCCACCTGGACAATGACGTGCTTGGAGGAGTCCTGGATGGCGGCGGTAACCTCGTTGGTGTAGTCGGTCTCCACGATGGCCCCCACGGGGCACACCAGGGAGCACTGGCCGCACAGCACGCAGTCGGTCTGGTCCATGGGCAGGTCAAAGGCGGTGGTGACCTTGAAGCCGGCGGAGCGGCCGGAGTAGGTCAGGGCGGCGCAGCCCTGGACCTCGGCGCACACCTTCACGCAGCGGCCGCACTTGACGCACTTGGCGGGGTCGCGGACGATGGAGGGGTTGTCGATGCGCAGCGGCTCGTCGGAGGAGATGTCGGGCAGCTCCGGGTGGAGCCGGTTAAAGCGGCGGCAGAGCGCCTGGAGCTCGCAGGTGCCGTTGCGGGCGCAGGAAAGGCAGTTGGTCTTGTGGTCGGAGAGAATGAGGTCCAGCACGCCGGTCTGGGCGTCGTACACCTTCTTGGAGTCGGTGATGACCTCCATGCCCTCCCACACCACGGTGGAGCAGGCCGCCGTCAGCTTGCGGGAGCCCACCACCTCCACCATGCACATCCGGCAGTGGGCCTTGATGGTCTGATCCGGGTGGTAGCACAGGTGGGGGATATCGATGTTGAGCATCTTGGCCGCCTCAATGATGCGGGTGCCCGCAGGCACCTCCAGCGGCTGCTTGTTGATTGTGATATGTACCATTTCGCTCATCGGACGGCGACCTCCTCTTTTACGGCAAAGACTTCCGGGAAGCGCTTCATACAGCTCAGCAGGGCGGACTGGGCCGTCTCACCCAGGCCGCACAGGGACGCGCTGGACATAATGTCGGCAAATTTCTTGAGGGTGGCGATGTCCTGGGCGGTGTGGGTACCCTCGGCCACCTTGTCCAGCAGCAGGGAGATGTGGCGGTTGCCCTCCCGGCAGGGGGTACACTGGCCGCAGCTCTCGTGGGAGAAGAACTCCTGGGTCATGCGCAGAAAGCCGATGACGCTGGTGCGTTCATCCACCACCAGCACCGCGCCGGAGCCGATGGCGGTGAGATCCGCCTGACGCATGCCCTTGTAGGTGTAGGGAGTGTCCAGTTGGGCGGGGGAGCAGATGCGGCCCGACGCGCCGCCAAGCTGCACCAGGCGCAGGGGGTAATCCTCGCTCTCCATGCCGCCGGCCAGATCATAGACGATCTCCCGGATGGTGATGCCGAAGGGCACCTCGAACACGCCGGGGCGCTTGACGTTGCCGCACACCGAGATCATCTTGGTGCCCGGGCAGTCCGGCGTGCCCTGGCTCTTATAGTAGCCCTCGTCGTCCAGCAGCAGGGGGGCCACCAGGGAGAGGGACTCCACGTTGTTGACGCAGGTGGGCAGGTGGAACACGCCGCACTGCTTGATAAACGGGGGCTTCATCCGGGGCCGGCCGGCGTGGCCGCCGATGGACTCGGCCAGGGCGGAGCCCTCGCCGCAGACATAGGCCCCCGCGCCGGAGTAGAGGTGGATGCGGTAGTTCAGCCCGGAGCCCAGAATGTCCTCCCCCAGGTAGCCCGCCGCTTCGCACTGGGCGATGGCGGAGAGCAGCCGGGGCCGCAGGTGGGAGTACTCCTCCCGCAGGTAGATGTATCCGTTGTCCGCCCCCACGGCCCAGCCGGCGATGATCATGCCCTCCAGCAGCTGGAAGGGGTCGTGGGTGAGCAGCTCCCGGTCCTTGAAGGTGCCCGGCTCGCCCTCGTCAGCGTTGCACACTACGCACTTGTGGGCGCCGGGTACCTCCCGGGCCTGCCGCCACTTTTTACCCATGTCGTAGGCCGCGCCGCCCCGGCCCTGGACGCCGTTGGCGGCCAGCACGTCGGCAATGTCGCAGCCCTCCATGGTCAGGGCCTTGCGCAGCGCCCGGAAGCCGCCGATGGATTCATAGCCCTTCAGGCTGTCCGGGTCGTACTTCCCGAAATTCCGGGTGATGAAACAAACCGTCTTGCTCATGTCCGTTCCCCCTTAGTTGAGCTGCTGGAGCATATCCAGGATACGCTCCTCGCTGTCCAGATGGCCGTATACCACGCCGTTGACCCGCACGGCGGGGGACACGTCGCAGGCCCCGAAGCAGGGGACCTGCTCGATGGTAAAGCGGCCGTCATAGGTCACCTGGCCCACCTCCAGATTTAAAAGGCGCTTGAGCCGCTCCAGCAGGGTGTCGCTGTCCTTCACCCGGCAGGGGGCGGAGGAGCACACCTCCAGGGTAAACTTGGCCCTGGGCTTGTCGTGAAGGGCGGTATAGAAGGAGATGACATCGTAGACCTGGGTGGGCTTCACCCCCAGGCGCTCCGCCACATAGTAGGCGGCGGCCTCCGGGATGTAGTGCCGCTCCACCGCGGCCTCCACGTCCAGCAGGATGCCCACCAGCTGGGTGGGATCTTCGCAATGGGCGGCGAGAATGCCGTCGATTTTGTCCGCCAGCTCCTGGTCCAGGGTGTCGGCAGTCTGGGTAAAGGGCTTCATAAGGGGCTCCTCCTTATCACATAAAATGAACCCTGTCCTGCGGAGGACATGGGATAATTACCAGAAGGAAAGTGGATAGTTTATCTATTGAACTTTGTAGTTTTTTAAAGTATATCAACATCCCTGGAAAATTGCAACTGGTTCGTTTAAATTTGTATAACCGGGCGAAAACGGGCCATCCTAAAAAAGTTCGATTCAGCAAAATAGACAACAGGAGGTGTGCGCCATGGGCTTTTTTGGTCGGAAGCGTGCCCCCAGCGTACCCCATCCCCGGAAGGAGCCCCGCTTTGACGGGCCGCTGACCTTGAAACGGCTGGAGCAGATCTTCCAGGACTGCGTGGACTTCACCAAGCGTCCGGTGTCCCTGGGGGAGGGCGGCGCGTGCACGCTCACCCTGTGCTACCTCAGCGGCATGGTGAAGATGGAGCGGGTCAGCGACTACGTGCTCCGGCCGCTGGCCCAGGACGAGGCGCTGGCCCGCTGCGGGACTCCCCGGCAGGCCATGGACCGCATGAAGGACGGGGCCCTCTACAACCTGAGCGCGGAGGAGCGTACCCGGCTGGACGCGGCGGTGTTTGATTTGGTGAACGGCTGCTGTCTGCTCCTCTTTCCTGGGGAATCCTCGGTGCTCTCCCTCAACGTGGGCACCGAGGAAAAGCGCTCCATCAGCTCTCCCAGCAACGAGACGGTGCTCAAGGGCTCCCGGGACGCCTTTGTGGAGAGCCTGCGCACCAATACCAGCATCGTCCGCCGCCACCTGAAGGCCCCTGAGCTGCGTATCCGTGAGCAGGTGGTGGGCCGCCAGTCGGTCACGTCGGTGGACATCCTCTATATAGAGGGGCTCACCAATCCCCACCTGGTGGAGCAGGTGGCCGCCCAACTGGCGGACATTGACATCGACGCGGTGCTGGCCACGGGCAATATTGAGGAGTATATCGTCCCCGCCGCCCGCACCGCCTTCCCGCTGGTGCAATATACCGAGCGGTCCGACCGCTTCTGCGCCGGGCTGGCCGAGGGGCGGGTGGGCATCCTCATCGACGGCCTGCCTCTGGGCTACCTGGCCCCCGGCGTGCTGGGGGATTTCCTCCAGGCGCCCCAGGACAAGAGCGAGAGCTGGCTGCTGGCCTCCGCCCTCACCCTGCTGCGCTACCTGTGCATGCTGGGCACCCTGCTTCTGCCCGCCCTCTATGTGGCCATGGTCACCTTCCACCAGGAGATGATTCCCACCCGCCTGGCCCTGTCCATCATTGCCGCCAAGCAGGACGTGCCCTTCCGCTCCGTCTTTGAGGTCATCGTCCTGCTGCTGGCCTTTGAGATTCTCCAGGAGGCGGGGCTCCGCCTGCCCCAGTCCATCGGGCAGACCGTGTCTATCATCGGCGGCCTGGTGGTGGGCAGCGCGGCGGTGGAGGCCAAGATCATCTCCCCCGCGGTGCTCATCGTGGTGGCCATCGCAGGTATCGCCGGGTACACCATGCCCTCTCAGGAGGTGGCGGGCGCCCTGCGCATCTGGCGGTTCCTGCTGGCCCTGCTGGCCAGCGCGGCGGGCCTGTTCGGCGTGGTGGCCGGCCTGTCGGCGCTGGTGATCCATCTGGCGGGCATTGAGAGCTTCGGCGTGTCCTACCTGACCCCCTTCGCCTCGAATGCCGGGGAGCAGGTGGAGGGGCACGCGGTGTTCCGCCAGCCCCTGCCCCAGGTAAAGCAGCGCCCGGCGGCCCTGAAAACCCGAAACCGGAGGAATCAGAAATGAGACGCATAACAGCCCTGCTGCTGGCCGGCCTGGCCGCCCTGACCCTCACCGGCTGCCGCCGTGGGCCCGGCCTGCTGCCCTATGCCCGGGAAATCGAGGACATGGAGCTGATGCAGACCCTGGGCGTGGACCGGGCCGGGGAGGGGCAGGTGGAGGTAACCGCCTCCAGCGGCTCGGGCGATCCGGCGGAGGGGGCGGCCACCGTTGTGTCCGGCCAGGCCGGCACCATCAGCGCCGCCGTGCTGGGGATGCAGGGGGAGGGCTCCTCCTACCTCTACTTCGGCCATGTGGGCCAGCTCCTGCTGGGGGAGGAGCTGGCCAGGCAGGGGGTGGAGCCCGCCCTGGACTATATTCTCCGGGATGTGGAGACCCGGCTGGACACCGCCCTCTATCTGGTGCGGGGCGGCACAGCAGGCAAGGCGATCACAGCAGCAGGGGAGGACGGCTCCGCCGCCGACCGGCTGGAGGCGCTGGCGGAGGACGCGGGTCTGCTGGCCGGTTCCATGCCCCGCACCGTAAAGGACGCCCTCTCGGATCTCTATGCCCAGGGGGCCACCTTTCTCCCGGCGGTAGAGGCGGACGAGGCTCTCACCGCCGCCGGGTATGGCATATTAAAAGGGGACCGCCTGGCCGGCTGGGCTGAGGGGGACGCCGCCCTGGGGGTCAACCTGGTACTGGGCCAGGTGGACGCCGATGTGGTGGAGCTGCCCCTGGATGGAGGCGGAGTGGCGGCCCTGCGTGTGGTGGGGGCCAGGACCTCCGTCCGCCCGGTGATGGACGGGGGCGCCCTTACCGGCCTGTCCCTCACCTGTACGCTGGACGCCAATATGGCGGAGGGGAATGTGGATCTCCGAACGGAGGAGGTACACGCCTCCCTCGAGGCGGCCCTGGCCCAGGTGGAGGAGGCGCGCATCCGGTCCGCGCTGGAACTGGCACAGGAGCTGGACGCGGACTATTTGGGGCTGCTCCGGCGGGCGGCCCTGGCCCGGCCCTGGCACAAGGAGGCGCTGGAAGGGGCCTCTCTGGGCGCGCTGGAGCTGGAGCTGCACGTGACGGCCAAGCTTCAGCGCAGCTATGACGCCGCCCGGTGAGGGCGGCAGCTCAAAAGAAAGGCGGTATACCCATGCCTGACGACCGAATCTCCCTGCGCCAGCTCCTGGCGCTCCTCTTCGCTGCCCTCCTGGCTCCGGCCATCGGCGTGCTGCCCTCCCAGACCGCCGCCTTGGCCGGAGAGGCGGGGTGGCTGTCCGCCCTGGCTGCCCTGCCGGTACTGCTGGGGCTGTGCTGGGTGCTCTTTGCCCTCCTGCGCCCGGCAGGGGAGGGGGCGGGGCTGGCCCAGGTCACCGAGACCGTCCTGGGCAGGGGGTTGGGCAAGGGGGTACTTCTTCTCTATTTATTGTGGGGTCTGCTTTTGCTCAGCGCCAACGCCAGGCTTTTCGCCCTCCGTTTCCTGTCCACCAGTTACCGGAACGCCCCCCTGGGTCTGTTTTTGCTGACCCTGCTGGGGCTCACCCTCTGGCTGGTGCGCAAGCCGGTGCGGGTGCTGGCACGGACCGGAGAGGTGTTCTACCTGGCCCTGGCCATCGGCCTGGGCTTCTCCCTCCTCCTGGGCGTACTCCAGGTGGAGCCCCGGCACATCCTTCCCCTGTGGACGGAGGATCTTCCGGGGGTGCTCTCCGCCGCCGTTCCGGTGCTGGGCCTGTTCGGTTATGTGGTCTTTGCCGCCTTCCTGGGGGGGAATGTCACCCGGGGAGAGGGAGACCGCCGCCGTGCGCTATGGTGGGCGGCCGCCTTCTGTCTGGTGCTTACCGCCCTTCAGCTTGTCTGCCTGGGCAACTTCGGGCCCGGGCTGACCGCCCGCATGGACACACCCTTTTTTATGATGGTAAAGGGGATCGGCATCGAGGGCACCTTCCAACGGGTGGAGTCGGTCATCATCGCCCTCTGGGTGTTCTCTGATCTAGCCCTGCTCAACCTGCTGGCGGGCTCCTGCTCCGTCCTGGCCCAGTCCGTATTCTCTTTAAAGGAGCGCAAGCACGCCGTACTTCCTCTGCTCCTGCTGGCCCTGGCGGGGGCCTGGTTCCTCTTTCCCGACGCCTTTTCCCTGGAGCGGTGGATGGAGGGCCCGGCCAGGATTGGCAGCCTGCTCTTCGGCTTCGGCATTCCTGTTTTGCTCCTGCTGGTAAAAAAGCTGCGCAGGCAGGTATAAGGGTGGCAGATCTTGTGCATGCTATGGATTAGAATACCAGTGATCCGGTCCGGTTTGACAGCCGAGAAAAAAACCTGAAAAAAAGGGAAAAAGGTGTTGACAAAGAGGAGGAAAGCTGGTATTCTAAC
>OMGQ01001513.1_pt1 | contig 13141 bp, 9 predicted proteins | sample 1646071 | NCBI WGS metagenome assembly OMGQ01 (sample SAMN05578585, study PRJEB25193) | human gut metagenome | biome: Human Microbiome; feature: human-associated habitat; material: feces | host: Homo sapiens | place: USA:Birmingham | reverse complement strand
CCGCCATCTCGTTGCGCACCGTGGCCGGAGAGGCCCCGGCCGCCTCAGCGATCGATTTCGAGCCGACCGGCCCGCCCGTGCGGATGTATCCGTTTACAATCGAGGCAAGTATATTCTGTTTCCTGTTTGTCAGCTCCATACCTGTACCTCTTTCAGTTTTAGCACTCTATCTTCTCGAGTGCTAACCCTTGTCTATACTATACTGCAATGGTCAGGAAATGTCAACACCAAATTTTGTAAATACTTTGTGAACCGCAGGAGACTCCGCCCCTGTGCCGCGCCCTCCTTATGAGCCGAGATAAAAAACGCCGAATCTGCTGTGTACAGATTCGGCGTTTGAGCGGATCACGGTCGCTCCATATCGATTCGGATTCTGTTTTATACTGCGCGCCCGGCACTTTGATTTGGACCACACCGCAAAGGCCAAGCGCGTTTTATGTATCGGACGCGTACAGGTCCGCGAGAATGGCCAGCCAGCGGCCGGCGGGCGTGAGCCAAACCTCCTTGTAGGTGGCGTTGTTTCCGGCGGGCCAGTAGGGGACGTCCTCGTCCTCCAGCGTCTCGATACCCACGGGCATTTCGCCGGTCATCTCGCCGGGGAAGTGCGCGTACTACTGGCTTTATCGGTGCCCCTCGCCGTAGATCAGCGACTGGCAGAACGGGTTCTTGCCCGATACCCAGTAGAGCTGCTCCCGGGCGATGTCCAAGAGCGCTGTGTCCCCGAAATAGCGGCCCAGAATGGAAGCGGATTTGCCCATAGCCAGATGGACGGCGCCGTTTCCGCGGAACGAGAACCATACGGGGAACATCCGGATGCAGTACCCGTTCCCGAGCGGAACGCCCGCCTCGAGCTGCTTTTTGTAGTGCGGGCGCTGCTCGTCGAAATCCACCTGCAAGTGCAGCAGCGGGAAGGTCTCGCGGTCCTCCAGCTCGCTTTCGCAGTAGATGCCGGCGGGCAGCATGCCATAGGGCGCGGCCCTGTCGAACAGTGCCTTCAGATATTCGCCGTGCCGCCGCATCGCCGCCTCCCAGCACGGGCGGTCCGGGCAGCCGGGCATCGCCCGGCAGGCCGCCTCAAGCGCCTGCACGAAGGAATGGTCGCGCGACTGGTGCGTGAAGTGCACAATCTCCCTGTGCCGCTCGTCGCGGTAGAAGAACCCGGCCATCGGCACGCCGTGCGCGCCGGTTTCCTGACAGGCCACGAGCTTTTCCGCATAGCGCCGCGCGATTTCGGAAAACTCCGCCTCGCCGCACAGCTCGTAAACAGCCGAGGCGCACCAGCAGGCCGCCGCATAATACTGCGAGGGGCCGGAATTCATCGTGTGCTCCCACATGACGGGGATCTCCATGCCCTTTTCCCTGTAGCGCGCCTCCGCCCAGCGCAGGTCCTCCTTTGCGGCGTCGAGGCACTTCCACGCGAGGTCGGGGTCGTAGTCCCGCAGCGCCCGGGCGGCCCGCGCCTCGATCGCACCGCAGATGAAGTTCTGGTAGGCGTGCTTGTGCACGCGCACGGGCACGTCGTCCCCGTTGCCGATGCGGCCGTCGGTCCACTGGCCGAGCCCGACGCTGCTCGCGCGATAGCCGTCGCCAAGCCGCGTTTTGAGCGTGTGCTCGATGCCCCAGAGCGCCTCCTCCATCAGGCGGTTGTAGAGCAGCGGGTCCTCCCGCACCTGCTCGGCCAGCTCGAAGAGCGCCTGCGCAACCTCGGCCGTCTGCACGGTCTGCTGGGACATATCTCCCGCGTCGTGCCAGCCGCCGCCGTAGGGCAGAAGCGTACCGCCGTGCCGCGCGGTCACATCCAGATGGCAGCAGCCGTGTTTGCCGGGCACCGGATAGCCGCAGCGCTCGCAGAAGATGAAGTTCAGCACCTTCCACGCAGCGGTCTCCATGACCCGCGGGCCGATCTCAAACAGCTCGGTTTCGACGTCCCCGCAGCGGAGGCGGTAGAGGCCGGGCTTCTCCGCCTCGGTGAACGCCAGCACGCCGAAGCGGCCCCGGGCGTCCTCGGCGATCTGCACGGGCTTTTCCAGCACCACAGCGCCGCTTTCATCCAGCAGCGCAAAGCTCTGCGCCCCCGTGTCGGTCACCGCGCTCTTTCTCCCCTGCGCGTAATACCCAGACATGGAATAGGCAATGCGCCCGCGGCGGCAGGCCCAGCCGTGCTCCGGCTCCGGCTCGTCCAGCTTTTGCAGGGCGATCCCGTCGAAATCAAACTGGAAGTACGTCCCCGCCGCGGTATCCCTGCCGTCGGCGTCCATCTGGAAATAGAGCTTCGTCACCCTGTCCTTCGGCAAAGAGGCGAATTCCCACAGCACATGGTTCCACCGATGGTTGACGAGGTTCACAAGATGATAGCCCTCCCGGCCGTAGCGGTCCGGCACCTTTTTCACACCGTCGTTCTCGAGGTGGATGCCGAGGTGCACGGCACGGCTTCCGGGCGAATCCGGCTTGACCCACAGGGCGAGCCGCCCCCATTCGCTCCAATCCTCGCCGGAGACGTCGAAAATAAGCTGCGCGTTGTAGCGCGGCCGCTTCCCCTCCGGCAGGTCGTAGCTGTGGATCTCATGCGCCGTGGGCGCCGTCACCCGCAGGGCGGGGCCGCCGTCTCTGCCCGCCTCGGGCAAACTCATGCCGCCGATGCCGTCATGCCGCGGCGCATAGGGGCCGCCCGCCGTCCACAGGGGCTTTTCCGCCGCCACCGGCTTTTGCCAGAGCTCCGCCTCCAGCGAACGCTCCTCGTGCAGCGGCAGCGGGCGGTGGATGTACCCGCTCTCCCTCAATTCCTTGCGAAAGGATTCCAGCATCCTTCCCCACTCCTTTCTGAATATACGGGCAGGCGGCTCCAAGGCCGCGCCCCGGGCCGCCCGCTCTCACATGTTTTTGTCTCTGGCCATCGCGAGCGCGCCCGCACCGACCAGCCCGACCTCTCCGGCGCCGAACGTGGACTGCACCAGCGCCACCCCGTTTAAGATGGACTGCTTCTCGAGCACGGGGCGCAGCCGCTCCATGAGCCACCCGCTCTTGATGATCCCGCCGCCCAGAATAAAGGTGTCCGGATCGGTAAAGCGCACCAGATTGAGAATCAGGCAGCTCAGCGTCTGCACCGCCTGTTCCACAAGGCGCACGCAGAGCGGGTCGCCCGCCTCTGCCAGCCGGAACAGCGCCTCCACATCCACCCGCGCGCCGCGCGCCGGCAGCGGAAGCCGCGTTTCCGGGTACTGCGGCGCGAGCCTTCTCGCCTGATACGTAAAGCCCATGCCGGAAACCACGTTCTCACAGCAGCCCAGCCGGCCGCAGCCGCAGGCGTCCGCGCTGTGCAGATCCATAACGGTGTGGCCCACCTCGCCGGCCATGTTCCGCGCACCGCGGATGATGTGCCCGCCGGTGACGAAGCCCGCCGCCAGCCCGGTTCCCACGTTCAGGTAGATGAAGTCCCGGCTTTTGCGCCCCCAGCCCAGCAGAAGCTCCGCCGTGGCGGCGCTGCGCACATCGTTGTCGATGGCGGCGGGCACGCCGAGCCGCTCCTCCAGCATGGCCGCCAGCGGGATATTGTCCCCCGGCAGGTGACTCAGCGAGCACCAGACGCCGTTCTTGTGGTCTGAGGTGCCGACCAGCCCCACGCCGGCAGCCGCCGGCTTTCCGACAAACCCCGCCTGCCGCCGGTAATCCTCAAGGCTTCGCAAAAGCCCCTCCACGGTCTCCTGCTGGGTGCTGTAGCCGGTGGGGTACCGGCGCGCGCGGAGGATCTCCCCGCTTTCGCTCAGCTCGCCGATCAGGAGCTTCGTGCCGCCGAGATCCATGCCCAAATATGTCTTTTGCATCCTGCCCTCCGCCGCGGCTCATTCCGCACCGTAGAGCTTCATGGCCTCCTGCAGACGGGGCTCCATGAAGGCCGCGAGCTCGTCGCCGCCGATCTGCTTGATCTGGTTCTGGAAATCCGCGTAGTTCTGCTCGAATTCCTCGTCGCTCTCGGAAAGGATAATCTTCGCATCGCTGTTCTTGATCAGATCCTGCAGCTTGTCATCGATCACTTTCATATCGCCGTCGGCGTCCTTCGGTTCCGCATACACGTACCACGGGTCATTGGTGAAGCTCTCCCGGATCGCGTCGTAAACCGGCTGAATCTCATCCGGCAGAACCGCGCAGCGCCCCTCGGCCTCCAGAATCTTCGAGCCGCCGAAGTAGAAGTTTGTGTTGTAGATGTCGCTGTTCGTGCCGTCCTCGATAGACTGGTTCCATTCTTCGCTGAACTGCGGCAGGCCGTCCTCGTCCAAAATATATTCGGTGCCTTCGCGGCCCCACTGGCTGAGCTTCTGCCCCTCCTCGCTGAACAGGTACTGCATGAAGCGGATGGATTCCTCCGGATGCTCGTTGCTCTTTGTGATAAAGGTGCCGCACCAGCCCAGCTCGGAATTGACGATCGGGTCGTCCGAAAGGGGCATCATCTCCATCAGGTGCACGTCGGGATTTGAATTCAGGTCGGTAAAGGAATTGATGCTGTTCTGCGTATTCTGCACGGTGGAGAAGGCGTTGCCGCTGTTGAACTGCGCCTTTTCCTCATCGCCGGCCCACGAGAAGTTATCGGCGGAGAAAAAGCCCCTGCGATACATTTCATTGCAGAAGCGCAGGTAGTCCTTGTAGGGCTCCGTCGCCGCCGTGATCTCCACACTGCCGTTGTCATGGATCGTGAACCGCTGCAGCGTGCAGCCGTTCCACGTCTTGAACGGGTCCAGCGTCCACGTATCGGTGCTGAAATTCAGCGGGATCATATCGGGATACGCGTCCTTAACCTGCTGGTATACCGCCAGCAGATCGTCCAGCGTATTGACTTCCGGATTTCCAAGCGCCTCCAGAATATCCGCCCGATAGATCACAGAGGCCACCATCGGGACGGATTTTGTTTTCGCCCAATCCTCATTCGATGCAAAGTGCGACAGCACGCAGTAGTAATTGTCGTCGGAGGAAAACGCCTTGGCGTTCTGCTGCTGGATGCTCGTCACGTCCCAGTCCACGCCGTATTCTTCGATCAGCTCGTTATACGAGTAGCAGAGCGAGGGGCTGGAGAGCTTGTCCATCAGATCGCTCGTAAAAACCAAATCGGGCAGGTCGCCGGAGGCGATCATCATGCCGAGCTGCTGCGAATCCATCGCCTTCGTGGGGTTCAGGGTCACGCCGGTGGCCTTTGTGATTTCCTCGGGGATAATGCCGGTGTAGCTTTCCGTGGAGTACCACGTGTGGTTGAGGAACACGGTCAGCTCCACAGGCTCGGCCGCCTCCCCGCCGCCTTCGGCGCTGCCGCCCGACGCGGCGGAGCCTTCACCGCCGCTCTCGGCGCTGCCGGAGCCGCCGTCCCCGCAGCCGGCGAGGGCCGCGGCAAACATCGCCAGAATCAGGAACAATGCCGCAAAACGTGTACTGCGCTTTTTCATGTTTGTCATCCTCTCTTGAATTGTATGTTTTTATTGTGCAGGGCCGCCTTCGGACGGCGCCGCGCTTACGATTTTACCGCGCCCACCGTCAGGCCCGTGACGAAATACCGCTGGAAGAACGGGTACACGCACAGGATGGGCAGAACGGAGATCATCATCGCCGCAAGCTGGATGGAAAGCGTTGTGGTCGAACTGCTCGACGCCGCCATTTGGGCGCTGACGCCGCTGAGGTTTTTGCTGCTGCTCTGGTTGATGACGGCCATCATCAAATAGGCCATCGTCCGCAGGCTCTTGTCCTGTACGAAGAACGCGCTTTCGTACCAGCTATTCCAGTGCCCCACCGAGGTGAAGATCGCCACCGTCGCCAGCAGCGGCATCGAGATGGGCACGATCAGCCTGAAAAAGATCGTCAGCTCTCCGGCGCCGTCCAGCCGGGCCGATTCCGCAAGCTCGCCGGGTATATCCTGAAAGAAAGAGGTCGCGACCAGCACGTAAAACAGGCTCAGGCATCCCGGAATGATGTACACCGCAAAATTATTGAGCAGGTGCAGGTTCTTCAGCGTCAGGTAATACGGGATGACGCCCCCGGAAAAATACATGGCGAAAATGAATAGGCCGAAATAGAATTTGCGGAAGATGAGCTCCTTATGCGAAAGGCCGTAGGAAACGATGGCCGTGAACGTCACGGTGAAGAAGGTGCCGATCACCGTTCTTGAAAGCGTGACGAAGAACGCGCGCAGCCAGGAATCATCCTTAAAGAGGGAGGTGCAATTCTCCAGTGTGAACCGCCGCGGCCAAAAATAGATGCCGCCGCTCTGTGCGTCCAGCCCCTCGTTGAGCGAGAGCACCATCGCCAGATAAAAGGGGTACAGCGTGGCAAAGACCACCGCCGCCATCACGACGCCGATCAGAACGTCGATGACAATATCCTGTCTGGATCTCTTGATCTTCATGGCTCTCCCCTCCTTTAAAACAGCCCGTTGCCGGAAATGCGCTTTGAAATGAAATTGCTCGTATACACCAGCACGACGGATATGACGGACTGAAACATCCCCACCGCCGTGGCGTAGGAATAGCGGGCGTTGACGAGGCCCACGCGCATAACATACGTCTGGATGATGTCGGAATTATCGATGTTGCCCGCGTTTCCGAGCAGGTAGCACTGCTCGAAGTTCGAGCCGCTCAGGCCGCCGCCGAGCAGGTTGCCGAGCGCGAGGATCAGCACCACCGTCACGGTGCCCGCAATGCTCGGGAACGTGATGTACCGCATCTTCTGCATGCGGGTCGCGCCGTCCATGTCCGCCGCCTCGTACAGCGTCGGGTCGATGCCGGTGATCGCCGCGAGGAAGATGATCGTCCACCAGCCGGTGTCCTTCCAGATCGCCGTGATAACCGCGAGCCCGTAGAAGTAGTCCGGGCTTGTGAGGATCTCCAGCGGCTTTTCGATCCAGCCCGCGCCTGCAAGGAGATTATTCAGCGCGCCCGTGCTCGAGACGAACACCTGCAGCAGCCCCGCGACCACGACCCACGAGATGAAATAGGGCAGATAGCTCGAGGTCTGAATGAATTTCTTCATCCGCTGGCCGCGGACCTCGTTGAACGCGATCGAGAACACGATAGGGATCGGAAACGTGCACACGAGCTTTAAAATGCTTAAAACCAGCGTATTGCTGAGAATCTGTGTGAATTTGTAATCGGTGAAGAACTCCTCAAACCACTTGAAGCCGACCCACGGGCTTTCAAAAATGCCCTGCGTCACCTGATAGTCCTTGAAGCCCATCACAAGGCCGAACATCGGGATATAATTGAAAACGATAATATACGCGACCCCCGCCAAAACAAACGCCTGCAGGGCCCGCTGCTTCCAGAATCTGGATAGCAAGCTCTTATTTTTCATGCTGTCACCTGTCTTTCTCCGGCATGCCGCCGCACTTCTATCCGGTGAGGGTCTCATGGATCCACCCGCCCTTTCTGAGCCGCCATTCGCTCGTCGCGGCCTTGATGACCTTCTCGGCGCGCAGCAGCGCGAACACCGCCGCCGGCGGAAGGCCCAGCCACAGGCCACAGATAAAGCCGAGCGGCACCGTAAGCCCCCAGAGGAACACCATGTCGTTCACCATCGCAAACCGCACGTCGCCCCCGCCGCGCAGCAGCCCCATCATGTTGGTAATCTGCAGCGCCTGAAAGGGCCGCCGTGATCCACGTGAACTGCCGGGCATAGACGAGCGTATCGCTGCCGACCTGATAGAACCGCAGCACCAGCGGGTAGGTCAGCCAGATCAAAAGCCCGGCCGCCGCGCCCATGCCGAGGGCGAGGCGCTGGAAGTATTTTTTAAGCTGCGGAAGCGCCTCCAGCTCGCCGGCGCCGATCTTGTTCCCCACGATCACGCAGGCCGCCGCGGTCACGCCGCGGATGAGCACCGTCGCGAGCTGGTTCATCACGCCGCAGATGCTGTTCGCCGCCACCACCTGCGTGCCCATTCTGCCCAGCACCACCGCAAGGGCGGATTCGCCGAGCGACCAGAAAAATTCATTCGCAATCACCGGCGCACTGGTGCGGAAGTATATCCGCGCCAGCGGGCGGTCCAGCCGGAGCAGCGCGCGAAGGCGGATCTGCATGCGGTCCTCCCGCTTCCAGATAAACCACAAAATCAGCGCCGCCTCACAGATGCGGGCCAGCAGCGTAGCGGTCGCCGCGCCCTCGATGCCGAGCCGAGGCGCACCCAGCTTGCCGAAGATCAAAAGCCAGTTGCCGGCGACGTTGACCCCCATGGACAAAAGAGAGCCCGCCATCGCAATCTTCACCGTGTGCACCGCGCGCAGGGCGCCGGTCGTAGCGGCGGAAAACCCGTAAAAAAGATACGATACGGAGACGATGCGCAGATAGCCCGCCCCCTGCTCGACGACCTCCGCGTCCCTCGAGAAAACAGAGAGCACGGGGCCCGGCGCCGCAAAGGCCAGCGCTGTCACCGCAAGGACGAACAGGAGCGTCACGCGGTACATATACGCCAGAATGCCGTGCATCCGGCCGCGGTCCCCCTTGCCCCACGCCTGCGCGAGCAGCACGTTGGCGCCGTCTGCGATTCCGCCCACCGCCAGCGAGACGATGAAGAACACCTGATTTGCGAGGGCTGAGGCGGAAAGCTCCACCTCGCCGAGCTGCCCCAGCATCACGGTATCCGCCATATTCACCGAAAAGCTCACGAGGCTCTGCAGGGCGATCGGCACGGCGATCGAGAGCGTCAGCGCCGAAAGCGGCTTTGCCTCAGCCCGCATGGTTTTCCGCGTGGGTGGTGAAATAGCTGTTCATCACCCGGTTGTCGTGGGGGGCCGTCAGATCGCGCCCCTCGTCGAGCGCCAGCTTATAGGTGATCACCTGCGCCGCGCAGGCCAGCTCTAGGCAGCTGAACACGCCGCCCCGCAGCTCGAGCTTCAAATCCTTTTCCCCGCGGACCGAAGCGCCGACCGCCCAGCCGTTTCCCCAGACCTCGTCCATGTAGCCGGTCAGAGAGAGCGCCTTCGCGTCGTCCGCGCCGCCGTCCGTGAAGGCGATCACGCAGTGGTTCTGGTCGTAGCCGAAGTTCGGGCCGTGCAGCCCCTCCTCCAGCTCGTAGCCGATTGAGATGAATTTCGGCGTCTCCCAAGCCTTCACGGCGGCCTCCAGCGCCACGCCGCAGAGCGCGCCGGCGCCGGTGAACACAAGGCAGGCCGAGCGCATCATGCGCCACTGGCTTTTTTCCTGCATCCAGCGAAGCGTCTGCTCCGGGATCGGGCGCAGCCCCGCCGGCACGGCCGCCGCCTGCGCGAGATACGCGGCATAGGCCTCGGGCCCCAGCGCGCCGCGCCTGCGGCCCAGCTCCAGTCCCAGCAGCATCAGCGTGAACACCGTCGTGCTGTAGCCGATGGTGCGCATCGGGTATTCCTCCTCGCCGCAGCCCATATCCAGAAAACACGCCGCTTCCCGTGCGGCGGGCGTTTCAGCCGATTCGCTCACCGCTGCATGGAGCAGCCCCTCCCGCTGGGCAAGCGCCTGCGCCGCACGGGTCAGCCGCGAGGTGCCGGTCTGCGAGATGAAGAGGTACAGCGCCTTCTTCCGGTGCACCCGCCCCGGGCGGCAGAATTCGCTCGGGACGACGGCGCGCGTCTCAAGCCCGGAGGCCTCCTCCATGAAATAGGCGGCGGTCTGTGCCGAGGTGGCCGAGGTTCCCGACCCCACGAGCACGATCTGGTCGAGCTCCGCCAGCCGGCCGCCGAGATAGTCAAACACTGGCGCCTGAAGTACCGCCCGGTTTTCCAGTATCCATTCAAGGCGGCTCGGTATGCGCTTGATACAATCCAATAATGTGACCATGTTTTTTCCCTCCTGTAATTAGATGGTGTAAGCGCGCAGGGCGTGCAGCGGCGCGGCCGGCCCCGGGCAGGTCCGCGGCCCACGGCCTTGCGGCGCGGTGAACGAGCGGCTCCCCCTTTCACGGCGCCCGGCGGTCTCCGGATAGGACAGCGCGGGACACCGGGGCCTAAAACTCCGCCCGCGGCAGACCGGGCTGCCCGGCGCCGCACCGGAAAGGATGCGCCCGCACAGCGATAAGATCATTTCGTGTGCATCGGTCCGCCGCCCTTCTTCGTCCGTCTAAACAATATCACACTTCCTGCGCGCAGGAAACTGTCCAAAGTTTATAACACTGTCCACTTTTACGATCGTTTGTCGTTGAAAGCCACCTTTTATCACAACATCCGCCTTATTTTTAGTTAAAAACAACGGCCGCGTGAAAAATCTCGCGCTTTTCTGTTGTGCCGCAGGACTTTTTGCAGTATAATCGAGGAAAAGCCAAAAATATAGCTAAAAAACATTTATTTTCAGAAATATATTGGATGTTTTACACATCCAACCCAAAAACTATGTGAGGAGGGAAAGCGCTTGGAACGACAGGGACGCGGCCGGGGGCTGATCCGCCGGTTTATGGATTTCTCACTGGCAAAAAAGATGCTGTTCCTCTATCTGCTCATCGTACTCTTTCCGGTCGTCACCTTCACCACCTTTTATCTCGGCAGCATGGTGGAAGAGCTGAATGCCCAGTATCGGGAAAGCCGTGAATCGCTCCTGCATCAGGCCGCGCAGTCGATCCGGAACAACCTCTCGCAGATCGAGTTTTGCAGCAGCTCTTTGCAGGCGAGCAGCGCCGTGCGGGAATATGTGGAGGACAAGGACCTCTCCGACGGCGACGGCGTCTACCTGTACCTCACCGGCGTGCAGTCCACCTTCGAGCAGCTCCGCGGCAGCAACCCGTTTCTCGAGAGCATCCGCGTGTACCGCGCCGCCCCGCGGGAGATGAACGACCCCTACAACGTCCTCAACCGGGCGGATTCGCCCTATCTCTCCGCGCTCGAGCGCCCGCTCAACGCGACCGGCCTCACGCTGATGCTCGACCTCGCCGGGGCGGAAAGCCGCTGCGTCGTCCTCAAGCACCTGTACAGCGACAAGTATTACCGCCAGATCGGCACCACGGAGATCGTATGCGATGCGGATTACCTTCTCTCCCCGCTGCATTTCGTGGAGGACGGCGAGTACCTCCTCCTCCGGCTCGGGGATTCCGCCTACCGCGTGGCGCATGCGGCGGACGGGGAGCGGCTATCCATAACCGCCTTTTCCGGCGAGCCGCAGGGCTGCCCGAACACGGCGGAGGCCGCGCTCGAGGAGGTCGGCGCCCAGATCGCCTACTGGTACCCGGACATTCACGTGTCCTTCCACCAGTCCTTCTGGATGACACTGGCCATCGTGGCGGCCATCCTCGCCTTTTTCAGCCTTATCTACTACTTCGTCTATCTCTCCATCACAAAGCGCATCACCGGCCTGACGCACCATATCATCGTCATGTCCCCCGAAGCGCCCGCGCCGTACCGCAAGGGGCAGCCCCTGTATCGGGATGAGATCGGCGAGCTCACCTACCATTTCAACGAGATGGTGGAGCGGATCGACTTTCTCATCAACCAGAGCTACCGGCAGGAAAAGCTGGTGCAGCAGGCGCAGTATTACGCGATGGAATCACAGATCACGCCCCATTTTCTTTACAACACGCTCGAAAGCATCAACATGCTCATCCAGCTCGAGGAATACAGCCGGGCCACCGAAATGCTCCTGCTGTTCAGCAAGTTCCTGCGGTACAACGTCTCTTGGAAAACGGAGGAGACGGCCCTGAAAAACGAGCTCGACCATATCCGGGATTACCTAAAGCTCTACGCCTGCCGCATGGGCGAGCGGCTGCAATACCGGCTGGAGATCGCCGAGGACTGCGCCGAAGCGCGGTGCCCCTATTTCATGCTTCAGCCCCTTGTGGAAAACTGCTTCAAGCACGGCTTTCAAAACAGCGTGGGCGCGCTCTCCCTCGTCATCCGGGTATTCCCCTCGGGCGGCGACGCGCTCATCCAGATTGAGGACAATGGTCAGGGCATGCCGGAGGCAGAGCGGCTCGCGCTCAACCGCGCGCTTGCCGAGGGCGAGGATGCGCCGGGCGCGGTGCGCGTCGGGCTGCACAACGTCAACAGCCGTATCCGGCTGCTTTTCGGAAAGCACTGCGGGGTGACGGTTCTGCGGGCGGAGGCGGGCTGCTGCGTGCAGATCCGCATCCCCCGGAAAAGCAACACGGATTCTCATTAAAAGGAGGCGGCGCCATGCGCGTATTGGTCGTAGACGACGAGCAGCTCATTCTGCTCGGGATCAAAAAGATATTGGAAAAAACCGAGGCCGTGCACTGCGAGGTGCAGACGGCCTCCAACGCCGCGGCCGCGCTGGAGGCGTTGGAGCATTTCGCGGCCGACCTGCTGATCACCGACATCTCCATGCCGCGGATGAACGGGCTGGAGCTCGTGCGCGAGGTGAAGCACCGGGACCTCTGCCGCCAGTTTCTGATCCTCTCCGGCTTCAGCGAGTTCGAATACGCCCAGCAGGCCCTGCGGGCCGGCGTCGCGGATTACCTTTTGAAGCCCGTGAACCCGGAGGAACTGCGGCAGGCCGTCGTCGAGGCCGCCCACCGTGCCGGGCAGCAGGGCGAGCTCGACTACCTGCGGGCCTATGCGCCCTATTTCTCCCATGCCGACAGCGAGGCCGTGCCCTATCCGCTGCAAAAGCTGGTCGCCTACATCCGCAGCCACTACCGCGAAGCCGTCTCCCTCGCCGCGCTCTCCGAGCTTTCCGGCTGGAGCGAAGGCTATATCTGCAGCCAGTTCAAAAAGGAGTGGGGCATCGGCTACATGGATCTGGTCAATGAACTGCGGCTCAAGGAAAGCCTCTACCTCCTGCTTTACCGGGACGACCTGACCGTGAAGGAGATCGCCGGACAGGTGGGGTATCTGACGGAGCGCCAGCTCTTCCGCCTGTTCAAAAAAACGCTTTCCATGACGCCCCTGCAAATCCGCGATCAGGCGCATTCGGGCGGCTGAAACACCGCGCCCGGCGCACACTGCAATCGTGCGTTCCTGCAAAAAAACGGCAGCCCCGGCAAAACCGGGGCCGTTCCGATATAAAAAAGCCGGCCCCGCCGAAGCAGAGCCAGCTTTTTGTTTTCTTGGGTTTTCGCGCTGCGGCGGCCCGCAGGAACCGGGAAATTCCGGGCGGTCCCGCCGCGGCGCTTTACCGCCTGCCCTTTTCGCAGCGCATGCAGTCGCCGGTGCAGCCGCTGCACCCGCCGGTGCGTCCCCGGCGCACGGCGCGCAGC
>OMGQ01001509.1_pt1 | contig 13178 bp, 10 predicted proteins | sample 1646071 | NCBI WGS metagenome assembly OMGQ01 (sample SAMN05578585, study PRJEB25193) | human gut metagenome | biome: Human Microbiome; feature: human-associated habitat; material: feces | host: Homo sapiens | place: USA:Birmingham | reverse complement strand
CAGTCCGGCGGATGCTGGACGCAGCTCAGGTGCTGGGAGCGGCCTCTGCTCTGGTGATCCCGGGTGTGGCCACTGAGGATATGGCATACGAGGAGGCCTACACCACCGCCCAGGAGAGAGTGTCTGAACTGGCCGACTATGCCCCGTCGGTGGGACTGATGATCGAAAATGTCTGGAATAACATGCTGTATAGCCCACTGGAGCTGGCCCGGTTTGTGGATGAGATGGGGCGGAAGAATGTGGGCATCTGCTTCGACATAGCCAACGCCCGGCGCTTCGGCTACCCAGAGCAGTGGATCCGTACCCTGGGCGGACGGATTCTGGAATTCCATTGCAAGGACTACCGCATGTCGGTGGACAACATCAACGGTTTTACCAACCTGCTGGACGGGGATGTAAACTATCCGGCGGTGATGGCGGCTATCCGGGACATCGGCTTTGACGGGGATCTGATTGTGGAGCTGATCCCGCCGGCCCATCACCTGGTGGAGCGCACCCTCCGCCATGCGCTGGAGACCCTGCGGGAGCTGTGTCAAATGAATGGAAGGAAAGGATGAAAACAGGATGAAAAAATACGGTGTCATGATTGTGGGAACCGGGTGGGTGTCCGGCGAGCACATCCGGGCTTTTGAAATGACGGAGCGGGCTCAGGTGACGGCTATTGTCTCCCGCAGCCGGGAGAAGGGGGAGGCCAAAATGCGGGAGTACGGCCTGGAGGGCCGCTGTAAGGTCTACACCGACTATCAGGAAGGTCTAAAGGACCCCAATGTAGACATTGTGGTCATCTGCACGCCAAACGATATGCACTGTGAGCAGACCATTCTGGCTGCCGAGGCGGGGAAACACATCCTGATTGAAAAGCCGGTGGCCCTCACCTGGGAGGACACGAAACGAATGGATGAGGCGGTGCGCAAGGCCGGAGTCAAGACGCTGGTGGGCTATGTTCTCCACTACAACCCCTTGTTCGTCACCGCCAAGAAGATTCAGAAGGACTTCATCGGCGAACTGAAGTACGCGGAGACCGACTATTTCCACCGGGTTATGGGTGATATTCCCTGCTATCAGTGGACGTGCAAAAAGAGCGTAGGGGGCAGCTCCCTGTTGGCCGGCGGTTGCCACGCCGTGGATGCCATGCGGTGGTTTATGCAGGACGAGGTGGTGTCCGTCTACGCCCAGTCCAGCAAAATGCGCACGGATCTCGAGTTTGACGGTACCATCTCCATTATCCTGAAATTCAAGAACGGTGCGGTTGGTAAGGTGGGCAGCAGCTATGACTTCATCAGTCCCTATGTGTTCAATCTTCACCTGTGCGGCACCAAGGGCACCCTCTGGAATGAAAAGTTGTGGTCGCCCGGCCAGATCACGGAGCAGCGGGATTACATGGAATTGCCGGTACTCACCCCTAACAGCGGTGATGTGAAGCACCACCCCTTCCCTGAGGAGGCAGCCCATTTCCTGGACTGCATCATCCACGACAGGGAGACAGACTGCCCTATGTCCGATGCGGTCAAAACTCAGGAAATTGTCTTTGCCGCTGACCTGTCCGCCGCCACCGGCGAGGTCGTACATCTGCCTTTAAAATAAATAAAATAATAAACTTCGGGAATAACCATACATTCATTCTTTGCAGTCATAAACCTGTCGGAATCCATGGGCTCTGACAGGTTTTGTTTTGCGTTTGTCCCCTTCTTAGGCTGAATTTTGCTTTTTGGGCTTTACCCAAGCCGTAATCCGTACGGGATTTTGGAGCAGTCATGACTGGAGACTGACAGAGAGCGGAATGCCGCCATGGCTGCCTGGCGCTGGCAAGCGGTGGTTGCGTGGGCGTAAGCCTAAGGTGGGCTCTGCTGACCGGAGCTGCTTCAGGAGACCACCTGAGTCTGTTCGCAGGCCAAGCTGGCCCACACGAGGCCAACTGCCGTTCAAAACTCCCTGTCATGGGTATGACCTTGCCCTCAGACTGAGGCCGACGTATGGGATTTGGGGCCCTTGCCGCACTTCAAGTGCCCCGTTCAGCGTTTCACTGCATCCAGTTCCCACCGGCATTATTTTGGTGCAAAGCATGCGGTGTTCCAACAGTTGCGTTTCTCTGAAAAAGAAGTATATAATATACAAAACCGTTTCAGGCACGAATCTACGCGGCAACAGGGGGTGGGACGCGATGACCTTGCGGGAGATCATGAAAACCAATGTCGGGCCCGAACGCTTAGAACCATCATTACCCCAGGAGACGGAGATTCATCATCTGCGTCCAGAGGCGGTGGATGAAGGCGTGGTCTATGAGGTTGTGAATGAACTGGGGGATAAGGTGGGGGAGCTGGCAGGCAGCCAACTGGCCTTTCTGGTCCGCCGTGCGGTGGAGCTGGACCTGAATGAACTGCTCAACGCCATCGAGGACGGCGTGGTAGTGCTGGACCGGGAAGGTCGAATTTGCTATGAAAATGAGGCGTACAGCCGCATCATTGGAGTACCCATGCGCAAGACCATCGGGCGGGATATGCATGTCATTGAGCCGGATGCTCTGCTGCTTCGGGTGCTGGAGAGCGGAAAGCCCGACGCCCGAAAGTGGCACCGCATCAAATCGGTGGGGAAATATGTATCTATGCGCATGTTTCCCGTGTGGCGGAACGGTGTGGTGGCCGGGGCCTTCTCCATCTTCCGGGATGTGACGGAACTCAACCGTCTTGGCATGGAAGTGGAACGGATCACCCAGGTGGCCGAGGAATTGACGAGCCAGTTGGATGTAGAGCTCTCCAGGTTTCAGATGATTGGACAGGATCCTCAATTCCGTACTCTTTTGTCCCGTGCTGTCACCGCCGCCAAAACCGACGCGACGGTGCTTATTCGGGGGGAAAATGGTGTGGGCAAGGAGGGCTTTGCAAAGCTGATTCACCAAGCCAGTCCCCGAAGAAATAGGCCTTTTATAACGGTCAACTGCGCTGCCATCCCGGAGGCGCTCATTGAGAGCGAGCTGTTCGGCTATGAGGAGGGCTCCTTTACAGGGGCAAGGAAAGGGGGGAAGCTGGCCCAGGGAGGTACCCTCTTTCTGGACGAGGTGGGGGATATGCCCCTGATAATGCAGAGCAAGCTGCTGCGGGTGCTTCAAGGGGGGGAGATTGAGAAAGTCGGGCGGGAAGAAAACGTGGCGGTGGATGTGCGAATTGTGGCGGCCACCAATCAGCCCCTGGAGGAACTGATAGAACAAAGACGGTTTCGGGCCGACCTGTACTATCGCCTCAATGTGGTGCCCCTCTCCATACCGCCGTTGCGGGAACGGCAGGGCGATATTCTCCCTCTGGCCTATCACTTTCTGGACCGCTACAACGAACGATATCAGAAGTCGGCCGTTATCAGCCGAGGGGCCGCACAGGCGCTGCTGTCCTATGATTGGCCGGGTAATGTACGGCAGCTCCAAAACTGCATCGAGTCGGCCGTCATTCTGTGTGGTCAGGAGGAGATCGACCCGGCCGACCTTTCTCTGGGCACGATCGCCAGACCGGTTGAGGCGGCCCAGCCCGCAGAGACGCGGCAATATGGAACCCTGCGGGAAGAGACCATCCGTTTTGAGGGACAGTTGCTGCGGGCGGTGCTGGAGCAGTGCGGCGGAGACAGGGATGAGACTGCCCACCGGCTGGGCATCAGCCGGCGCACATTTTACCGCAAATGGTCGGAAACTCAGCTGTGACAAAAATGGCACAAGAGACAAATTTGACACCAATAAAAGGACAGATTTGACACAGGCGGGGTAGTCCTGCGTATCATACGCAGGACTACCCCGCCTGTTTTCTTAGGGGCCCAAGGGAAAGTGGCGGTTGGTCAGGAGTTGGCACGCAAGTTGCTTTTTTGTGGGTGTCCAAACAAACACAAGCCTTCACACATTTTATTTAAAAGAAAGGGGCAAAAACATCCATGAAGAGCAGCAGCTATTCCGGATTTTTCAAACTCTCTGTTGAGGAGCGCATGAAGGAGGTGGCCGAGTTCTGTGCACTGACGCCGGAGGAGCAGGCCATCCTGAAGGAGGCTGATTCCCTGGACATGGACAAGGCCGACCACATGATTGAGAATGTAATTGGCCGCTTTACGCTCCCCATGGGCGTGGGAATCAATTTCGTAATCAACGGCAAGGATTACGTCATCCCCATGGTTACGGAGGAGCCATCCGTGGTGGCGGCCTGCTCCAATGCAGCCAAGATGGCCCGGCCTGGCGGCGGCTTCACTACCGACTATACCGGCAGTGTCATGATTTCCCAGATCCAACTGCTGGACGTGCCTGCCCCCTTCTACGCCAAGGGGAAGATCCTGGAGAACAAGGAGAAGATCGCCGAGATCTGCAACGCCAAGGACCCCATGCTGGTGAAGCTGGGCGGCGGCGTGAAGGACGTGGAGGCCCGGGTGCTGGACTCCCTGGTGGGGCCAATGGTGGTGGTTCACCTGCTGGTGGACACCGGGGACGCCATGGGCGCCAACGCGGTGAACACTATGGCCGAGGCCGTGGCACCCTTCCTGGAGGAGCTCACCGGCGGCCGCGCCGAGCTGCGTATCCTCTCCAACCTGGCAGACCACCGAATCGCCCGCGCCCGCGCCGTCTTTAAGAAGGACGCCATTGGCGGGGAAAAGGTTGTCGATAAAATGATCGCCGCCTATGCCTTTGCCGCCGCAGATCCCTACCGGGCGGCCACCAACAACAAGGGCATCATGAACGGCATCATCCCCGTGGTCATTGCCACCGGCAACGACACCCGCGCTCTCGAGTCCGGTGCCCACGCCTACGCCGCCCGCAGCGGACAGTACTCCCCCTTCGCAACCTGGGAGAAGAACGCCGACGGCGATCTGGTGGGCTCCATCGAGATGCCGATGGCCGTGGGCCTCGTGGGCGGCGCCACCAAAATTCACCCCACCGCCAAGGTGGCAGTGAAGATGCTGGGCGTCAAGACCGCCGGGGAGCTGGCCCAGATCATTGCTGCCGTGGGCCTGGCTCAGAACATGGCCGCCATGCGGGCTTTGGCCACCGAGGGCATTCAGCGGGGCCACATGTCCCTCCACGCCCGCAACCTGGCCGCCACCGCCGGCGCCACCGGAGAGCTACTGGAGAAAATTGTAAAGCAGATGGTATCTGAAAAAAATGTCCGGCTGGAGTACGCCCAGGAGCTGGTCAAACAGTATCAGAAGTAACCGGAGGGAGGCACGCGTATGTTAGCCATTCTGGTGTCCCTGGCGCTGCTGATCGTTCTCACCTTCCGTAAGATCAACATCGTGGTGGTGGGCATTGCCGCCGCCGCAGTCATGGCCCTCCTATCCGGTCAGCCGGTGGTGACCGCAGTGACCGATACCTATATGACAGGGGCCGCCCAATTTGTGAGGGACAACTTCCTGCTCTTCTTTTTCAGCGTCCTGTTCGGAAAGGTCATGGAGGAGACAGGGGCGGCTGCCTCCATTGCCAAATTCTTGGCTGAGCTGTTGGGGGAGAAGTTTGCCATCCTGGGCGTCATTTTCTCCGGCGCAGTGCTGGTCTATGGCGGTGTCACCACTCTGGTGGTGGTGTTCAGCCTGTATCCCATTGCCCTCTCCCTGTTCAAGAAGGCCAACCTGCCCCGCTATCTGCTGCCCGGCGCGATTGCCGGCGGTTGCTTCACCTTTGCCTGCGCAAACTTTCCCGGCACGCCCAATCTGGTCAATGTGATCCCCACCACCTATCTGGGGACCAACACCATGGCGGCCCCTCTGGTGGGCGTGATCACCGGAATTGCTGTCATGCTCATGGTGTGTGTTTACTTCCTGTGGGAGGCAAGTCGGGCCCGGGCCCGGGGGGACTGCTTTGTGGAGGACGAGGCCACTACCCAGAGCCTGGTCAAGGCGGCATCCATGGTGCGGCTGCCCAGCCCGATCATCGCCATCCTGCCCATTGTGCTCATCCTGATCCTGCTCAACGTGTTCAAGCAGCATGTGGTCGTGGCCATGCTGGGCGGCATCCTTCTGTGCGTGGTGCTGTTCTTTCGGAATGTCCACGGTGTGCTGGACATGTTCTCTTACTCTGCCGAAAATTCGGCCATCGCCATCATCAACACTGCGGTGGTGGTGGGCTTCGGCTCGGTTGTGCAGGCCTCCCAGGGATTTCAGAAGCTGCTGGACTTCGCCACCAGTCTGGAAAATATCCCGCCCCTGCTGGCCTTCGGCCTGATGACCACCATTCTGGCCGGCGCCTGCGGCTCCGGCTCCGGCGGTTTGGGTATCGCCCTGTCCGCCATGGCGGACAAATACATCTCCCTGGGCCTGGCCCCGGAGATCCTGCACCGGGTGGGCTCCGCCGCCTCCGTTGGCCTGGACAGTCTGCCCCATAACGGCGCGGTAATCACCCTGCTGACTATCTGCGGCCAAAGTCACAAGGAGAGCTATAAGTACATTTTCTTCCCCACGGTTGTCTTTACCCTGGCCGGCATGTTTCTCTCCATTGCCCTGGGGACCGTGCTCTATCCCATCTCATAAGGAGTTATATCATGGAACTAAAATTGCCTGAACAGATTGACGTTATCGACATCACCATGCGGGACGGGCTTCAGAATGAGGAACACTATGTGCCCCTGGAGGCCAAACTCTATCTGGCTGACAGGCTGATCAAGGCCGAGGTGGGCTCCATCAGCCATGTGGCCTATGTGCCGCAGTTTAAGGACGTAGACGAGCTGCTGCTCAAGCTTCCCAAGGACGTGGATGTGGAGTATACCGTTCTGGCCCTCACCCCCAAGGCCATCGAGCGGGTGGGCGGCCTGCTGGACCGGGGGGCCAAGATCGACCGGGTGCTCACAGGCCAGATTGCCACCAGCGAAGCATACGCCATGAAGAACATGCGCCGTACCCACCAGCAGCTCTTTGACGAGGCAGAGAAGAACGTGAAGGCCCTCCACGATATGGGCATCAAGAAGGTGGCTGGCAACATCGGCACTGTGTTCGGCTGCCCGATCCAGGGGAAGGTATCCATCGAACGGGCCTACGAATTTGTGGATCGTATGTTTGATATCGGCTTTGACGAGGTAGAGCACTCCGATTCCGACGGTATCGCTACACCCAGGGACATTGCAGACTACTTCCAAGTCATTTTGGAAAAGCACCCAGACCCCGCACGGCACTCCTTCCATATCCATGATATCCGCGGTATGGGCATCGCCGGGTACTACGCAGCCATGCTGGCTGGTATCCGCACCTTTGACTGCACCGTGGGCGGCATCGGCGGCCAGGTGGCAAACTTTTTGGATGGTGTGCCGGTTAAGGGCGCGGGGGATTACTACTTTGACACCTGCCGCACCGGCTTGGTATCCACCGAAGACTTTATCACTATGGTCAATGGCATGGGTATCCATACCGGCGTGGATCAGGAGAAGCTCTACGCTCTCGGCCGCAATCTGGAAAAGATGCTGGGCCGTCCGCTTTACTCCTTTACCAGCACGGTGCGTTCCGGTTTGGGAGCATAACAGAAGCCACCGGCGGAGGTCTTTCGGTTTGTATGGGACTGGGCTGGAGACTGAAGTTCTAAGCGCAGGGACACCCGGAGCGTATATGGCGCGGTTGCCCGTCGGTGTCCGCTGCTCAAAACAGCTCGGTATAGATTTTGAGCACACGAGTCTCGTCCAGGGGGACGAAGCTGTTGTCCATCAGGCGGCCCTGGCCAGTGATGACGCTATGGGTAAAGTCCCGGAGGTCCTGCCTGGTGACGCCATACTCGTGGAGGGACCGTTTTGGAAGAAGCTGGTTGAGCAGCTCTTCTAGGCGGTCATATACGGCTTGGGTGCCGCAGCCCAGAAGGCGGGCGAGAAATTCATTCATTACGGCAATTTCTCCATCTTGGCGGAGCTCCAGATAGTTTTTCAGCACACCGGTGAACATGGCGTAGTTGCTCTCGCCGTGGGCCACATGGTATTTTCCACCCAGCGGATAGCTCATTGCGTGTACCGCCGCGCAGCCGGCGGTGCCGAAGGCAATGCCGGCGAAGTTGGATGCCACCAGGAAATCATCCAGCAGGATATGCAGGGCCTCACGGCCCTCGGACACGAGGCGCTGGTAGCCATGGAGAATCATTTCGATGGCTTTGTATCCGAACAGCTTGGTGTAGGGGGTAGCCCTGGGGGACAGGGAGGATTCCACCGCATGCACCAGGGCGTCAATGGAGCTGGCGGCAAACACGCCGAAGGGCAGCCCCTCCAGCAGTTGGGGAATGAGCACCGCGTGGTCGGCATACATGGCCGGGCTCACCAGACCCAGCTTGGTGCCCAGACGGGTGCGGGCGATGATGGAGAAGTTGGTCACCTCGCTGCCCGTGCCGCAGGTGGTGGGGACGAGCACCAGCTCCCGCCGCTTATCCAGGGCGGGGGCCCTGTCAAACAGGGTGTCTACCCCCTCGCCGCTGGAGACTGCCAGGACCTTGGCGATGTCGAGCACTGTGCCGCCGCCGATGGCAATGACACGGGTACAGCCCATTCTGGCCGCGTCGGCCAGAATGGCGTCTACCATCACATCGGTGGGTTCTCCGGCGCCGTATTCCTCCTGATAGATGGTGTGAACCGGAAGTCCCATCTGGCCGAGGTAGGGCTCGTAGATGTATTTATTAGTCAGAACCAGGTCACGTTCTCCCGGATGAAATTCCTTTACAAAGTCCAGACAGGTCTCAAAGCGGTGAAGCGTGGGGCGGATTAGAAGTTCTACCATGGTGTTTCTCAAATCCTTTCAAGCTTGGTTTGTCTGCAAAACAGATGTGGTATCTGTTGTTGTCTGTATGCAAAATATATGCCAAATTGCACCCGCTCAGAAATTCTGAGCGGGTGCAATTTTACAGCAGGCCATATTTTTTGAGCTTGTACTGCAATGTCCGGCGGGAGATACCAAGGTATTGGGCGGTTTTTTCGCGGTGTCCGCCGTGCAGACGGAGTGCCATTTGAATGCGGAGATACTCCTCATTGAGGCATTCCGGGCCGGATTCCGGGGAGGGAGGCTCCAGCTGAAGCATGCCTGTGGGAATCTGGTTGATTTTGACCACGGATGACTCGCTCATAACCACCATGTGCTCTACAAGGTTGCGCAGTTCGCGGATGTTTCCCGGCCATTTGTAGTGATTCAGGATTTGATAGACGCGGCTTGAAAATTCCTTTTGAAGACCGTATTTCTGACAGAAGTGGTCTAAAAAGTAGTCGGCCAGGGGAGTAATGTCCTCCCGGCGCTCTCGGAGAGGCGGAATGGTGATGGGAATGACGTTAAGACGGTAATACAGATCCATGCGGAACGTTCCCTCCTTGACACACTGAGCGAGAGCCACATTAGAGGCGCAGATCAGCCGGAAATTCACGGCCCGCGGTTTGACTGAGCCTACCGGAATAACCGCTTTGGTTTCCAGAACCCGCAGCAGCTTGGCCTGGAGAGACAGCGGCATGGAGTTTACCTCATCAAGAAGGAGGGTGTTGTTGGCGGCGGCTTCAATCAGGCCGATCTTTCCGCCGGAGGCGGCCCCGGTGAACGCACCCTTCTCATAGCCGAAGAGAGGTGCAGTTGATAGCCACCATCTGCTTTTTTCTGTAGGGGCTGTGCTGGTGGATATACTGGGCCACGATCTCCTTCCCGGTTCCGGATTCTCCCAGAAGGAGCACGGAAGCGTCGCTCTGCGCCGCACGTGCGGCCTGCCTCAGAACGCCCACCATGGAGGGACTTTTGGCAATCACCTCTCTGCGGTCGTCCCAATTGCCGCGTATTCCTGTAGCAATGGCGTTGATGGCCTTGGCGTGGCTGTATTTCTGGTTCATGGCATCAACCTGGATCTGGCAGGAGATGGCGTATACAATTTCACCCTGCGCGTTGAAAATAGGGGACACGGTTACCAGACGGCCCACCTGTTTCCCGTCGGCAGAAACTGTAACATGAATCTGCGTGACAGCCCGCTTCTCGTGGTAGACCTTGTCTACGACGCTCTCCTTGTAGAGTCCGCTTGCGATGAAGTCATATACCGTGTGATTTAAGTAGTCCTGACGGGTTCGCCCTGTGTATTGCAGGAGCGTCTTATTGACAAACAGGTATGTCCCTTTGTTATCAAAGATGATAATTCCAACATCCAGATTATCCAGGATGTTTTCCAGCCCGGGCAGATTGCTTGCCATAGCTTCCAGCCCTCCTTATGCGTTCTGCTCCTATGCGTTTCCCCTTTAAAACTATCAAATGGAGGGCAAAAAATCAACCACAATTGTAGTGAGTTGCACAGGCGAAATTGGAACTGCACATTGAAATACAAGGATTCCTGAGTGAGCATTTGCACAAAAATTGCATTGTCATGCCCTGAATGTGCAATTCCGGCGGGAAGTCGTGAATTTGCCTCGAGAAGTGGCCGAAACAGGGGCGAAAAACAGGGGGATACGGGCTGGCATCCGGTTTGCTTCCTAAGGTGGTCAGACACGACCTATGTCCTGTCACACGATTTTAGCAAGGAGAAGGAGGACTGCAATTGATGAAAGCGGCAATTATGGGCGCTGGAGCAATGGGAACCGTCTTGGGTGCCTTTCTTACCAGAAACGGGTTCCCGGTGGATCTAATCGACTCCTATCCGGCCCAGGTGGATGCACTCAACGAAAAAGGGGCCGGCGTTGTTGGCTGTGCAGAGCTGACTGTCCCGGTCCGTGCACTGCTGCCGGAGCAGATGGAAGGGGTCTATGACCTGGTGTTTCTGATGGTCAAGCAGACCAACAATGAGGCGAGCCTTCGGGCGCTGTTGCCCCATTTGGGAGAGAACAGTACGGTATGTACCTTGCAGAACGGAGTGCCGGAATTAGCTGTGGCCGAGTTCGTCGGCCGGAACCGCACAGTAGGCGGAGCCTGCCGTTGGGGGGCCACGTTTGTGGAGCCCGGTATCTCCGAGCTGACCAACGCCCTCTCCGCCCGCACGGTTCTGTTTGAGATCGGGGAGATCGACGGACGTATTACCGACCGCATCCGAGCGGTGGCCGAGGTTTTGGGCCATATGGACAACGGCAAGGTGGAGATTACCGACAACCTGATGGGGGCCCGGTGGCTCAAGCTGATGCTCAACTGCTGCATGAGTGGCCTGTCCTCGGCCTTGGGCTGTACCTTTGAGTCGGTAATCTCCAGTGAAAAGGCGCTGGCCTGCACCTCCTATCTTGCGGCTGAGGTGGTCCATGCAGCGCGGGCCGCGGGCTTCCAGCTAACGGATACCAACGGACTGAATACCGCAGAGATCGCCGACTTCCAAACGAAGGAGGAGTTAGAGCGGTCCAAGGGATACATCTACCGCAATTACTATCCCCTACGCACTGCCAAGGCCAGCATGTTGCAGGATCTTGAGCGGGGGAAAAAGACGGAGATCCAGATGATTAACGGTTATGTCGGCGCTATGGGCCGCAAGTACGGTGTTCCCACCCCGTTCAACGACCTGGTAGTGAAGATAATTACTGACATAGAGGAGGGCCGCCGTAGAGCGGAATTCGGCAACCTGGCTCTGTTTGTCCTGCCGGAGTTGCAATAAGAAAGAGACAAAAAGGAGGAAAACCTATGTCCTACGTCCGCAACGACAGCCTGATGTACCAAATGCCGGTTCATTTCGGGCCCTGCGTAACTCCCCGACAGAACAAAGAGGGGAAGCGCTTTATCTATGACCAGGCTACGCGACTGACCAAGCATACTATTGTCTACGAAAGTGATCCGGAGGCCCTGTCCGCTGTCCTGCCCCAGCGGTTCGAGCTGGCTGCCCCCTACGTCATCATCAATATGAACATGCTGCGGGACGTGGCTTGGCTGGCTGGACACGGATACAACCTTACCGGCGTCTCTGTGCCCACCCGTTTCCATGGAGAAAAGGGGGTGGTGGAAGGCAACCTGCTTCTGGTTATGTGGGAAAACCATGCCGACCCCATTATTACCGGCCGGGAGCAGCTCGGTTACAGCAAGATATTTGCCTCCATCGACGACATCCATACGTACGGGGGGGTATCAAAGACGGAGCTGACCTCCTGGGGATTCCGCTTTCTGGAGCTGGAGTTTGATGCCAACCGCCAGCCGGAGAATCTGGAGGAGCTGAAACGGGTGCTGAATAACCCGGATAGTCAGGGCATCATGCACTATAAGTACATCCCGCGTACCGGCGGCGGCTTCACTCAGGCGGATGCGGAATATGTCTGCCTGAATCCTAAAGCAGCCAAGCTGCCTGACGACGTAAAGAAGTATCCGGCGGATCAGCTGACCTATATGGGCGGTCAGGTGCGCTGGCATATACCCACCTGGGAGGATATGCCCACCCAGTACCATGTGGCACAGGCTCTGGGCAGTCTGCCAGTCAAGCGGATCGTCGGCGCGGTACGTTCGGAGGGCTATACCCTGGGCGATCTTTATGGGCAGACCACCGTCATGTGAGGCCTGCGGAGAAGCAAAAGCAAAGAGAATGAAGGAGCGCATTACCACGGAAGGAGTGATTGTATGTCCCCCAGCGTTATCAGCCTGATCGGTATCCTGTTGGGCATGGTCATCTTGGTTTTCCTGGCATTCAAAGGCTATAATGTCATTATCGTTTCTGTTATCGCCGCACTGGTTGTGGCCGTTTTTGCCGGCACCGACATTCTGCCGCTGATTACAGACTCCTATATGACCAAGTTCGCTGACTTTGCAAAAAATAATTTTATGATCTTTCTGCTTAGTGCCGTCTTTGGAAAGCTCATGGGCGATTCCGGAGCGGCCGACGCCATCGCCTACTCCATGCTGCGCGTGGTCAACCACGTTCACAGCCAGCGAACCAAGCAGTTGGTCGGCGGTCTGATGATCACCGCCATTGTAGCGGTTCTGACCTATGGCGGCGTCAGCCTGTTTGTCGTCATCTTCACCCTGATCTCCATCGGCCGCAAGCTCTTTGAGGAGCTGGACATCCCCTGGCGGCACTACCTTACCTTCCACGGCATCGGTTCAGCTACCTTTACCATGACCATGCTCCCCGGTACGGCAGCGCTTCAGAACATTATTCCCACGCAGTATCTGGGCACTACGCCAATGGCGGGGGCCGCCATCGGCCTGACCGGCGCTGCTATCCAGATTTTACTGTGTGTTCTCTGGGCAGCCTTTATACTCAAGCGCGCCCGCGCCCGGGGTGAGGGCTTCCGCCCCTCCGGCGAAGCAGTCAAGGCCGCCTACCGGGATGAGGATGAAAAGAA
>OMGQ01001506.1_pt1 | contig 13191 bp, 14 predicted proteins | sample 1646071 | NCBI WGS metagenome assembly OMGQ01 (sample SAMN05578585, study PRJEB25193) | human gut metagenome | biome: Human Microbiome; feature: human-associated habitat; material: feces | host: Homo sapiens | place: USA:Birmingham | reverse complement strand
CAGCCAACAAATTAAAACGGAAATGGTGCAGCGTTCCCCGATTTCCATGGCCCGGGTTTGAAAATCATTGCAGCCGGAGAACACCGTTCTCAGGTTTTTCTCGGTGACGGGTAAGGTTTTTAAGCCGCTGTCTGCGGGATGGAATGGCTCCTCTCCCGACTTCATTTCATTTGAATTGAACATATAGATAGTATGGTCATGGAAAACCCACAATATGTAGGTATCAATCAAAAGTTTTAAAAAACTCTGAAAAAAATCAAAAAAGTGTTGACAAATAATTTTTTTGCTGTATACTTTGGATGTCAAAGTATTTGAGGTTCAAAGTATGTAACGGAGAAAAATAAATGGTAGGTAAAATTTATGGAACAGGTTCTTGTATCCCAACGAAGGTTGTAACAAATCATGATATTGCCAAGAATGTAGAGACAAGTGATGAGTGGATCAGAGAACGTACAGGAATTGCAATAAGACATATTGTTGAAGAGGATACAACAGTGTCTATGGCAACAGAAGCAGCAAGACAGGCGATTGAGATGGCTGGCATTGAATCAGCAGAAATTGATTTAATCTTGGTGTCAACAATCACCCCCAATATTATTCTGCCTTGTGTTGCATGTGAGGTACAGAACAACATTGGTGCTTTAAATGCGACTTGTTTCGATCTTAACGCTGCATGTACCGGTTTTTTGTATGCATACAATACAGCGCAGGCATATATTTCATCCGGAATATATAAAACGGTTCTCGTAATTGGAGCGGAATCGTTATCAAACATCATTGACTGGAAAGATAGAAATACATGTATTTTGTTCGGAGATGGTGCAGGTGCTGTGATTTTGAAATCAGAGCCAGAGGGTCTATTTCAAACATACACAAGATCTGAAGGAACAAAAGGACAAGCATTGCTTTGTCATCCTGGAGAAACAATCAAGATGGATGGTCAAGCTGTTTTTCGTTTTGCGGTTCAGCAAGTTCCATTATGCATCCAGACACTCTTAAAAAAGCATGATGTTCCAGAAAGTGAAATTGATTATTACATTTTGCATCAGGCAAACAAACGAATTGTAGAAGGTATTGCAAAACGTTTAGGCGTCGGAATTGAAAAGTTTCCGATGAATTTACAAGAATATGGGAACACCTCTTCTGCAAGTATTCCAATCCTATTAGATGAAATGAATAAACAAGGATCACTTAAAAGAGGAATGAAAATTGTGCTGGCAGGATTTGGAGCAGGATTGTCCTGGGGAGCCAGTTTGATAGAATGGTAATTTCCGTAAATGGATTACATAAAAAAAGATTTAATTTAAAGAAAAAGGAGAAAAAATATGTTAGAACAGGTAAAAGAAATTGTAGCAGATGCATTGGGAGTTGAGGAGACATCTTTTAAAGAGGATTTGAATGCTGATTCTCTTGATCTTTTTGAAATGGTTATGACATTTGAAGAAGAATTCGGAAAAGAAATTTCTACAGAAGACTTAGAGAAAATCGCTACGATCGGAGCAGTTGTAAAATATTTAGAAGCATAATAACCATTTATTTAAGGCGAATTTTGGAAGGTAATAAATAAAAAAGGAAAAACAAAATGAAGACAAGATTGAAAGAAATTTTAGGTATTGAATATCCCGTAGTTCAGGGTGGTATGGCATGGGTTGCCGAATCTCATCTTGCTGCTGCAGTTTCAGAAGCAGGGGGATTGGGATTGATTGCTGCAGCGAATGCTCCTGCTGAGTGGGTTCGTGAACAGATTCATGAAGTCAGAAAATATACTGTTAAACCATTTGGAGTAAATATTATGATGCTCAGTCCAAACGCTGATGAGGTTGCACAGATTGTAGTGGAAGAAAATGTGCCTGTCGTAACTACTGGGGCTGGAACTCCTGAGAAATATATGTCAATGTGGAAGGAAGCCGGGATTAAAGTCATTCCAGTAGTTGCATCGGTGGCAATGGCAAAACGCATGGAGCGATGTGGAGCTGATGCTATTGTAGCAGAGGGAACAGAGGCAGGCGGACACATTGGAGAGAATACGACGATGGTATTGGTTCCGCAAATTGCAGATGTAGTTCAAATTCCGGTAATCGCAGCCGGAGGAATTGCTGATGGAAGGGGGATGGCCGCTGCTTTTATGCTCGGTGCAGAAGGTGTTCAGATGGGAACTCGTTTTGTCGCAACAGAAGAAGCGCAGGTTCATGAGAACTATAAAAATTGCATTATTAAAGCAAAGGATATCGATTCCCGCGTGACTGGAAGAACAACCGGCCACCCCGTACGAGCTCTTCGTAATAAGATGACAACAGAATATATTCGGCTTGAAAATGCGGGCGCGTCTTTTGAAGAACTTGAACATCTAACTTTAGGTGGATTGCAGAAAGCTGTTGTTGACGGGGATGTAAAACAGGGAAGTGTAATGGCTGGCCAGATTGCCGGAATGATCAAAGAAATTCTTCCATGTAAAAAAGTAATTATAAATCTCGTATCTCAGGCAGAATCACTGTTGAAAGGAGAAAAAATACATGAGTAAAATCGCAGTAATTTTTCCGGGACAGGGAAGTCAGCTTGCAGGAATGGGAAAAGATTTCTATGAGAAGAGTGCTATCGCAAAAGAGATTTTTGACACAACATCTGAACGTCTTGGAATTGATATGAAAGAGCTTTGCTTTGAAAAAAATGATAAACTTGATTTGACAGAATATACACAAGCTGCACTTGTAACCACATGTCTTGCAATGGCAAGAACAGCCGAATCTATGGGCTTGAAAGCAGATGTAACAGCGGGGTTAAGTCTTGGAGAATATAGTGCGATTGCATTCGCAGGAGGAATGTTTGATCGTGATGCAATCAGTGCAGTAAGACAGCGAGGGATTTTCATGCAGAAGGCAGTTCCGGTTGGAAAAGGTGCGATGTCAGCAGTGCTTGGAATGACTGGTGAACAAGTTGAAGCCGGAATTGAGAAATTTAAGGAAGTCTATGTTGCAAATTATAACTGTCCAGGTCAGATTGTAATTACCGGCGTAACAGAAGACGTAAAACAGGCTGGTGATGTACTAAAGGAAAATGGAGCCAAAAGAGTGATTCCACTAAATGTAAGCGGTCCGTTTCATTCTCCGTTACTGAAAGATGCCGGTTTAAAATTGAATCGCATACTTGCAACAATTCAGATGCGACCTTTACAAATTCCATATGTTACAAATGTAACGGCAGATTATATAACGAATATCATAGAAACACAACGCTTACTTGTATCACAGATTACATCCTCTGTAAAATGGCAGCAAAGTATGGAACGGATGATAGCTGATGGTGTAGACACATTTATAGAAATTGGTCCGGGAACAACATTGACATGATTCCTCAGAAAAATCAATCGTAATGTGACCTCATACAATATCAGCACATGGAACGAATTAGAAAAAACAATGGAGATTCTCATAGAGGAGAAGAAGGCATGTTAAATAACAAAGTAGCAGTTGTAACCGGCGCATCCAGAGGAATTGGAAAAGAAATTGCACTGAAACTGGCATCATTAGGTGCAGCGGTTATTATTAATTATAATGGCGCTGAAGAAAAGGCAGAAGAGGTAAAAAAGTTAATTGAAGATAAAGGCGGTAAAGCAGAAATATATCAATGTAATGTATCCGATTTTGATGCATGTAAAGAATTTATTGATTACGTGATAAAAAAATATAATTCCATTGACATCTTAATTAATAATGCCGGAATTACAAGAGATGGTCTTTTAATGCGAATGAGTGAAAAGGATTTTGATGATGTGATCAATACAAACTTGAAAGGCACATTTAACTGTATTCGATTTGCATCACGACAGATGATGAAACAACGCGCAGGAAGAATTATAAATATCTCATCAGTTGTTGGCGTTTCCGGAAACGCCGGACAGACAAATTATGCCGCCTCGAAAGCTGGCATCATCGGTCTTACAAAGGCGGTCGCAAAAGAAGTGGCATCCAGGCATATTACAGTAAATGCGGTCGCCCCTGGATTTATTCAGACAGATATGACAGATATCCTTTCCGAAAATACAAAAAAACAGATTGCATCACTGATTCCCATTGGAACATTTGGAAATCCTGAGGATGTTGCAAATGCTGCTGCATTTTTAGCATCAGATGAAGCTGGATATATTACAGGTCAGGTGCTGCATGTTGACGGCGGTATGGTAATGTAAGGAGGAGCTATGAAAAGAAGAGTTGTAGTCACAGGTATGGGTGCTATAACACCTATTGGAAATACAGTAGAAGAGTTCTGGAACAGCATTAAAGAGGGGATCGTTGGTATCGGCGAAATCACAAAGTTTGATACGACAGATTTTAAAGTGAAACTCGCTGCTGAAGTGAAAAACTTTGCAGCAAAGGAACGTTTGGATTTCAAAGCCGCAAAACGTATGGAACCATTTTCTCAGTATGCAGTTGCTGCTGCAAAAGAGGCATTTCAAGATGCAGGTCTTAATATGGAAGAGGAAGACCCGTTTCGCATTGGTGTCATTGTAGGTTCGGGTATTGGAAGTCTTCAGGTTGCCGAAAGAGAATATGAGAAAATTCTTACAAAGGGACCATCCCGCGTCAATCCATTAATGGTTCCACTGATGATTTCTAATATGGCTGCCGGAAATATAGCTATTTATCTTGGACTCAAAGGAAAATGTACAAGCGTAACAACAGCCTGTGCTACAGGAACGCATTCTATTGGAGATGCACTTAGAGCAATCCAGTATGGTGATGCTGATGTGATGTTGGCAGGTGGAGCAGAAAGTGCTATTTGTTCACTCTCTGTTTCTGGATTTACAAATTTAACAGCACTAACGACATCTACAGACCCCAGACGTGCGTCAATTCCATTTGATAAAGATAGAAGTGGATTTGTCATTGGAGAGGGTGCCGGAGTTGTTGTTTTGGAAGAATTAGAACATGCGAAAAAGCGTGGCGCCAAAATCTATGCAGAAATCGCCGGTTATGGTGCAACTTGTGACGCATATCATATTACTGCCCCGGCAGAAGACGGAGTCGGAGCTGCAAAAGCAATGGAACTTGCAATCACAGATGCAAATATGACACCTAAAGATGTGGATTATATCAATGCACATGGAACGAGTACACATCATAATGATTTATTTGAAACAAGGGCCATAAAACAGGTATTCGGTGACGTCGCATCAAACGTTATTGTAAACTCAACAAAATCGATGACCGGTCATTTATTGGGGGCTGCCGGAGGAATTGAATTTATTGTGTGTGTAAAATCAATTGAAGAAGGATTTATCCATCAGACTATGGGGCTTGAAACACCGGATGAAGAATGTAATCTTAATTATGCAATCGGTGCACCAATTCAAAAACCGGTACGATGTGCCTTGAGTAACTCACTTGGATTTGGTGGTCACAATGCAACACTTTTGGTAAAAGAATTTCATGAATAGGAGAAGCCATTATGAACACAGAACCATTGATTCAACTGATACAGATCGTATCGGAATCAAATCTTACAGAGTTTCATTATGAAGAAAAGGATATGAAACTGATCATGAAAAGAGATGAAATAATTCATATTTCAGATTCTCCTGTAGACGGAACTGCGCATCCTGTTGTAAGTGTCAAACAGGAAAGTCTTGAAAGCGCTGCTGCATCGAATGGCTCGGAGGAAAAATTAATTACTTCACCACTTGTCGGTATATTTTATTCTGCTCCGGCAGAAGATGCCGCGCCTTATGTTCAGATAGGAGAGACAGTAAAAAAAGGACAGACAATCGCAATTGTAGAAGCGATGAAACTTATGAATGAGATTGAAAGTGAGTTTGATGGAATTATAAAAGAAATATTTGTAAAAAATGGTCAGGCTGTTGAATATGGTCAGCCACTATTTTCAATAGAATAAGAAAGGGAAAAAATGAACCATTTGAATATTAATCAAATTAAAGAAATCCTGCCTCACAGACACCCATTTTTACTGATTGATTATATAGAAGATTACGTAGCAGGAGAGTATGCAATTGCATATAAATGCGTCACATATAGAGAAGAATTTTTTAAGGGGCATTTTCCACAGGAACCTGTTATGCCGGGTGTTCTTACGGTAGAAGCGTTGGCACAGACAGGAGCTGTTGCAATCCTTGCAAAGGAAGAGAATCGTGGAAAAACAGCATATTTTGCCGGAATCCAGAACTGTAAATTCAAAGGAAAGGTTGTCCCTGGCGATAAAATGCGTTTGGAGACAAAAATCATCAAACAAAAAGGCCCCTTTGGAGTTGGTGAGGCAATTGCCTCTGTTGACGGAAAAATTGTAGTCAGTGCAGAACTGACATTTATGATTGGATAAGGATTTAAAAAAATGATTAAGAAGGTTTTAGTTGCAAACCGGGGAGAAATTGCAGTCCGAATTATTCGTGCATGCAGAGAAATGGGAATAGAGACTGTAGCTGTATACTCAGAAGCAGATCGTGAATCTGTGCATACTCAGCTCGCTGACGAAGCAATCTGCATTGGTCCTGCACAATCTTCAGAAAGTTATTTGAGCATGGAGCAAATCATTAGTGCAACGATTACTTCTGGTGCAGATGCAATTCATCCAGGTTTTGGATTTTTATCAGAAAACAGTAAATTTGCATCATTATGTGAACAGTGTAATATTACATTTATCGGACCAAGTTCAGAAGTAATCCGTAAAATGGGAAATAAATCAGAAGCAAGAAATGCAATGATTGAAGGTGGGGTGCCTGTTATTCCAGGCAGCAAAGATCCGATTTATGATGTAAGAACAGGTGCAAAAATCGCAGAAAAAATTGGATATCCTATTATTATCAAAGCTGCTTTAGGCGGTGGTGGAAAAGGAATGCGTGTTGCGAACACAGCAGAAGAATTTGAAAACAGTTTTATGACAGCTCAAATAGAAGCCAAGAACGCATTTGGTGATGATACCATGTACATCGAACATTTTGTAAGACATCCTCGTCATATCGAATTTCAGATTCTGGCAGATTCTCAGGGGAATGTCATTCACCTTGGTGAACGTGATTGTTCAATTCAAAGAAATCATCAAAAAATGATCGAAGAAGCTCCAAGTTCTGCCATTTCTCCGAAACTTCGTAAATTGATGGGAGAAACCGCAATAAAAGCAGCAAAAGCATGCATGTATACAAATGCCGGTACTGTAGAATTCTTACTTGAGAAGAACGAGAATTTTTACTTTATGGAAATGAATACACGTATACAAGTTGAACATCCTGTCACAGAATGGGTTACTGGAATAGATTTAATTAAAGAACAAATTAAAATTGCATCCGGTTTACCACTATCATACAAGCAAAAAGATATTAAAATAAGTGGTCATGCAATTGAGTGCCGCGTCAATGCTGAAAATCCAACTAAAAACTTTCGGCCGTCTCCGGGAACGATTACAGGAATGTTTCTCCCCGGTGGTAAAGGTGTACGTGTAGATTCAGCAATTTATGAAGGGTATACCGTTCCGCCATATTATGACTCTATGTTGGCTAAAATTACTGTATGCACCGACACGCGAGAAGAATCTATTGCCAAAATGCGTAGTGTATTGGGTGAAGTAGTGATTGACGGTATTGATACAAATATTGATTATTTATATGAAATTTTGGAACATCCTGATTATTGTTCCGGAAATATAGATATTGAATTTATAGAAAAGATGAGTGAAAAATGAATTTTAAAAACACATTTAAAAAATCAATCATACATTCTTCGAAAAAAGATTTATGGAAATCGAAAAAGGAACCTGAAGTTCCGGAAGGACTTCTAAAAAAATGTAATTCCTGTAAAGCAGCTGTTTTCACAGAGGATGTAAGTGAGAATTATTATGTTTGTCCAAAATGTAATTACTATTTTCGTATGCATGCCTTCCGTCGTATAGAAATGATTGTTGATGAAAATACATTTGAACAATGGGATACGGGATTAGAAAGTCCAAATCCGTTAAATTACAGAGGATATGAAGAAAAACTTGTCGCAACGAAAGAAAAAACACATCTGGATGAGGCTGTTGTTACAGGAAAGGCCTTGATAGCAGGTAGAGCGGTTGCATTGGGCGTTTGTGATAGTCGTTTTATTATGGCAAGCATGGGCGAGGTAGTTGGCGAAAAAATAACACGCATGGTTGAAAGAGCGACAGAAGAACATCTGCCTATAATTATCTTTTCTTGCTCAGGTGGGGCGCGTATGCAGGAAGGAATTACTTCATTGATGCAGATGGCAAAAACTTCAGCTGCGTTAAAAAGACACAGCGAAGCGGGACTGCTATATATTTCTGTTTTAACCAATCCGACAACAGGTGGTGTAACTGCCAGTTTTGCGATGTTAGGAGATATTATTCTTGCAGAACCTGGAGCTTTGATTGGTTTTGCAGGCCCTCGAGTCATTGAACAGACAATAGGGCAGAAATTACCAAAAGGGTTTCAGACTTCAGAATTTTTGTTGGAACATGGATTTATTGATGCGATTATTGAACGTCCAGACATGAGAGAAACGTTGCTCCATTTACTTAAATTGCACGATCATTCATTTGTAGCTGATCATGCCTTTGGAAATGAAACAAATATAGTAAACGATAGAAGAGAAGTAAGTAATGCAAGTATTGTTCCCGGTGAAAAGATAAAAGCTGTTTCTGCATGGGATCGTGTAGTGAAATCACGTATGAAAGGGCGTCCTGTAAGTTCAGAGTATATTCAAAAACTGTTTCTTGGTTTTTATGAATTGCATGGAGATCGATGCTATAAGGATGATACAGCTTTAGTTGGTGGTCTTGCTTATTTTCATAATATTCCTGTTACTGTCATTGCTCAGGAAAAGGGAACAACTACAAAAGAAAATATTGAACATAATTTTGGTATGGTCTCACCGGATGGATATCGTAAAGCCTTACGCTTAATGAAACAGGCAGAAAAATTCCACCGACCTGTTATTTGTATCGTAGATACACCGGGAGCATTTTGTGGAATTGAAGCTGAGGAGCGTGGACAAGGTGAAGCTATTGCAAAAAACATTTTTGAAATGTCTGGTTTAAAAACTCCTGTAGTATCTCTGATTATTGGAGAAGGTGGAAGTGGTGGAGCATTGGCGCTGGCTACATCAGATGAAGTTTGGATGTTAGAAAATTCTATCTACTCCATTTTATCCCCTGAAGGATTTGCTTCTATATTGTGGAAAGACAGTAAACGAGCAAAAGAAGCGGCTGAAATTATGAAATTGACAGCAGAAGATTTGAAAAAAAGCGGGATTGTTGAACATGTATTTTCTGAACCTGAAAATTATACTTCAGATACAATGCATCTTGTTTGCGAAAATATTGACAAAAAATTAAATGTATTTATTGCTCATTATTCAAAGTTGTCTTTGGAAGATCTTTTAGAACATAGATACCAGAGATTCCGTAAGATGTAGAGTAATTTGTTATATAAAAATTCAGCTTTCTTTTTCGTAAATCAATGGTATAATAATAGTATTGTTGAAGAGTAAATGGCGGATGAAGGAGAGCACAGTGAATACATACGAAACAATCAATGATATTTTGGTCCATCTATTTAATGAGATATGGAAATTAGAAGAAAAAGCAATTATAACAGAAGAGTTTAGAGATATTACTAATAATGATATGCATATTATCGAAGCCATCGGATTAGGAGATGGCGATACCATGTCATCCATTGCTAAGAAGTTAAATGTTACCGCCGGGACATTAACAACGTCTATGAATCGTTTAGTTCGTCAAAATTATGTTGTTCGTCAACGAAGCAACGAAGATAGACGAGTTGTAATGATCAGTCTTACCGAAAAAGGAGAACGTGCTTATCATCACCATGCTAATTTCCATATACAAATGATTAATGCTGCAATCCAGAGTTTAGAACCGGAGGAATTACCTGTTCTAATCAAAACATTAAATGGATTATCTAAATTTTTCAGAAATTATCATTAACAAAAAGCCAAAACAAAATGTGACTTGTTTTGGCTTTTTACTATATCACTATAAAAAATCAATTTAAAAACCGAAAAATACCAATCACTTTTCCTAAAATTGTAACATCTGTCACAATAATTGGATCCATAAAATCATTTTCCGGCTGAAGACGAATAACGCCTTCTTCTTTATAAAAGGTCTTAACCGTTGCACCATCATCAATCATTGCTACAACCATATCACCATTATCTGCCGTATTCTGTTCTTGAACAAGCACATAATCACCGCTAAAAATACCGGCATTAACCATACTTTCTCCCTTTACAGTTAATAAAAAAGTCTGCTTATTCGGCAACATCTCAACCGGAATCGGGAAATATCCTTCTATATGCTCTTGTGCCAGGATCGGAGCTCCAGCCGCAACATATCCTAGCATAGGTACATTTGTCACCTCTCTTCGCGTAAGGTTAAATGAGTCATCCAAAATCTCAATTGCACGCGGTTTGGTAGGGTCACGCCGTATATAGCCGTTCTTTTCTAATGTTTCAAGATGTGAATGAACGGAAGAGGTAGACTTTAAATGTACCGCCTCACAAATCTCTCTGACAGCAGGCGGAAAACCACGTTCCAGAATTTGTGATTTGATATATTCCAGAATCTCTTCTTGCTTAGCACTGATCTTTCCGTATGACATATGTACGTCCTCCCATAAAATATTTCAAAATAATATGAATAATTTAAAATTATAATACCATACAGCAGGAGGAAAAGCAAACGTTTGTTTTGCGAAAATATGTTCGATTTATTTTGTAAAATCTATTGACAAACAAATGTTCGTATATTATAATTCACTTGTCAAAACAAATGTTCGATCCAGGGAGGAGCATAGAATGAAAGAAAAGAAAAGAATAAATAAAAAAAATAGGTTACATTCTTACATTTCTACATTTTTAATATTGGCAGTTACATTAATTATTGTTTCAGGATGTATCATCACAGATAGCTTTCAATCGATTGCCCAGTCTGAGCCTGGTGCACATGGAACATTTTATAAGAGTATTACCATTCAAAAAGGTGACTCACTTTGGGACATTGCTGAGGAATACATTACCGATGACTTTGATTCCATTGAAGAATACATTGATTTATTAAAAGATATGAATAATCTACAAGGTGATAAAATTCTTTCCGGAGATAAATTGATCGTAGCATACAGTGCTAATTAATATTTGGTATCAATATACATCCCCAATGTATTGATATATATAAACTCACCTGTGAGCCGGTATTCTTTTATTCTCTTTATGAAGATGAATACTGGCTCTCTTATTCAGCAAATCCATCTATACGACAAATACCGATTTTTCCAAAAGATATAGACACGAAAATGTATTTATGCTATACTAAAATTCATATTTGTTTAAATAGTTCTATATTTTTAAGGAGGTGAACCTTACAAATGGCTAAAGAATCCGATGATTTACATCGTAAAACATATCATGAACAAATATATATTGATAACACCTTGCGTCTTCGTGATATTTTAAAAACATTACCTCCATTTGCAAAAGATTATTTTCGAGCAATAGAACCAACAACATCTGCTAAAACGCGTATTTCATACGCATATGATATTCGGGTATTTTTTCATTTTTTAATGGATTGTAATCCCGTTTACAGTACCTATACAATGGAAGATTTCCAGGTGACTGATCTGGAACAATTAGATCCTGTTGATATTGAAGAATATCAGGAATATTTAAAAGTATATCACAATCAAGATGAAAAGCAGATTACAAATACAGAAAAAGGCTTGTCCAGAAAAATGTCTGCATTAAGAAGTTTTTATGGATACTATTTTAAGCGTCAGATTATCAGTAAGAATCCTACATTACTTGTTGACATGCCTAAACTTCATGAAAAAGCAATCATACGTCTTGATACAGATGAAGTCTCTTCTTTATTGGACTATGTTGAACATGGTGGTGATGAATTAACCGGTCAGAGAAAGCTTTACTATGAGAAGACAAAGAATCGTGATCTTGCTATAATAACTCTTCTTCTCGGTACCGGAATTCGTGTTTCTGAATGTGTTGGTCTCGATCTACAAGATATCGATTTTAAGAATAATGGGATCAAGGTAACACGAAAAGGCGGAAATGAAATGATTGTATATTTTGGCGAAGAGGTAGAACATGCATTAAAACAATATATTTACACAACTCGTAAGTCTACTGTCCCACTTGCTGGCCATGAAAATGCTTTGTTCCTTTCAACGCAGAAAAAACGTATGGGGGTACAAGCAGTTGAAAATATGGTAAAAAAATATGCCCATGAAGTTACCCCTAATAAAAAAATCACGCCACATAAGCTGCGTAGTACCTATGGTACTGCCTTATACAAAGAAACCGGTGATATCTATCTTGTCGCAGATGTTCTGGGACATAAAGATGTTAATACAACAAAAAAACATTATGCTGCCATAGACGAAAATCGTCGTCGACAAGCTGCAGGCGCTGTCAAATTACGTGAACCATAGGAGGATAAAATCAAGATGCAATTACAGAGATTATTAAGCTATACCAGAAAAGCAGTTGATGAATACCAAATGATTGAAGAAGGCGATCACATAGCGGTTGGAATTTCAGGCGGAAAAGACAGTCTGACACTTCTTTATGCATTACATGGATTAAAGCGTTTTTATCCAAAGAAATTCGATTTAACCGCAATTACCGTAGACCTTGGATATGAGGAATTTGATCTGACACCCATCCAGGAACTATGTAAAGAACTTGAGATACCCTATATCATTGAAAAATCCGATATTTATAATATTTTATTTAATATACGGAAAGAATCGAATCCTTGTTCATTATGTGCAAAGATGCGAAAAGGTGCACTGAATGATGCAATTAAAAAAGTGGGCTGCAATAAAGTAGCCTATGCTCATCACAAAGATGATATTATCGAAACGATGTTATTATCTTTGATTTTTGAAGGACGTTTTCATAGTTTCTCTCCTCGAACTTATCTAGATCGAATGGATCTGACGGTAATCCGACCGATCATGTTTGTAGATGAGATGGATGTTATCGGATTTCAGAACAAATATCAACTGCCGGTCGTAAAAAGTAAGTGTCCGATTGACGGACATACAAAACGACAATATGCAAAGGAGCTTGTCAGACAACTGAACCAAGAACATCCAGGGGCAAAAGAGCGCATGTTTCATGCAATCTTAAATGGCAATATTAA
>OMGQ01001503.1_pt1 | contig 13220 bp, 9 predicted proteins | sample 1646071 | NCBI WGS metagenome assembly OMGQ01 (sample SAMN05578585, study PRJEB25193) | human gut metagenome | biome: Human Microbiome; feature: human-associated habitat; material: feces | host: Homo sapiens | place: USA:Birmingham | reverse complement strand
CTATATATTATATGTCTTTTGGATAATAGCTTAAAAAGTAGCTGTCTAGACGGTATGTTTTTATCGTAGAATTGATTTTACAGAAAGGTGTAGATTTACCATATTTCTTTGTTCTCTTAACGTGAACTAATAACTAGTTAAAAAAATTTTATTTGTCATTTCTACCCATTCTAATATATACTATATTTGGGAGGTGTTATTATGTCGATATTAAATCAACCATTTCAAGGACAATTAGGCAATATACTTATAGATAAAATAGAAAACTATGAGTATTCTAACCTTACTATTTTCTCGGCCTTTGCCAAGAACAGTGGTGTACTCAGATTAAAAGCCTCATTGGAAAAGTTCAAGAAGTCTACTGGACACATCAGGGCATTTATCGGTATAGATTTAGATGGTACTTCTTATGAAGCACTTTTGAATCTTTTTTCTCTCTGTGATGAATTGTATGTTATTCACTCTGAGAATATGACAACCACATATCACAGTAAAATCTATCTATTGGAAAATGCCACTTGCGCATGGTGCGCCATTGGCTCAAACAATCTGACTGGTGGAGGATTATGGACAAATTTTGAAAGTACTTCAATCCAGGAATACTTATTACCCTCACAAAAAAGTGAGCTGAATAATATTTATTCAATAATTGATAAATATTCAGATGCTTCATATATTTGTTCTACTAAAATCGAATCAATAGATGACATTGATACTTTGCTAAATTCTAATTACATAAATACAGAAGTTTCGCAAAAAATAAAAACAATCAAAAAAAGAGCAGCAGAAAAGGCAAATCAAAAAAATAATCATCTTTTTGGTTCTGAAAAAGTATCCATTCCTACTATCATAACAAGAGAAAAAACAAGAAAACTGTTCTCCAAGGATAAAACAAATTCAGATGTTGATTATATTATTGATGTTCCAACTACTACACCAGCATTTACAAATGAACAATTTTGGTTTGAGATGCGTAAATCCACAGGTGGATCAAGAAATATTCTTGATTTATCAAAACTAGGACAAATCGTAGAAGGTTCCGTTGTAGGAACTCCATATGAATATACAGATCCACATCGTATGTATGGCGGCGTTAAATTCTTTGAAGTCGATCCAGAAGATACTAATAGAGAAAAAAATATTACTATCAATTATTTAGGAAAAGACTATTTTCCTTCCACTATCAAATTTGCTCCTAATAATGGAAGTTGGAGAATTCAGCTAAAAGGTAAACCAGCAGATGGTACTGATGAATTATCAAAATTCGGCAACCGCGGAGATTTTGTCTTCAAAATTCTTGTTTTTGAAAAAATCACTTCTGACTACTATGTTCTCTCGCTCCTAGACAACAGTAAGTTAGATAATATTAAATCTCTCAGTCGCGTATGGGGAAGAAACGGAAGTGGAGCTGCATCCAAAGCATATGGAATGTTATAACATTTTATGGAACAGTGATTAAAACCACTGTTCCACTTCTTTTTTCGTATAATATTTTTCAAAAGTATTTGCTATCTCTTTTATTTGCTCTGTAGATAAACCATACATAACCCCTACTAAACAATCCAGCTCTGAAATAATCTGTTTGCGGCTTTTATTTGCGCTGTCACAAATATCGTTATTCTTAAATAAAGCACTCACTCTTTTATCTTTCGCATATAAGTACTTAATTCTCGCATATACGTGATTTCGAATTGTATCCTCTTTGTCCTGAAATACAATTACTGATTCATATATCTCTTTCTTTGGTACAGGTATTTGTTTAATTATAGTTTGAGTTAAATCTAATCCTGCCATCTTCAATCTGACTATATAATCAAATATTATTGAATTAAACAAGACAAGTATTTGTAGCATATCATCAATATTATCTAACTGAAGTATTTGTATTGACTGGCATGTAGGTATTAAAGGTATCAATGTTGCCAGCATGGTTCTTCGATTTGTTGCAGCAGTCAAACTTCTCCATGCAATAATATAGCCTTCATGAAATTTTTTTGAAAGCTTATCCCAAATTTCACTTTTAATAAAAAATCTCGCTTCAGGATATTCCGTGCCTGTAACATCGTCGATCGGTATTGCTGTAGCCTTATTCTTATATTTTTCGTTTTCACTCATACCCTTGAATGTAGCATAGTTTCCCGTATAAAGTTCAATAAACTTTCCTTCATAAATAGGTAAATAGCCCGTTTTTTTCTCACGTAATATATGCTGTGAGTGATTAGTAAGATGTACTAACCTTCCGAAACGACAACCAGTATATTCATTTCCAAAGGTAGGATTATTATTATAAACACTACATAAAAAATCTAATTCTTCATTACTTGTTATATTCGGCAACATACCCGTTTCAGGATTTAACACCCCAAGCATTTCATTTGATATTGTTATTTTATCTTTAACATAGAATTCTCTATAATCATCTATATCTACTGCTATTTGCAAATCATTTTTATTATCATTGCTATAATATACAACAGAAAATTCCTCTCTCGAATCAATATTAAAAATCTTTTTCCGATTCACAAACATATAGATTTCATAGATTTTTTTAGAAGCCATACTATGTTTCATAAATTTACTATAGACTGGCATTTTCAATAATGAGCTTTTTACAATCATTCCTACAATACCTTTTTTTGATATATGTTTTAATGCATATTCTGTAAACAAAGCGTATGTATTAAGTTCACCCACTCTTGTATCAATAAATACCTCCTGCTTTTTTATATCTTCCTTTGCAGTCTTATAGTCTTCTAGAATTGAACGATAAAATTTTTGATTTGTCTCAAGAGCATTATTTACAGCATTCTCTCGATTTTTCTTAGAAGCTATCAAATGTGTATCCATATAGTGAGAAAGGAATTTTTTTTCCTCAAAACGAATTTTTTCCCAAGGTGGATTACCAATTACAACGTCATACGACTCACTAATATCAATAGCTAAATCAGAGTTATAATACCTTCCACTTAAAGCCATAGAAAATGCTTTTGTAGATTTCTGAGAATTGCTCACAGTTAGCAATGGATTTCCTAAAATAATATGTTGCGCATCATTTCCTACATGTTCTTCTATTAACCTAGATCTTGTAATCATAGTTGCAATCGGATCAACATCCACTCCAACCAGTTTCACTTTAATACCATAATCTTTACATACTTTGTATGCTGCAATCAAAAATGCTCCTCCGCCACAAGAGAAATCTGCTACGCTAATAATATTCGGATTAGTTATACAATTCACCAAGTATTCATCTATAGCTTTTTTAGTAATTTCATGAGCAAATTCTTCCTGTGTATAATAAGAGCCCAACGTATCTCTGCTATTCTTTCCTCCTGAAAATTCAACAAAATTATTACACATACGATAATCAACTGATAAATATGCTTGATATACCGCATTAATATCAATTTGAGTTTCATCATCTATAATCCTTGCAATTTCTTCTGCGATATTTTCGGTTGCAGGATAACTAAAAAGTAAATTCAAATTATCTTTTGATTCCAATCCTAAACTTATCGCTCGTTCTTTTACCCTATCAACTTTTCCAGTTGTATTCTTTATCGCCACTAAAAGAAATGCCACATATGAATATACCGAAAACAACTCTCGTATTTCTTCCCAGTTTTTTTCTTTACTGTTCTGATTAATATATGCAGACACCACTTGTCTAAACTGATTTACCATACTTTTTTAATTCACCATCCTCGTAAATAATAAACGGTTTATCCTTAAAAACACCACAATGAATCAAATTGAACTTACTTTCTAACCACTGATCAATATCTAATTGTTTTCCATAAACACTTTCAAACGATTCAATCAGTTCATCGCTGTTTATCTTCTCTTTAACAACACCTGTCGTCACTGAATATCCCATTTCATGCAATAAGTAGTTATGAATAATTAAATCCTTATATTTTTCCAATGTATGTTGCATCATAAAAAAAGATTGACATATTTGTTCTACCAAACTTGTTGGATTTATTTTCAAATCTTTAGCCACATATTCTAACATACCATCACACCCCAAAGAAGCTTTTGATGTTCGTGATCGTTTTAACATACAGGCATCATCAAGAAGTTTTGCAAGATATTTATCAAATTTAGTAATATCAACCTCCTGAACTGTCTTTATTCTAAAAGCACACTCTCCAACTGCTTTAGACAAAGCATTTCTTTCAACTTCATTCAAAGAAAATTCAGACAAAATTATTTCATCACATTGACTTTCTACTTCCAATTTAAGTAATTCATTCAGTATATCACTTTTAAATAACTCCCATGCTTGTTGATTCAAATCAATTTCATTTCCCACCTGTGTAATATCAATATATTCAAGGTTATTTGGTCTAGATTGTAAGTGTTTACATTTTAAATTCACACACAACCTTGCCTTTCTTTCTAACACTGTCGAGCACAAAAGAGTCGGCTCTACCGGAATACGTCCTATATACCCTGCTGCAATTGTTAATTTAGGCGATATAGTCCTTACATAATTGGCAGCTAACCTTGAATTAAGAAATGCCATATGTGCATATTCATTACCTTGTAGTATTCTTATTCCTGGTCCTGAAGCAATAAAAATTTGATTGTTTAGCAATAATCTTACATTTAATCCTGCAGTTCCTGTATCACTAAACACTAACTGCGTTTTACCAAAATATTTTATATTTCTTAATGCAGACCCTTTCTGTTTCTTGATATATTCTCCATTTTCTCCCCACTTTACAACGCTGTTATTTAATCCTTCCCAGCGACAATATCCTCCCCCTTTACTTACTGGAATCCATTCTTTTTCACCAAAATGTTCCCAAAAATACCCTACTAATTCTTTAGCATTTCCAGTCGATGTTCCTTGCATTGGAACTGCTGAAGAACTATATTGTTCCTTATCCTCATAATTCATATCTAATGCATTGTTATTAGAAAGGACAAAGCCATTCACCCCATTTAATTTGTCTTGGTTAATTTCAAATAAACCTTCTTTTGTTATTAATTTTTTTATCTTATCCGACAATGAATCCATAGAAAGATTTATAACTTTAACACATGGAACTCTTTTTTGGTTTTTCTTTTCAAATACAATCAAAGAGACATTTAATTTTTCTCCACTCAAATCTATAAATGCGCCTGAACCCAAATTCACAATATATCGGAAATAATATTCACTCACATATTTTTCTCTAGCTTCTGAAAATGATTTTAAATACATCCATGCATTTTGTGATACAATTCCGCAAACACCATCCGCACATAAAAGATTACCTATGGCTTCCATAAACGCAACACAAGTATCACAATTTGCTAAGGGATAATTCATCTTCAAAAAATTCTTTTGTTCCTTAGACATACCTTTTATTGACGCAAATGGAGGATTTGTTACTATTACATCAGCGTTACCTAATGCTTTATCATGTTCCACAATATCTCCACTCAAAATATTACACACTATCCTATTATCTTTTGCCAAAGAACCAACAGTAACATCTTTTTCCATTGCGCAAAAAATATTAGGAATTATCTTTTTCCATACATTAAAAGATGCTTTACCACCTTTCTCTCTAATTATAGAAAGTGCTTTTATTCTAATATTCACCACTGCAATTTTGGCAATAATATCATCAATATCATACCCATATAGCTTTTTTGCTTGAGATATGACTGTATTCTCAACATCAACCTCTGTACATCCAGCACACAAAAATTCCAAACATTCAACAAGAAAATTGCCTCCGCCCAAACATGGATCAAGTATTTTTTTTGCTAAAGACAATTCTTCCATATGGTGAACAACAAAATCTATCATATATTTTTCTGTAAAAAACTGTGTATTACTATAATCACTATTATCAATAATTTTATTTGAATATTGATAAGCCCACGAAACAACACTCTCCACTTCCTTATTATTTTTATATAATTTGATAAATCCAACTGCCATATCTAGAATTTCTTTGTCAATCTCATATGGATTAATCTTTCCCGAAATATCAAAAAAAATCTGATTGATAATCTCTAATTCATTTTCATTTGTTCCGATATAAGTTGAGCATAGAACACCTGCAAGAATTGACAAAACATATATCTTTTTATCAGATTCCATAAATTCATATTGCTCCGCCTTTTTATACATGCATTTTAACACTTTTTTTAAATCAGTTCTCACAAGTGAGTATGACTTTTTTTTCTCCATTACCGGGTTCTTTTTTCGTGCATCCGCTGGTCTTACAGCATTTTCAGGAACCACCCACATATTTCCTATCATTTTTGCACCATTAATCCTTCCTTCATGACACAAGATTTGCACTCTTCGTTTACTAATATTCCATTTATTTGAAACATCTTGTATAGACAAATAATCCATAAGTATAATCTCCTTATATATCAAATCTTCTTTATTATAAACTCATTCACGAATATTATCAATATTTTTCTCATCATTTTTTCTATTACTTTTGCTAAATACATAAGAAGAACGACCCCCTCTAGAAATATTAAGTCATTCCAGACATTAACATTTCTAGAGGGGGCGTTATAAAGTGGCTAAGAGAACTAACCTTTATGTAAAATCCTTTTGCATCCACATTTCCTCTTCAGTTAGTCTATATATACACCCGCCTTCTAGTCTGATTAATTTAATAGATATACACCTTGTTAATTTTTAAATCTAGCACCACTACACATTATATCGTCTAATAATCTGCGCTTTCATTTTCGCCCATGATCATGAGACTTTTTTGCTCAAATTATACGATTATTTAGCCTTTCACTGTTTGTTATATAATAAGAATACCTTTAGTTACACCTTAAGCAATTCACAACAGTTGTTACATCACTCATTTTTAAATTAGATTCCGCTAAAATCTTATTTATATTTTTTGCGAACTGCTTTGCATTCCAATCATCATTGATATATACCATAATCAATTTAGATTTTGCTCGTGTGACTGCAACATAATGGTTATATATATCCTGCTCACTTGACAACCTATAATCTGACACAAACATAATTACTTGCTCAAATTCCAAGCCCTTTGAAGAATGAAATGTTAAAGCAATACGTTTCAAATCATCAATCTTAAATGCGGAATGGTAACGTTTATCACAAATTGTTCTATACAACCGCTCACAATGCTCATCCTTCATCTCATAGCCTAAGTAATTAGCCATTAACATGATTTGTTTTTCAAAACCTACTGCATCTTCTTGTTTTATACATTCGTCTAAAATATCGAAAGCATTTTTAATGTAATTCAAAACTCTCCTATTCCCAACTACTTCGTTCGGTATTTCATCTCTAAAATCAAATACTGAATACTTCGGTAAAATAAAATATTTTGCAACAGCACTATACAACCACGCTGTTTCTGTGGTTATATCGGCAATCGGTGTTTGTGGAACGTATGTAAATTCGATATTTTCATCCGTCAGCTCATTTGCTCCCGTCTCAGCATTTGCATTGCTGTATCTTAATAACGCACATTTCTTTTCAGTATCCAAATATGGGACAATTGAAGATACCCAATTATCTGATGTAGCACATACCATTATTACAGAAGACAAATCATCTACTGACTTATACAAATCTCGGGTTTCATTACACAACAAATTTGAATAGTTTTGTATTTGCTGACAAGAACGAAAATTATCTCTCATGAACTTTTTTGAGAAATCTGGTCTATCCCAAATACTCATGAACGCTTTTGGATATGCTCCTCGCCATATATAAATAGATTGTTTTTCATCTCCCACAACAAATGTATCTATACGTAATACCTCACAGATATACATAAAAAGAGCATGCATGTCTTTGTCGCAATCCTGATATTCGTCCACATAAATCTTGAAATATTTTGCTTGTAAATACAATTGACACTCTTTAGATTTCTTCAAAATATCTAAGGCAAGCTGAAATATAAAATTTTCCTTGCTATTTTCATATGAGCATAAAATCTGTTCATCTTTTATTTTGGCTACTCCTTCTACAAATGTATTGATTTTTGCAGAATAATCTGTACTCATATCCATCTTATATTCCATACCAAATACATCTTTCATAAAAGGTTTAATAATTTCCTCAATAGCAAAACTATTATTCGTTCCAATGAAATGGCTGGTTGTATCTATTATCAAACGTTCTTTAATTTCATTGGCGGCTTTAATTGTGAAGGTAATTGCTGCAACCACTTTATGCGTATGCTGATGTTCAATATCATACACAATTTTAGAAACCATGGTATGCGTCTTGCCAGTACCTGCACTCGCTCTTACAATAAGATTACCTGATTTTTCGACAATTTCTTTTTGTATTGGAGATAACATTACTGCATTACCTCCTTTAAACAAGCGAAATTATAGTGCTCATAAATACATTTGCAATCCTCAGCAGTAAGTTTTTCAACAAGTTCGACCATATGATTATTCTTGGCATCTTGCAAATATCCAATTGGATTTCCATCTGCATTCGGAAGATACATAATCATTTGATCGTGAATAACCTCATCCAAATCCTCCTCCAAACTACATCTCGATAAATACAGTGAGTATTCCTCTCTGATTTCATCAAGTTTTTCTCGATTATCATCATATAATTTTCGTTTTGCTTCAACACCACTTTCACTAATAGGCATATCAGGCAGGATTTTCTCTCCGATATAATTATTTAATCTTGAAAAACCTAATACGCTATATTCTTCTTTACCCTTTATCTTTCTTAAATCGTTATCTGTTTTAATGATATTATCAATTTGTAACGCATCCAATGTTTCATAATATGGCCCAAATCCAAATCCACCTACTGGAAGTATATAAATACCATCAGCTTCATAAAATGGATTTATTTCTGACAGTACTTTCCCAAATAAAACATTTTCAGAAGGTCCCTCAACAAGCAATACCTTATCTGCAAAAATAGCTTCTACCAATCCTCTATTTAACATCTTTCGCTGGCTTTTAAATTTAGTAGGTACTGTATAAAGAACACTTCTGCTCACAATTTTATCTTCATTGTATATACGAACCAGATTTACCCGATCCATCTCAGTCAACACATATGGCGAATGGGTTGTCATAAACAAATATTGATATTCATCATCAAGAAATAAAATGTGAGATAATGCTATCTGCATAGAACGATGCAGATGATTTTCTGGTTCCTCAATTAAAAAGATGTTTATTTTCTTTTCTTCTTCCTCCTGAGAAAGTAAATCAAAAATAGCGTACACCAACAGTTTTTTACGTCCCTCACCAGAAGTTGGATATAAGGAATCATCCGTATCCTGTTTTATGTAAGGAACAATATTTGAATATAATCCTTTTATAGCTATTTCTGATTTTACAGATACAGATATATCATCATGTCTAAACTTTTTGTATTCTGGTGCAATCTTCTCCTCAAATGCTCTTATACCTGATAAACCTGATATTTGAGCATTTAATTCATCACAAGTCTTACAAATACTGTCTAAAATATCTTTGTCCTGATCTTTATCATTAACAAGCAACTTGTTGGCATTCTTTTTGAATAACGTATATAAATCAACATATGCATCAATGTAAATCGCATTAAAAACATAATCAATCTCATAGAATGTACCGTGAACTTTCATTTCCTCTAATTCTTCAAGACTCCCACCCCAGTATAAAACTGGAATCCCCATCATTTCTTTTTCATCATAATCAGCTTTTACCTTGATATATACTATATCCTGATTGGAAAGGATAGCACCTTTTAATTTTGCACGCAGCTTTTGACTATCTGCGTTCTCTGTATCACTAATATCAATGGCAATAACAATTTCTATCGGTATCTCAACTTTCTTTTTATAATAATCTGTATCGCTGAAATTCTGCTTTCTAATATCTTTATCAAAAACATATCTTAGTGCATACAAAAAATTTGTTTTTCCAACGTCATTCATACCAAAAAGAACATTCTTGTTGGTCAAATCTACTGATATATCTTCAAAATTCCTAAAGTTTTTTATTGTTACTGAATTAAATCTCATAGAATTACACCTCATATGTTATTAGAAATATATTCCTATTGTACCATGAAATGAGACTATTACAAAGGAAACCAGACTCCATATTGAAATGCCTAATTTTTTATTTAAATTCCACCATCCGCATGCCCAAGGCACGGTGGAATTTACCCATGCACTGAAATTTAAAATTTCACGTCAGCCCATGTTGAAAAGGGAAACTGTTTTCTTTAATATATCCATATATCATTTCATTCAATGCAGTTTCTTTCTGCAAATGTTATTATTTTTCATCAAAATGACATAAGTTTTTCCCTTTTTGAAACATTTAACGATTCGGGAAGTAGGAATGCGCAAAGGATTGAGATTCAAATATTCATAGTTCCTTAACTCTTGTTTTCCGTTTTACTCCTCCTAAACTCTTCCAACATTCTTCTAAGAATCTGCATAGTTTTATACTCTTCACGAAATATATCCATATTATAACCTGGCAACTCCTCCATATAAGGAATCCAAATGTCATTTGCAAATTCTTCTTTTCTATTCCAGTTATTTCTGACATAAATTCTGAATTTCTGATGTTCAATCTCATTATCAAAAATCAAAATACAGTCTTCATATTCATTATGAGCATGCCGCGCCTCATCGCCATCATCTATATAATAGAATTCATGAACCAAGTGATTTAACTTCCCTTTTATCATATAACAATACGGCACATCCCAATGATGATACTTTGTAAGTGATATTCCATCCCTATCCGGCGTTGCAGTAAAATACCTACCACCATCAAGAATCACTCCGCCGAGTTCTGCAAGAACAGTCTGGTGATAGCAAATTCTTATTTCACTCCAATGAGGTCTTGAATCAGTTTGTGCAAACAGGTAATACTCATAACCATCCCTGCCATCATCAGGTTCGTATGTATGATCAATCGTAAATTCTGGAGCATACTTATAATATTTCTTATCTTCGCTTGATGGACTATCTTCCCAGTGTTCAGGATGTTTAAGGTATAACTTCACTTTTTCAATTGGTGGAAGCAACATTCCAAATCTCTTTTTCCAAAGATACTCAATGTGATGAAAATCTGCTGATTTATCAGACGGTGTATTACTGTCCTGAAGTCTTACGTAAATATTATTAGCAAATATTCCCTTATACTTCTCTTTTAAGAAATAAGGCGTATTTGTGCTATTATGAACAACAATAACATCTACCACTCCTTCATTCAATTGCACCTGTTCTACGGTTATAACTGGACGAAAATCGCCTGCAAATTTCTTACCTCTAATAAAATCTGTGAGCATCTGTGTATTCCTACGATTTGTATCCTGCGTAATATCCTGGATAGAATAATCATTTTCCTCATCGACCCCTATAACGATATATGCATCTTTATCTACAAGATTATTTGCCATACAAATTATATCAATGAGCATATCTCCATCTTTATTATCACCGTACCACGCTCTCTTGAAGTCCCAGTAAGGTCCTTCCTGATGCATCGCAATCAGCGATTCTATTTTGTCCATTAAATTCAAAAAATCACCTACTTTCATCTATCCCAAAAGTTATCACTTTTTAAGAAGTATACTTCAAACTTCCTTGAAATACCTGTAATTCCAAAAACACTTTTCAAACGTTTTAAATCATCTTCACTATGATAGTAAATCATCCATTTTGTTTCCGGACGTACTTCATACTGAATTCTATCAAGATATGGAACATCAACATCCCCAAAAGACAAGCCTAAGCATATAACCTGATTAACATTCCATAAAGCTGAAAAGAAATCATCATTCTCGCCTATTATGGCATCCGAGTCTTTATATAATGACTCACAAAAATCAGCAGTTGCATTACATATACTTTTATACCATTCACCAAATTCCTCTTGCGCCTCTTTTGCTTTTCTACGATATAAATCAATAATATATTTATTTCCATGTCCCATAATAGGAGCTATCTCACAGAATGCCGGAACTCCTCCATGCGGATGGAATACATAATTGATACCGTAAACTTTTTCAAGAGTATCTGTGTAATTAAAACTCATAAACAAATCATTTCTGTTATTAACGAGACTATCCTTTTTGCATATAGCTTGGGAGGTGTCAATTGTTTGCAACCATTCCAAAACATATTTCTGAAGCTTATCAACAAATCCATACTGTTCTCTCCAATATACATCCATAGTATCAATTATGCCTTCTGTTGGCATTGTATCTACCATTGAATATGCAAAATTATACATTCCTTCAACATCTGGATGACCAATTTTCTCCTCAAAACTCCACCACAAATCATCTATTACTTTCTCATCCCATCTTTCTTGAGCCTCTTCCGTATACCAAGGTTCTGTATCATCCAAAGGTTGAATATGATACATACTTTCAAAAGTAGTCAAAAATGACTCATGGTTCTTTTTTTAAAATTCTCTAAAAGCAGAATAAGGTGTTTTAATTCCATGTGCTATATCAAAACCATTGCCAAATAAATACAAAGTCTGTAGCAAAACCATCCCTCCTTATAAAAACAAGCAATCCTCATTCTAAACAACTAACATTCAATCCGGCTCAATTATACTATCTTTCATCTCATCCCACAATTCCCACGCACAAAAATAACGCCTAAGGATTCTCTAAATCCCTGAGCGTCTCCGTTCTCACATACCACTTTAAACATATTCTGCCTCATCGGCATCTTGCTTTCTGCCTTATTGATTTCTTTCCTTGCCTGCTCCAGTTTCTCAAGTCTTATCATTTCGTCCTTAGCACCATCCAAACTAAGATGTGTGTAAGTATTCATCGTCACTTTTGGCATTCCCTTCTTATTTTTAACGCCTTCTCTACATCTTCACGAGATGTAATCTCCATTCCTGCATCTACATAAGATTGCACTTGTTGTTCTATTGTTAATATTTGTTTTGGATATTGATACATAAAACACCCCATAAATGAAAAAGTCCCACCGGGTTGCGCATGAAAAATCAGAGGCGTGGTGGGTTCTGTTAATATTATTATACAGTTTCCGATGTTACTGTCAAGCTTTCTTTTGTAAAAATCGGCAACTTTCCATTGTTTTTTTGAGATTATGCCTATTTTGACATGGGGTATCCCAATGTCAGGTCTCTGCAGATAATAATGATGATACACCTGTCAAATATTCATAGTTACTGATATACGTACCTATTATATAATATGAATTCCTGCGGTTCCTATTTTCTCATACTCT
>OMGQ01001502.1_pt1 | contig 13233 bp, 10 predicted proteins | sample 1646071 | NCBI WGS metagenome assembly OMGQ01 (sample SAMN05578585, study PRJEB25193) | human gut metagenome | biome: Human Microbiome; feature: human-associated habitat; material: feces | host: Homo sapiens | place: USA:Birmingham | reverse complement strand
AATTCCCCTTAAAAAATCAATGAAAAAGAAAATCAATGTTTTCTTAAGGGGAAGTTGCTTTTTCTCTCCTTTTTTGTGTGAAAAAGAAGTTGATTTTGTCCTTTCTATATATGGTGGAGGTGAAAGAAAATTTCTACCATATCTTTGATTTTTCAACAAATCCAACAGTACCCGACAAAAAGAAAGCCCTTTCGGCAAGCCAAAATCCTGCGGTCTTTCCCAAAATTCACCATGAAATCCGACAGTGTCCTCCATAGGCTGACAGGAAATGTGTTTTGTCGCAAAAATCGAGGAAAAAGCCGAAAAAATGGCGGTTTTTCCGTCGGGATTTGTCTGCCGAAACCGTATTGTCACGGCATGTATACTGTACTATAATCAACCCAAAAGCAAGAATGTTTGTCATATTCATGCAGCAAACTACAAAGCGGAGGGATTGATTTTGAGCCAAATGAAAATAAAAGTGCTGTTAGCCGATGATAATAAGGATTTTTGTGATATTGTCGTGAATTATTTGCAGAAACAGGAAGATATGCAGGTGGTAGCCGTTGCCATGGACGGCATCGACGCCATGAACAAGATTCGGGAATACCGTCCCGATGTGGCAGTCATTGACGGCATCATGCCCAGACTGGATGGCATTGGGGTGCTGGAAAGACTCCAGAAAAATCCAGATATGCACCAGCCCATTACTATCATTTTGTCTGCCTTAAGTCAGGATAAAGTGGTGCAGCGTGCCATGGAATTAGGGGTAGGGTATTACATGATGAAGCCCTTTGACCTGGAAGCCCTGAGCCAGCGCATCCGTCAGCTCATGCAGGAACAGCCAGCAGTAAAACCGGCGGGCAGTGTATTTGCGGCAGCGGCACCGGCGGCACAGGGAACAGTGGATCTGGAAACGAGAGTTACCAACATTCTCCATGAAATCGGTGTGCCTGCCCATATCCGCGGGTACCATTACATGCGGGAAGCCATCATGATGAGTGTCAACGATATGGATGTTCTCAACTACATCACCAAGGAACTGTATCCTTCCATTGCCAAAAAGTGCAACACCACGCCCAGCCGGGTGGAACGTGCCATCCGCCATGCCATTGAAGTGGCTTGGAATCGGGGAAAAGTGGAAGTCATCCATGAATTATTCGGTTATACCGTAAACAACCATAAGGGCAAACCCACCAACAGTGAGTTTATTGCCCTCATTGCCGACAGACTGCGCCTGGAGCAGAAAGCCGGCTGAACAAGGGGAAATGCCTTGTCTGCTGCCTTATTCCCTTGGGGCAGCAGAGCTTGTTCCACATAATGCCTCCATACAAAAATCAGGGTGGATTCGGGAAGAATCCACCCTGATTTTGTTTGGGAATCATTGGAGTGATTTCCTTGTTTCAAAACAAGAAGAAATAAAAAATGACCTCGGTAGCTGACTTCAGCAGAAAACGTATTGTATAGAATCTGGGTAAATAAAAAAGCTGAAATCCTTCGTGTTATAAGAATTTCAGCATTCTTCGTTTTCTGATGAAGCAGCCATTGACCTGCGAAGTTAGACGGTCTACCAAACTAAACGGGACTGACCGCCCTTCCACAAGCGGTAACCCTTTTCTAAGATTATCTTACAGCCTTTGCAGAGAATTTGCAAGGGCTTTTTTTCTGCTTAATATCTCCGATTCACATATTCTGTTACAGGGCTGATATGTGTTTTTATGGGATTTGATAAACCGCAGAAAATCAACGTTTTATAGGAAAGAATGGTCATGGAATATGGTCTGTTGTGGTCTGTTTTGAGGAAAATAATGGACAAATAATGGACAGAAAATGATTATGAAAAAAATATTTTTCGGACACAGAATGGGGGGATTTATAAGGATTTGATAAAAAAGTATGATCTGGATTTTGAACTGCACCTGATGACAATAGAGGAGGGAGATGCTGATGTTCTGAAAGGAATGAAGTAAGAGCGCATATTAATAAATCTATGAAAATGCATGGACTATGTGCTGGATTGGAAGGTGCTAAAGGAATCTCCTCTAATTGATTAATGGGGATGATTGATTGAAAAGATTATAGCCTTAAGCTATGAAATGTATGATTTTATCAAGTGCTCCCTTTCGACAATATTATATCATTTACAAAGCGACGGATATTCCTGCGGGAACTATCTGCCGCTTTTATTTTTATTAATATCAAGAAAGATTATTTGTGAAAAACAAGCATTGGTGAGAAGAAAATCCTGTTTGGTTTTGTTTGTCCTAACTGTAAAACAATGGAGAATTCTCTGTATCAAGTGGCGGACTTGATTCTAGGTACTGTCATAAAGAATGTTGTGACTACTCTGGCTGATAAGATGAATGACAAGGGCGTAAATAAGAAAGATATCGTTGTTTTCTACTGTACGAAGCCGGAGAGGAAAATCTAATGCCAGAATAATACGATTTCGAGGGATATTAAGGATGACAATAGGCTTGATGAATTCTGAGAAAAATATCATCCTGTTCCACGATGGAGAAGGTGTTGCTAGTGTTTACATCTGCAATTCTATTATGAGGCTGTTAGTGTTCAGCCAAAAGCGTCCTGATCTATACCAACTGGAAAAGACGGAGCATCTGGGCGATGTGTGCAATCGGCTTAACAAGTAACGACAGTTTGTCTCCTTGTAGCCCCATATGGCGAGAAAAGCATATAGAAAGTTAGCCAATATATTCCGCAAAATGTTTTAATGACAAGATGAGTTAATGTAATGAAAGGAGATGATTCCTTGCTTTTAGAATATCTGATTTTTACACGAGATTTTAAACGTTATATATTTTCAAAATATAAAGATTCTACCCATACACGATTTTGTGAAATTTATGCTATTATACTAAAAATATGTCCAAAATATAAGATTTAGTCAAATATATTGACTGGAATAAAAAAGTTGTAATATAATAAAGAAAAATGACGAATGGGAGGTGAATCTATGCCTGCTAACATGGATGTAGAAATTCGGATAATGCAAGATAATCTTTCTGATTTGCGGAAGATTGCTGGATGGACAGCTGAAATTCTTGCTGGTAAGCTTGGCATTACGAAGCAGACAATTAGTAATCTGGAAACCCAGAAAGTCAAACTCTCGCGGATTCAATATATTGCTATCCGAGCTGTATTTGAATGTGAAGTTGCTGCAAATTCGAAAAACACAACACTTCGTAAAGTTATGCGTGTTTTATTTTCGGCAATTCCGCCTATCTATTCTGCACGTAAGGAAGAAGTGCGTACTGCTATGATTTCAATAGCCTCTATTGCCGCCGCAGGTATAACAGGACTACAACTTTATTCAAGTGCCACCGCTTTGCTGGCACCATTAGGAAGTAAAGTCATGCAAACAGAGGGATCTCATATTGGTGAACCATCATTAATGTGGTTACTTGAAGCTCTTGAAGGTTCTAATGTTTTGGGAATACAAAATGAAGAGGATTCGGAGGACGATACGGATGAAAACGCTGGAAATTAGTTATAACCCATACAAAATGATAACAACGATGCTCATAGATGGTATCGATGTTTGTAAGGACAGCCATTATGACAAATTCAAAGAATTTATTAAGAATGGAATACCACTGCAAACTTGGATTGAACCGATTTTGTATCTTGATTGGAACGGTTTAGTTAATGAAGTTTCCGATCCGGAAATTAACGATGAAGTAAATGTTATCTTTTCTGGACGTGTAATTGACTTTGAAGACTTGAAGAGGTCTATCGCTGACCAAAATGAGGAGCGTTCTGAAAGTGCTCGCGTCAAATATTATTTTCAACATAAAAAAGTGCTTGATGATAAAGTGCTCTCACAAAATATCGAAGAAGTGGTCAAAGAACTCAAATCAGATCGTTTCCGTAAATTGGTCGAGCAGAGAACAACGGAGGGATTAACACAAAAATATAATGACCTTGAACAAAATTATACCATTGCTAAGGAAAGTGAATTTTATATCGTTCTTGCTGGTGTATATAGTTCTGGAAAATCCACTCTGTTAAACACACTAATAAGACATGACATTCTTCCAACCAGTACTAGAACTTGCACTACCAAGAACTGTCGAATCCGACATAACGGAAGTTTAGGGCGTAAGGTAACGCTGGCTTGTTTTGATGAAAAGAATGAAATCGTTGGGGAAAAACGAGTTTTTGATAACGATATAGATTGTGCAGCGGCATTTTTGAAAATATGTCCTATTCAAGATGGCAATGCCGAGGACAAACTCCCCGAAGTTAGCATGATGGAACTGGAAGTTGATTTGTCTCATTTGTATCCCGATAGTGTAAATGAGGACAAGTTTACTATTGTACTGATTGATACTCCTGGCATGGACAGTGCACAGTCGAGCGAGGACGGAACGAACAAACACGCTGAAATTGCATTGGATGCTATTTCAATGGAAAGTAAGCCAATGATTGTTCTTTGTGTTGATGGACAGAAGTACGAAGACAAAAGTATTGGAGAATTTATGAGAGAAATCATTACTCAATCTAAAGAGGAAGGTAGTGGTTTTAACGATAGATTTCTGTTCTTGATGAACAAAAGCGATGCTATTGTCTACAAACAAAATGAATCGCCCGTAGAAGCGAAAAATACCTTTGCAAGATACTTAACAGATGATTCCAAGTGGAACATAAAGGGTGATGAGGAGGAATTACAACAACTTGCTGAAAGTGCTTCTCATTTTGTCCCCCGTGTATTTATGACTGCTGCTCGTCCCGCATTGGCTATTCATTGCAATGTTGCTAATGCTTGTGATGACGAACTGAGCGATGAACAGTATGACCTAAAAAAAGAGTATGAAGGTTTCAGAGATAAAGCTCTCGGTCGACGTCGTCCCGAAAACTATCGGTTATCAAAGTATTGTGATATTCCCAATTATCGCAAGGACGAAATTGAAACTGAATTTGATGCAGCCATCGAAGCTGATGACAATGTTCGTGCTACACAGTTACAGTGTGGTTTGGTTTCGGTAGAGTCAGCCATTAAGGATTACATTGAGCGATATGCTTACCCCATTAAGGTCAGAGGCTTGTTAGCTACTTTTGAGGACATTTTGGAAGATGTAAACGGATTTACTAACGGAGTTCTTGCTGATTTAACTCAAGCAGAGAAAGAGTTGGGGGAAAAAGAAAGCGAAAGAAAGGAGGTCAGCGAAAGAAAAAAGGGTGTGGAAGAAAAAATCGCCACACTCGAAAAGGCAAAAGGGAAAATTTATGATCAACTTTGCAACTTGAAGGAAATACGATTCGATTCTAGTTCTCTCAGAAAAGTAATGTCCGAACTTAGAGCAGATATTGAAGAAAATGAGGAAATTATCTTCATTCGTCAAAATCCAAAAGTTGTGACGGGACAGAAAACACATAGTGAGGTTGAAGGTGAAATCAATTTTCGAACTGCGAGGATTAAGGCTTTGTTTGATTGCACCTTGAGCAAAACAAACAAAAAGTTAGAGGAAATTAAAAAAGTTCACGATCAACAGCTCCTTAAAATATTTAAATTTTTAAAATATACAGTTACTGAGCTTGAAAAATCCGGTATTTTTAAGCAAGGAGAGTATAAATTTACAGATAGTGTTCTCTGGAAGATGAATTTTGCCAATATTAATGCTGACAGTTTTGCTTCTGATATGAAGAAAAAAGTGGTTGATAAGTCTACTGTAAAAAAGAAAGTCCGCAATCAGAAAAAAATAGACTGGTCATCAAGCAGGAATCCATTTAAGGTAATCGGTTCTTGGTTTATTGATGAGCATAAGATAGTGACAGTTGACATTGATGGGTATTATGATACAACAGAAATTCGCAAGAGCATTGACACCTACATGCTTGGCTTACAAAGAGAAAGTACAAACATGGAAAATTCTTTCCAGCATATTATGGAGGATAGCAAGAATAAAGTTCAAATTTTGATTGATACACTTCTTACCGAACTTGGCAAATTCCTTGTAGATATCAAGACACAAGAAGAACACATCGAAGCAATCAGTAATTCGATGGAGGGACTTATTGAAGAAATCCAAAAGTATGAAGATACACATGAGTGGCTCGGTGAGCTCAAAAAGAAAATAGAGGGGGAATGAATTATGTTTACATCTTTTGATGAAAAAGCATTTTGGGAAGCGATTGAGAAAAAAGATTTTGTGTGTTTAAAGGTCAATACTGTAAGTTCCATACTGAATGACCCTACTTTCGCACGAGGAGAAACCATGAAAGTTTTGGAAATCTTGGATGATAAGGTTCCCGAAATTTTTGAAGATGAAATCAGGCTGGACTATGAGGAACGTTTGGATCAAAGTGAATGGGATAAGAGATACTTCACAAAGCTTACATACTGGTTTCAAGAGAACTTCGCAAAAAGCCGAGTTGAGTACATCAGAGAAGTTGGTAATGTAGTACATAAAGATACAGTACAGAAATATAATGTGTCTATTAATAAACACTACACAATGCAGACTGTAAAACCCATGAAGAAGCCCGTAAATAATACTCTGCAAAATTCCTATTCGGTAAACCCAACCCAAGCACCAACGGTAAAAGAACGAAAAGTCCCGGTAGTGGGAGTGATTGTAGCAGCAACCGTTCTGGTGCTGGCAGTAGTGCTGCTGGTCAAAATATTAGGCAAATAAAACAAGTGGGTGAAAAATCGTCTATTAAATCATTAGAAGCTGTTCAGACAAAGCGAAACAAGAGAGATATACACAGAGTAAAAGTTATAAACAGGCAAAAGAAAACAAATACTGAACTCTGGACTAAGTTTCTTGATCCGCACAAGGGAAGGAAGGATGAGTGAATATGGACAATGAACCTTGTGCCAAAAATCCTCTTATTCTTGATGACTTATATGCTGCTTTTGAAGCTGCAGATAGTATTGTGCTAAAAAAATACATCACTAAGCTTTCGGCTGCACCATGTATAGAATTGTCAGAGGATTTGAAAACAATTCAAATTGGCGATAATGTTTCATTATACAAAATCGCCAAAGTGATTTTCGACAAGAATGAAAATACACAAGATAAGCTGACCACGGTTTACTCAACTGTTTTTTCATTGCAGAATTATGGCTTGGCTATGCTCATAAACGGTCATAAAGACTCTGTTGATTTGTATGTGGGGGTAGTTACAAGAAATATGCTTGTCCATCTAAATGACAATGGGACTCTAAATCGTCTGTCAACATTAGACAAGGATTTATCTGATAGCGGAAAAGTGTTAAGAAATGCTTTTGTTGGCAACTTCCCCGGAACGGAGTTAAAGCCTGTCAATAAAGTAACTGATACTGAAAAACGCATTATTGGCAGAGCTGATATTATTAAGAATTCTTTTAAAAATGCCAAGTACATTTCAGCTGTAAGCAGTATTCCGGCAATTAGAAACTCCAATGAATCAAAAAACCAAGAGTTTGTTCAGGGGCTGGAGAAACTGATTGAAACAATGAAAGGCAAAGAGTATTCGGCACTTATTCTTGCAGATGCTATGAGCAATGATAAGGTCGAAACCATGTGTGCAGAATATGAGGACATTTACTCTCAGTTAGCACCGTTTAAGACTTCAACCCAAACCATCAATGCTCAAAATACGACCACTGATACAGAGGGTATTGTTAAGGGCGTTACAAACACTACAAACGAAACTATTGCGAAATCTTTGACACATGGTACATCAAAAGCAAAAACACACACTGACACTGTTGGTGGAAGTATTGGCGGAAGTATTGGCGGAAGTGTTGGTGCCTCTGTTGAGGGTGGTCTTCCATTTCTAAGAGGCTCTGCGAATATGTCAGTGAATGCATCTATAAATGCATCTATAAACTATAGCCATGCATACGGTCGAACGAAAACAGAATCGGAATCTAAGACTGATACCAAATCTTCTGGAACTGCCAAGTCCCTGACGGAGCAAAATTCTGTATCCAAATCTCTCGCTACAACCAGTGGGGAATCTATCCAGCTCAGTTATGAGAACCGAGCTGTGAAAACACTGCTTGACCGCATTGATGAACAGATCAAAAGAATGCGTTCCTGTGAAGACTTCGGTATGTTTGACACTTGTGCTTACTTTGCAGCGAAAGATTATGATGTAGTTATTGCAGCAGCAAGTGTTTTCAAATCAATAACTCGTGGAGAAAATTCCTCGATTGAATCATCTGCCGTGAATGTATGGAAAGAAGCTGAAGATGTTGGGTACATCAAAGATTATCTGATGCGTTTTTATCACCCAGAGTTTTTGACTGTGATTGATGAAAACCATCATTATTCAACAACTGCAACAATGTTGGTCAGCGGAAAAGAACTGTCTTATCAGATGGCTCTACCCAAGAAATCTGTTGCTGGTGTCCCTGTTGTTGAGTGTGCTGAATTTGGCCGAGAGGTTATTACTTTGTCTGGACACAGCGGAAATCTCCCTCTCGGTAAGATTTATCATATGCACAAGCAAGAGGAAGGCATTGTAAAGCTTGATGCTAACAGTTTGACCGCCCACACCTTTATCACTGGCTCAACCGGCTCTGGTAAATCTACAACTATTTACAAGCTTCTCGATGAGCTTACAAATATGACGGTAGGCGACACAGATGAGACTGTGAAATTTATGGTCATTGAGCCAGCAAAGGGTGAATATAAAAATGCTCTTGCAAAAAACAAACAGTTTGGAATTAAGGTTTATGGTACCAATCCGAACATTACCGCATTGTTGAGAATTAACCCCTTTAAGTTCCCAAGCGATAAGATTCATATTTACGAACATCTGGACAAGCTTACAGAGATTTTCAATGTTTGCTGGCCTATGTATGCAGCCATGCCTGCCGTTCTAAAAGCAGCAATGGAAAATGCCTATCGTTCTGCCGGGTGGAATCTTGTCAAATCCGAAAACCCTCATGGAGCAATTTTCCCAAGTTTTGTTGATGTTGCTCTTGAAGTTGAGAGATACATAAACAAAAGCGAATACTCCGAGGAAAACAAGAGCAACTATAAAGGTTCTCTGCTTACCCGTTTGGAATCCCTTACAAACGGTATTAACCGTTTGATATTTACGGCAGATGATATCGAAGACAGTACACTGTTTGATGAGAATGTAATTATCGATTTGAGCCGTGTTGGTTCTACCGAGACAAAGGCTTTGATAATGGGTATCTTGATTTTGAAATTACAAGAGCACCGTATAGCTTGTTTAGATGAACCGAACTCTGATTTACGCCATGTTACGGTCTTGGAAGAAGCCCATAATCTTCTGAAACGGACGAATACAGAACAAAGCTCTGAAACAGCAAATCTTCTCGGTAAATCGGTTGAAATGTTGGCTAATTCCATTGCAGAAATGCGAACCTATGGTGAGGGATTTATCATTGCTGACCAATCGCCGGGATTGCTTGATATGTCTGTTATTCGGAACACCAACACAAAAATCATTATGCGTTTGCCGGACTTCTCTGACCGTGAGCTTGTTGGTAAGGCGGCTGGATTGAATGATGACCAAATCATCGAACTCGCTAAACTTCCTCGTGGCGTAGCTGCTGTTTATCAAAATGATTGGATTTCTCCTGTTTTGTGTAGCATTGAAAAGCCAAAACTGAAAGAGGGGCACTTTGTCGAGGCAACAAGCTATCCAGAAGAACCGGGTGAAACGCTTCTATTTGATTTGTTGGATTCAAAGTTCCGGGCAAAATTGGATGACTTGGCGACCGAGAATGCGTTTAGAAAAGCAATTTTGAAATCGTCTGCATCAACAGAAGTAAAAGTCAAGCTGATAGATTACCTTGCCGCAAAGAAAAGTGCAGAAAGAATCAAATTGCTTGCAGCAATGATTTTTGACTATTTTAAGAATGCGAAAGATGTACTTGAAAGATCAGTAGAAGAAACATCTGTTGAAGATTTGAAAACAGCTATCATTGCGGAATTGGAGCCATCTATTATGCAGTTTGAGGATGAACAGATTAATCTTCTTATTACATTGATTATTAAGGAATACTCAGACAGATATTTTGTGGATTATCCGATTTGGCACGAATTTGCAAGTAGAATAGCAAGGGGGGATATAGTATGAGTTTCTTTAAAGAAACTAGTACGCTAAAGGGTCCTGAGCAAGCTGAACAAGTAAAAGAAACTGACCACCCCAAAGTGAAAAATTCCGATAACCACCGATGGTTAGACCTTGAAGACAGATCAGGGGCGCATTTGTCAGATGTACTTAGCTCTGCTTTCAAAGCTTTGGGACTTACTACGGAAACAAATTTCGAAAGAAAACCAGAGCTAAATGAGTCGACTGAAAGCAATGATTATTCCACATATCTTGAAAAAGGGGATGATGGAAAATACTATAACAAGGAAAATGGCAAGGTTTATGATTCTATTGAAGCTTGGGAAAAGGCTCAAGAAATTTTAGCTAAAAGATATGAAGGGACATCTAAGTATTACGAAGAAAAAGCTAAAAAAGAGTATGCTTATTTCGAGAATGCTGAACAAAATGGAGAATCTTATGCAGAAAAGTGGGAACATTATCGGCGTTCACAGGAGTATTATGCAAAAGCTAAAGAGTGCAAAGAAAAAGTAGCTCTTGTGCGAGAAAAACTTGTGAAAGAAGAGAACGTTGGTAAGTCTGATGTTGAACAAGCTAATGAAATCAGTAAAAAAAGTGATATATCAGATGTCCTAGAAAAGGGTAAACCAATACAAAACAAGATTGATGGATTGCAGAGAGAGGCTGAGGTTAAAGATGAGTTAGAGGAAAAATATCTTCCAGAAAAAGGATACAACATCATTTCTGAAGCTTATCTTCGAGATGCAGAAGGAAATATTGTCAAAGATCCTGAAACAGGTAAAGCAAGAAGAATTGACTTCGTTGTTGTTAAAGGTGGCAAAGTAGTTGATTCTATTGAGGTTACTTCTAAAACAGCAGACAAGAGTGACCAACTTGCCAAAGAGAACCGTGTGAGAGAAAGCGGCGGAAATTATGTTCGTGACAATAACGGCAACCTGATTAAAATACCGAGTAATGTTCTGACTCGTGTAGAAAGGAGAGATTGATTGTGAAAATCTTCGATAAAGCCGCTTGGCAAATAGACAATGGCATGAGCAAAGAAGTAGTGATTGCGCACTTTGAATTTATTTTTCAGTGGCTTAACAAACATGATATGCTTAGTCCAGATGGCTTAGAAATCTTAGAGATAGGTATAGATGAGGATGTTTCGTTGCATGAGGGCTTGGTAAATGAAAGTGGTCTAATTTTCTTGAATAAGTTCTATGATAAGTTAATTACAGATTCTGAATATGATGTGGCTCGTGAAAAAGTATTGATCGATATTCTTTTTGGGGAGTAACCTGACTTTGATCTGTAGCCCAAACTTAGTGATGGATAAGCCAAAAGTGATCAACTGTAAAAAGTTGATCGCTTTTGTTTTGTTCATTATTCGGAAAGGAACTAGGTCCATGAATAAAAAATGAAAAGGTTGAACTACCAGAAAATGCAACGGAGAAAATGCTAATTGATACCCAACACTGGGAGAAGTGGCTGAAACGACTGACACGAAGCGAGAGAACTCACTGACTTTGTATTTGTATCAGGATGCTAGATGAGTTTCTAGGAGATCTAATATGCTGTCTAATAGTGATGTGACGCAGTGGTAATCGTTCTCTTTTGCAGCGAAGTCGCCCAAAAGAAGTTGGACAAATTGGTCGAGAGTCGGAGAAAAACGCTGATAACAGACACTGTGAGTTTAATAATAGTATGATTATACCTATCCTGAAGGGGATACATTTCGTTTTGTCAAAAGCCCTTTATGAGCAGATGATTTCTACTCCGTTCTCATCATCCAGAGGATGCTACACTTCCACCCACGCTGACTAAAGTCAGCTACCTATTATATTCACAAATTATTTCAAGCAATTACAGACAAGTATGGTATAATAATATTAAATTACTAACGAACCGATTATAAGGAGATAAAATGGATATAAATACCTTAATTCAAACATTACAAAGCGCTGTTCCGCAAATAGCTGGATCGTGCTGTATTGTGAATGGGGCACTTATGAATCTTACCGAAGTGCAGAACATGGGCTACGATGGATTTAGTATGCGTGCTAAAATGAATATGCCCTTAAAACTATACAAGTACTTTCCCAATCGACCAACTGAGTTAATTGATAAGCAAACAGGAAAGCCTATAAAGGATGAAATTACTGGGAACACAAAAACTATAAATTATAGTATACAAGCACTAAGAGATAATACGGTGTTTATGCAATCCCCAAGTTTATTTGATGATGTGTATGATTCTGATATTGGCTTGAATTATTTGGAATATGAAAGGGCTCGGTTGCTTGAATACTGCATTCGTTGCGAAATAGATGTAAAAGAAACAATGGAAACACCAGAGCTTGCAAATGCGTTGATGCAGACCATAGCAGACATGATTAACTCTACTGGAAATACTGATTTCTTGTTCAAAAACACCACTGTTACAAAAAATGAGGATTTATCCAACCAGTGCTTCCTACTCGAGCTAAAAAATCAATTATATAAAGGAAAAGATTTAGGGGAATCTTTACGAAATGTCATTGTTTCGGATTTTAATAGATATTTACAGTATCTACAGGATTCGTTTAGAGCGACTTGTTTTGCAACGACTCCATACTCTCAGTTAATGTGGGGTGGTTCTTATGCGGATTGCCATAGGGGATTTTGTGTGGAATATACGGTGCTTCCTAATGATCCGCAATACCGGAAGTTATTTTTGAATTTATTCCCCATGATTTACTGTAAAGTAAGACCGAACATGACCGAAAAACTTGTAAAATTTCAAGATAAAGAACCAACAATGGAATTATTATGGGATATTTATTTTCATGGGGTATTGAGAAAAAGTATTGATTGGGCGTTTCAGAATGAATGGAGATTATTGCTCCCTATGGAGCGAAATCGGACAGAAAAAGACTACTGTGTCTCATTTTTTCCAATTACCAAAGTGTTTTTAGGTAATAGGATGTCACACACTGCACGAAAAGAAGTAATCGACATTTGCCATGAAAAAAGCATCCCTTACGTTGGAGTTACAAGAAATCCAGATGTTTTTGAAATGCAGGAATGTACTATTAAGTGTGAAGATTGTCCTTACCATACAAATAATATACCGAAGTAATTGAATATTGCATCTAAGCAGGAACCTTTATGGTCTCCTGCTTTTCTCTTGTCTAAGGGCATATTCTGTTACAGGGCTGATATGTGTTTTTA
>OMGQ01001500.1_pt1 | contig 13275 bp, 12 predicted proteins | sample 1646071 | NCBI WGS metagenome assembly OMGQ01 (sample SAMN05578585, study PRJEB25193) | human gut metagenome | biome: Human Microbiome; feature: human-associated habitat; material: feces | host: Homo sapiens | place: USA:Birmingham | reverse complement strand
GAAGAAGATATTTTGAAGATTAAGCAGGAAAAAATCACAGATGAAACGTTGCAATCTATCAGGACACACGGTTGGCTGCCGGATATGTTTCGACAGATTATCCGAGGGGCAAAAGACTTTTTACAGGAAGTGATTTTCAAATTTAAGCTGCCGCCGAAACCTGTACCAAAAATTGATTTGCAAGAGTGGAAAGATATGCAGAAGGTCATGTATGACTTGCAGGGACAGTCAAGGGAGATAAAACGCACACAGCAGGATATTTCTTCTTTGAAAAAGCAACTGTCAGAACTGCGAGGATTCTTTAAAGGCAAAGAACGAAAATCTCTGGAAGGGAAAATTGAACTGTTAGAGGATTTGGAAAAGCGTCTGCACAAGAGTATGGAGCAGATCGTAAAGCGAGAAGGGTATCCCAATGTGCAAGCCTTTCAGAAGGTTTATAACAAGGCAGAAGCACTAATTATGGAATACAATGAAGAACTGCGGGCATGGAAAAATCAGACGGAGCAGAAGAAAGAAAATCAGTTAAAACAGCCGAAAAAAGCAAGCGTACTGGAAAAACTGCACCGCTATCAGCAGGAAGGCAGACAGCAGCCGAAACGGTCAGTTAAGAAAAAATCTATGGATAGAGAACGATAAGAAAGGTGGAAACGATTATGAAGAAAACAATATTTGAAGAAATGGGCGGCACTTATATCAGACATGGGGATTATCTTATCCCCTGTCTTACCTTGCCGGAGGAAGAACAAAGGTTTATTGATAGAGGAGATGATATAACAGATAAGAAAATTTCGAAAAAGAACAAATGTTCTATAAAAATACTTGCAATTATTCAGATAAATGAATATAATAGAGGGTATGAACGAGGAGGAAGAACATGGATTATTTAACAACAATAGAGGTGTCTAAAGAATGGGGAATTTCTTCAAGAAGAGTAGCGATTCTTTGTGAACAAAATCGTATAGATGGAGTTATAAAAAAAGGAAAAACATGGCTTATTCCGTATGGCTCAATGAAACCGGCAGATGGAAGAAAAAATAATCATAGTCAACGAGGTGCATCAGAATGTTAAAAGATAAGACGTTAACATATATCAGTTTATTTAGTTGTGCAGGGGTTGGCTGCTTTGGGTTTAAGAAAGCTGGATTTGAATGTATCGCATCCAACGAGCTGATTGAAAGAAGATTGAATGTTCAAAAATTTAATAATAAATGTAAGTTCGAATCGGGATATATATGTGATGATATTACAACTGAAGAAACTAAAAATAAAATTTTTACTGAAATAAAACGATGGGAAAAGCTTGGAAATGATAGGGTGGATGTATTAATAGCAACACCACCATGTCAAGGAATGTCAGTGGCAAATCATAAAAAAGCAGAAAACGAAATTGTTAGAAACAGTTTGGTTGTAGAATCGATTCATTTGATTCAGAGAATCAAGCCGAGATTTTTTATATTTGAAAACGTAGCTGCTTTTATGAAAACTGGATGTACTGCACCGGATGGTGCAGTAAAGGCTATTGGCGATGTGATTTACGAAGAATTGAACGAAAAATATATTATTGTTAGTAGAATTCTCAATTTCAAGAATTACGGTTCGAATTCATCCAGAACGCGTACGGTTGTTATTGGCGTAAGTCGCGAAATGGAAGAATACGTGGCTCCGATTGAATTGTATCCGACCTATGTAGAGGAAAAAACACTTAGAAGTATTATTGGGGAGATGCCCGAACTTGAATGGGGAGAAATTTGTCCGAATGATTTTTATCATGCATTTAGAACATATCCGGAAGAAATGAGATGCTGGATTCATGATTTAAAAGAGGGAGAAAGTGCCTTTGATAATGAAGACGAATTGAAACGTCCTCATAAAGTGGTAGATGGAAAGGTCATACCGAACATTCAGAAGAATGGAGATAAATATACTCGTCAGTATTGGGATAAAGTGGCACCATGTATTCATACGAGAAATGATCAACTTGCAAGTCAAAATACAGTACATCCGAAAGAAGATAGGGTATTTTCAATTCGTGAACTGATGAAAATTATGACTATTCCAGATGATTTTAAGTGGGTTGATTATTCATTAAATGAATTGAACTCGATGTCTGAAAAGAATAAGAAAACCTTACTGAAAAAGGAAGAAATCAAGATCAGACAAAGTATTGGAGAAGCAGTACCAACAAGTATCTTCTTTCAGATTGCATGTAACATAAAAACATTTATGGAGCAAGAGCATTATAATAATGTGATTATAAATAAGATAATTGAAAATTACAAATTGGATAAAACAGATAAGTTACTTCTGTTTATAAAGAAAAATCCTTTGAACTTGGGTGTTGCTACGTTAGCACGTATTGCTGAATTATCGAATTCTAAAAGAGAAAATAATTCTGCTTACTTTACAAACAAATTTATTGTTAACGAGATATTCAAAAAACTTCCAGACATTGCGAAAAACGAAATCCGTATTTTGGAGCCATCTGTTGGAGTGGGTAATTTTTTGCCATTTATTTTCAAAAAATATGAGGATATACAAAAGGTTGATATAGATGTTGTTGACATTGATGGGACGAATTTAGAAATTCTAAAATTGTTATTGTCAAAGCAGCAGATTCCGGCTAATGTTACTATCCGTTTTATTCAAGCAGATACTTTATTGTACAACTTTCGAGAAAAGTATGATTTAGTAATCGGAAATCCGCCATTTTCAAAACTTAAGGCAAAAGAAGCGGAGAAGTATCTGAGAAATAATTTGAATAAGGATACTACAAATACTTTTGAATTTTTTTTAGAGAAAGCCTTGGCAATATCCGATTATGTTGTAATGATTACACCTAAGGCTGTTTTAAATACTCCTGAGTTTCGAGCAACAAGAGATTTGCTTGCAACTAAAAAAATTGATTGTATACAAGACTATGGGGAAAATGGATTCAAAGGAGTATTGGTAGAAACCATTTGTTTATTTATTGATACAAACGGACAACCGAAAACTACTAGAATTGAATCGATGACTTTGAAGAAAAGTATAGTCCAAAAGCAACAATACATAACAGATAAAACGTATCCATATTGGATTATATATCGAGATGATTTTTTTGATGATATTTCAAAGAGGCTTGATTTTAATAAATTTACTGTGTTTAGGGATAGGCAGATTACAAACACAAATACTACACAGGATAATAAGGGAAATTGTCTAAGAGTTATTAAGTCGCGAAATATTAGTGATGATGGGAAAGAGATTATTGATATACCTGGATATGATTCATATATAAAAAAAGATACCGTAGAGTCGCTTAGTGCATATAAGTTTGTAGGTAATAGAAATGTATATTTGACACCAAATATGACGTATAAACCGAGAGTTATGAGAAATGTGGGTAATGCGGTGGTAAATGGTTCTGTCGCAGTTTTGATACCGAGAGAGAATATAGAGTTGACAGAGGAACAAATGGAATATTTCTCTTCAGATGAATATAGAAAATTCTATCGGATTGCGAGAAATTATCAGACTCGTTCGTTAAATGTAGATGCAACAAGTGTATTCTTTTATGGAGTTTTGAGGGGACAAAGAAATGGATAATGCGACAATACAAAAATTTTTAGATGAACATGATTATGATATTAGAAAGACCCATAATGGACGTTGGATTGATCAAAAGTGTACGATGGATGTTGTGTGTTTGGTATCTGATTGCATTGTAGAATACACAAGCAATAAAGAGGACAAGTCATTTACAGTAAATGATATTTGGTACAGTGATTATACGACGGAAAATGTGCAACAGATTTTTAGTAAACCTGACCCTACAGAAAAGGCGTCTAATGAATATGACAAATATTTCGGACAACCAATTAAATTATTGGATGCAGCTGGAATCATTCATGGAGAGAAAAACGGACGAGGATATATCTATACTGTAGTTAATCAGGAGCTATTGGAGTATATTAGTTTTCGTGAACGAAATAGTTTTAATTTTCTTTGCCTTTATATTGAAAAAGTTCTTAAAGATAGTGGTATTCATAGGCTGTTTGAATATTTCTTTAGATTGCAAGACAAGAACAGTTTTAAAGAATTAAAAGACGGGTATACACAGTTTACGATTAACAATACTCCGATTAATGGAACAACAGAATGTGGTCGTATATTTACGAAAGTGTTGAATCCATTAGCCTGCAAGTATAAGAAGTGTGGTACGGAGCGTGGGCGTATATCGAAAGATATTATTACACAGGATATGATTCTTTATAATCAGCGGAACTGGAGAGATGTTTTATCTGAGAAACCCAAAGAAATGACGAGAGTTGAGTATGAGATAACCTTGCCAAAGCCAGACGAGGATTATATGACAACTTATCGAATCAACCGGGCAAAAAGAAATCTGCGCAGGTTTAATGATTTGTATCGAAGTGGAAAAACAGAAGTATATGATGAAAGGCACATCGCAGATCCAGCAACACAGATGCATCATATTTTTCCGGCAAGTGAATATCCAACGATTGCCGATTACTTAGAGAATTTGATTGCATTAACACCTACACAACACTTTACGTATGCTCATCCGAATAATAATACGCAGTATATAGATAGGACATATCAATATTTATGTTTGATTTCAAAAACGGGGACTATCAGGGATAACTTGTTGAATAAAAAACATGAACCGATTATTTATGACTTTTATTTATATCAAACAGTTCTTAATACGGGGTTAGAAACAGAAGAATTTTTAGAAGTGTCGGAAATGGATTTTGGAGGATTGTTGAATAGAATTGAAAAATATTACGGTTAGGAGGGCGTGAATGGTAAAACTTAAATGGGGAAATACATTAAATTTTGAAAGCGAAAATGAATATTATGAGGTTTTGGGATTTTTGGCAAAAGAAGAGGAATATGTACGAGTTTATACGGAGAGTAATGATAAAGCTGGTGCATGGGCAGGGCAAGGGAGACTTTCTATGCGCAACGTTAGTATGTATTCCTTGCCGGAAGCATTGATGAATGCATTTGTTGAAAGTGCAGACGGACGCCTTAGTGAGACAAGATATGTTCGGAATCTTCGCGAAAATCACTATTTTACAAAGGAAGTCGATCCTACAGGGAAAGATTTTACAAAGATATTGTATAAAGAGTCTCTTGAAAAAGTATTGGAAACAGTTCCGAAAGAGTATGAAAACGATTTTTATCGAGGGTATCATTGGAATTGTGAAGTCGTGCGCAGGGTGAGAAAAGAATCGCCATACAATATAAATCTTGACGATGAAACGGAAGATTTATATACGGAGGGAAAAAGCATTGCATATTATACAACTAAATATGAGCGCAGTTCAAAAAATAGAGAAGCTGCAATTAAGATTCATGGAACAAAATGTATGATTTGCGGATTTGACTTTGAAGAAAAATACGGAGAACTTGGCAAGGGATATATCGAAGTTCATCATATTAAGCCATTATCGGAAGTAAACGAGGAAGTTGTCATAAATCCTGAAACAGACTTAATTTGTGTATGTGCAAATTGCCATCGCATGTTACATAGGTTTAGAAATTATATTGTAACACCAGATGAATTGAAACAGATGGTGGAGGATAACATTTAGTGTGGCTTTTAATAATTGAAAATACAGAGTATAGAATTGGCAATAGTGTTAATAAATCAAATGGCGAGGGGGATAAGATGTGCTTACAGACGATATATTGAAGTGGGTTAAAACTCTACCAAAATGGCAACAAAAACTTAGTTATCAAATACTCAAGGAAAAGAGTATATCTGAAAAAATTCTTGATGAAATTTATATTCTTTTTAAAATGGAAATGAAATTAGAAGATGGTGAAATGAAAGCTGATGACATACAGTTTGGAGCTGCTGATGTAGATAAACGACCAAATGTTATTTGGAAAGGCGTAAAAAATTTACATGGTGTAAACAAACTGAAGTCAGACACGGAACTAAGTGTATCAGAGGGATTGACGGTAATTTATGGGGAAAACGGAAGTGGAAAATCAGGATATACCCGGTTGCTAAACAATGCCTTTGTTTCGAGGGGAGATCAAGAGATATTGCCTAATATTTTTGCGGATAGAGTAGAAGATGTGTCGGCAAATTTTAGTTTTTGTGTTGATGGAGAGTTTGTTGAATATAGATATCCAGATAACAAAGAAGAATATCCATTCAAAACTATTAGAAATTTTGATTCAAAAAGTGCATCGGAAGATATGAATAAAGAATCGAAAATTGATTTTGCTCCAAGTGAATTATCGTTCTTTGATCAAATGCTATCAGGGTGCTTGGAAATACAAAAGAAATTAGATGCTGAAAGGGAATGCAAAAAGAGAGACAACCCAACTTTAAAATTTTTTCCTAATGAGGGAAAAGCGTTAAACAGTATGCAGTTGCTATCAGAAAAGACTATAGTAGAAGATATAAAAAAAGAATTTTCAGTAACGAAAGAAGAGCAAGACCAATATGAACAATTAAAAAAAGAAAGAGTCAGTCTTGAAGCACTGAATGTTAATAGACAGTTCTTTGTAATTAGTAAGGTTCTTGAGTTTTTGGAAAACGCTGAAAAGAAGTACGAATTGTTCAAAGCAGCTATATCAGATATGAAGATTGATGCTTACAATCAGCAGATTTGTTCTCTTAAAAGAAACAGAATAGTACATGAAAAAGATGGAATAGCATTATTTAAAAATGATGATATTGAGAAGCTTGGAACAGAAGAATGGAAAAATTTTATTAGCGCTGCAAAAAAATATTATGATGAAATTAACAAGCATGATAGATGTCCATTATGTGGGCACAAAATAAGCGAAAAGGATTTAATTTTTAAGTATTGGAAATATTTAGAAAGTGATGCTGAAAATAATTATAATGTTGCAAAAGAGGCGATTTGTACTTCGAAAAAAGAACTGGGCGGATTGGATTTATCATTTTTAGTAGAATCATCTATCCAAGAGCAATGGCTGATGGAAAATTTTAGGGCAGAAACAGAAAGTGTTAGCGAGATATTTGAAATGGCAGATTCTGTTAGAAAGAAAGTTTTTGATTCTTTGGACAATGAAAAAGAGATAAGAGAAAAAGTAGTAATACGCAATCCTGATATTTCAGGATTGATAACGAAAGTCAAAGAAAAACAGAGCAGTTTAAATCAAGCCAGTATAAATGAACGTATTGCTGAATGTACTAAAAAGGAACACGAGTATATAGATAAGACCAAAGTAATAGATATTCTTTCGATAATTGAGTTATATGTAAAATATCTTAAGTGGGATGCTTTAGCTGAGAAGTGTAAGATTAAGACGAGAAATATTACAAACAAACAGAAAGAACTATTTGAAAAATATGTGACTGACGATTATCTAAGAACCTTTGAAGAAGAATGTAGAAAATTAAACGCGAATTTTGATATTAATATTGTTTCTCGTGGAAGTAGTGGACGGACACTAAAGAAACTTCAAATTAAAGGGAAACTGCCAGGTAAAGTGCTTAGTGAAGGGGAGCAAAGAGCAATTTCTATTGCAAATTTTCTCACAGAAGTAAAAATGGATGAGAGGAATATAGGTATTGTATTTGATGATCCAGTATGCTCGTTAGATCATAAGAGAAGAAGTAAGATTGCAAATAGACTCGTAGAAGAAGCAAAAACACGCCAAGTTATTATATTTACACATGAGATAACATTTTTTATGGAATTGAAAACAGAAGCAGAGAGAAGTGGCATTACATTTAGACAAGAAACCATACGCAAGGTATGTGATGAACCAGGGGATATTTCACCAGTAATTTCGTGGCAGGGAATGAATGTGAAAGAAAGAACAGGAAAACTTAAGAATGACTTGCAAGAAATTGTTGCGGTTTTCAATTCAGGTAACATGGATGTTTATTATTATAGGGCAAAAGAATGGTGTGAACTCTTAAGGGAAAGTTGGGAAAGAGCTGTCGAAGAAATACTTTTTAATGATGCGATACAAAGGTATAATCCATGCGTTCAGACTCAAAGACTTAAGAAAGCACCATTTACAAGAGAATTATATATAGAATTGGAACGTGGAATGTCAGAATGTTCAGCGTGGTGTCACGACCAAGCGAGAGCGATAAATGTGGATGTTCCAAGTGTGGATGATCTTAAATTATATATTGAGTGTTTTGAAAAATATTGTAAAACATATAAAGCAAGATAATATTGTATCGAAAACATGGATTTTGATTTTATAGCGTATTGGTATATTTTTATTCCTTTTAATCTCTCTTATGCAACTTAGAGGTGTTTTGAGGAGTAATGAGAAGTCCTGCGTTTGTAACGTGTTTGCAACACCACATTCCAAGAACCCAGTAAAATCAAGCCTTCCAAGTTACCCAAACGTTAATCAGTCTACGAGGCTACACAAATTTATACGACTCAAGACGTCGCAGGACGTTTCACAACCTCTCAGGACATTTGTTCTGGGAGGTTTTTTGTTTCTTTGAGGAGAGAACTGTGGTAGAATAAAAATGGAAGGTTACTAAGTGAAAAACGGAAACCAGGAGTAAATATTGTATGTTAGCACCCCAAAAAGTTAAGTTCGAAGCATAGAAAAGAGAAAGAGAAAATCTTGAATTATATTAACATAAGAAATGATAAGGAGGATGTTTATGTATCAGGTATCAGAAAAACGATATGATTCTATGAAATATTATTCATGTGGAAAGAGTGGTCTAAAACTACCTGTAGTTTCGTTGGGACTTTGGCACAATTTTGGTGAAAATGCAGATTATGAAAATATGAAAAAATTGTGTTTTACTGCATTTGATAACGGAATCACGCATTATGATTTAGCGAATAACTATGGACCGCCATATGGAAGTGCTGAAAAGAATTTTGGAAAGATAATGAAGGAAGAATTAGGTTGCTATCGTGATGAACTTTTAATTAGTACAAAAGCAGGGTATGACATGTGGGCGGGTCCTTATGGTAATTGGGGAAGTAGAAAATATCTTCTCGCAAGTCTTGATCAGAGTTTGAAACGTATGGGCTTGGAATATGTAGATATTTTTTATCATCATCGTATGGATCCCGAAACACCATTGGAAGAAACCATGGGGGCACTTGATCAGGCTGTTAAAAGTGGTAAAGCATTATATGCTGGCTTATCAAATTATAATGGGGAAAAATTAGCAGAAGCAACAGCGATTTTGGATGATTTAAAATGCCCATTTGTGATTAATCAGAACCGTTATTCCATTTTTGATCGTACTATAGAAAATAATGGATTGAAAGAAACTGCGAAGAAATTAGGAAAAGGAATCATAGCATTTAGTCCGTTGGCGCAAGGGTTATTAACAGACAAGTATTTATATGGAATTCCGGAAGACAGCCGTATTAAAAAAGATGGAAGATACATTCAGGAAAATGCATTAACCTCAAAAAGATTGGAACAGATAAAAAAACTGAATGAATTAGCATGTGAGCGAGGACAGACTTTGGCACAGATGGCATTGGCATGGGTGTTGCGTGATGGAGTGGTAACAAGTGTATTAATTGGAGCTTCCAAACCGCAACAAATTCTGGATAATATAGAAGCAGCAGATAATACTGACTTTAGTGGCGAAGAATTAGATATCATTGAAAAAATATATCTTAGTAACATGTAATAGGTCCAGTTTATCAAAATAACTAAATTCAATCCCGGGAATCTATTTCCCGGGATTTTCTTAATATTTCAAAGAAAAGTTTGACTTAAATTTTACTCAAGCTTGATAGGAAACTTTACATTATTGGTAAGGAATCCAAAAAATCAGAAAAGGATAATTCGGATATAGATATGAATGGATTAATATGGGTATTGGATCCCGTGGATGGTACATGTGGCATGCGGACGTATTGATGGATATTTAGAGAATCATCTGAAATTATGGGATTATGCAGCAGGTACGTTGATTGTAAGAGAAGCTGGCGGTGAAGTTTTGGATTATGGTGGCAGAAATTTATTGATGACATTAGAGGGGAATGTCGTAGTCGGCAATCCGTATATTTCAAGTATATTAGTTCAACAGTATTTAAGGTAAAGCAAAATTGGTTATTATACAAAAGTTTTGCGTACATTTCACAAAAACTGGATAGCAAAATTATTTTCTTATTGCTATGATTATTTAAAATAAGAAGATTAAAGATAAAGGTAGTTCCAACAGAATAAAGGTGAAGTAAAGTGATTGATTTTAATACTAAAAAAGGATTTATCTGTGATATGGATGGAGTAATCTACCATGGAAACAGAATTCTCCCAGGGGTGAAAGAATTTGTATCCTGGTTACAAAGAGAAAATAAGCAGTATTTGTTTTTGACCAATAACAGTGGTTTGACGCAAAAAGAACTTCGTCAAAAGTTATTGCGTATGGGACTGGACGTTCCAGAAGAGCATTTTTACACAAGTGCATTAGCTACTGCGGAGTTTTTAAAACTTCAGGCCCCAGGGTGTTCCGTCTACGCAGTTGGTGAAGCAGGATTAACAAATGCTTTATATGATGCTGGAATCATGATGAATGATGTAAATCCGGAATATGTAGTTATTGGTGAAGGAAGAAGCTATTCGCTGGAAACTCTTACCAAGGCGGTGAATCTTGTTCTGAAGGGTGCAAAGCTGATTGGTGCTAATTCAGATGTATCTGGACCAATTGAAAATGGAATTGCACCTGCCTGTAAAGCGTTAGTTGCACCAATTGAAATGGCAACTGGAAAACAAGCTTATTTTTGTGGAAAACCAAATCCGCTTATGATGCGAACCGGCCTTCGACTTTTAGGATGCCATTCAGAAGAGGCAGTAATCATCGGTGATCGCATGGATACAGATATTATAGCGGGAACAGAAAGTGGTATAGAAACAGTGTTAGTTTTGTCAGGAATTTCAAATGAAAATACCCCATCAAAATATGCATATCAACCTACTGTGACTTTAGCTGGAGTAGGCGAAATTGTAAAAGCAGCTAGAATAAAGTCATGAGGTGTGGTGAGGAGTAATGAGAAGCCATGCGTTTGTAACGTATTTGCAACATTCCACCTCATAACCCCAGTAGAATCAAGGGTTTACAGTTCTCAAAACGTTAATCATACGTTTCGGGACGTACAATTTCAAAAAAGAATTTACAACTCTTCAGGATCTCGGTTCTGGGGAGTTTTTTCTATGTATTTTTTAATAAGATAATGGTATACTTGTTATAGGAAAAACGTTGGATACTGTTGTACGAAAAAAACAGATAGATTGGAGAAAAAAGAATGGCGATTCAAACAAAAGGATTATGTAAGTATTGTGGAAAAGAGTATACAAAAGGCGGGATGCTTCGACATTTGCAGACGTGCAAAAAGAGAAGCGCAAAGTTTGCTGAAGAAAAAGAGAAAAGAAGATGCCGATATTTTCAGGTTGTTATTACTGGAAAATATCGAAAAGATTATTGGTTAATTGTAGAAGTAAGCGAGAATACTACGCTAAAAGAATTGGATGTGTTTATCCGTGACATATGGGTAGAATGTTGTGGACATCTGAGTGCATTTACGATTCATGAGGAGCAATATGAAAGCAATCCGGATACGGACACCTTTTGGGGAAGACCTTCCAGAAATATGAATTATCGCTTAAAAGACGTTGTAGATGTCGGCGATAACTTTTTGTATGAATATGATTTTGGTTCAACCACAGAACTGGTATTAAGTATACATAGCTGCCGCGATGGAGAAAAAAAGAATAATGACATTGTAATTCTATCAAGAAATAATCCTCCTAAAATTCTCTGTAGTAACTGCGGGCAAAATGAGGCGAAATGGGTTAATCCAGAAGGCTATTATGAAGGAGCACCTTTTTGGTGTGATGAGTGTTTAGAGGCGGAAAATGATGAAGAGGGAGAAGATTATGAGCCAGAATTTTTATTGCCTGTTTGTAATTCTCCCAGAATGGGTGTGTGCGGATATGAGGGAAGTGAGAGATATCCGGATCAATTTGAGCCAGATGAACAATAAAATCTTTGAGATGAGGTGGCATAATGCACAGGATATTATTTGTGAGTTACAGGATATGAAACATCTGGACTGGGCGGCAAGAAAAATGTCACCGGGAACTCAGGGGTGTTTGGTCATGAGTGTGTCAACGAATTAATTGTAAGCCGGGTGATGGATATTTTGAGAATTCCGCATGTGAAGTATAAACTGATACATGCAAGGATTGTTATTGATGGTAAAGAACAAGAAACATGGGTTTCTGTTTCAGAAAACTTTCGTAAGGATAATGAAGAAAAGTTGGCGTATGATTTGTATTATGATTTGCAAAAAGAAGATAATGAATCTCCATTAGAGTTTGCAATAAGAAACGGTTGGGGATTATGTATGTACCAGATGTTCTGTATTGATTATTTGATTGCTAATAGAGATCGGCACGGAAGCAATCTGGAAGTGTTAAGAAATGATGAAGACAGTGTTAGAATGGCGCCTTTGTTCGATCAGGGAGTATCTTTATTGTTTTCAACATATGGTGATGAAAAACTTTTGAAAGAAATAGACGTGATGAGAGATTTTCCGGTTAATAATTATATCGGCTCAAAATCTCTAGAGTATAATCTATCATTGATACAAAAAGAATACGATTTACAGATTTGGAAACTGAAAATAGAAGATCAGGATTATATTTTCAGTGGTATAGATCATGTTTTATCAGAGATTCATAGGGAGAAAATCTGGGAAATGATTTGGAAAAGGTGGTGTCTTTTTGAACAGGTACGCAATCAAGAGAAATAATAGAAATAAAATCGTCGGAATATTAAATTATGATGAGAGAACAAAGAAATACACAATAGACATTCCGGAAAATGTTACTCCTAAGGAAGCACCGTTTATGATGTCGCTATTTTTAAAAAAAGGTATTCGAACCATGAATTCAGACTGGAGTATGCGTTGGGTACAGAGCAGAATCATTCCAAGTAGCAGACAGAATATAGGAGAAATACTTCGTGTGAATGGAATGCGTTCCTATGACGAGCATAAATTACTATTAAAAAATGAAGGGCGAAGTTGTCAGGATGAATTTTATATTGAACACATGTAGTTTCGAGATGTCCTGAGGAGTAATGAGAAGTCCTGTGTTTGTAACGTGCTTGAAAGCTTGGAAGGATAAAATGCTATCAATTTATCAATGGGGAAATCCTTGAGGAATAAGCAAGATATGAGTGTTAAAAGTTCATAGATACAATCTGAGTTGATTAGGTAATTGCGAAACAAGTCCACAATCTTGATTCCAACGAGGTAAAAATCTGGT
>OMGQ01001493.1_pt1 | contig 13367 bp, 10 predicted proteins | sample 1646071 | NCBI WGS metagenome assembly OMGQ01 (sample SAMN05578585, study PRJEB25193) | human gut metagenome | biome: Human Microbiome; feature: human-associated habitat; material: feces | host: Homo sapiens | place: USA:Birmingham | reverse complement strand
GGAAGGAAGGGAAGCGCAGCGCCGTCGGCGGGCTCGTCCTGCTGTGCGCATCCCTCTTCTTCGCCAGTCCCGGAGCTATTGCTTTGGCCGATACCCTGAACCTATGGGGGCTGATGGCGAACGTCTGGAACGTCTACGGGACGCTCCCCCTCTTGCTTTTCGCATTACTCGCGGCGAGCGTCGCCCTGCTCGTGCATGCCGCCATGGTCGTCTGTCTCATTAACGTAGCTCGCTACAATCGCGACTCCGAGCGTAAGGCCGAAGCCGCATCCCACCTCGTCGCGGCGATGCAAGCCCGCTTGGCGCAGTCGGCGGGCGCGGCTGAAACCGGGGCAGGCGCGGACGCGGACACCCCGTCCGTTTCGCATTCCAACGAAACGCACGAGCGCAAGCCCTCGCAGTCCGACGGGGAAGCATAGAGCAGTCCAATCGCGCATCTGCCCATCTTGCGGACGGCGGAACGCATTATCGGCCCAAAGACACGGAATTCCCGCGAAAACCGTGTCTTTGGGCCGATAATGCACCCGCCGAAGCGAACGCCGTGCGCAGCCGCTCCCCGACCGGCCGACCATGTTGCAAGATCGCTCCCTCCCTCCTCTGGCGCGCGCCTTCCATAAATGATACTATTGCAATAACATATAAGACCGAGCAACAAACGCGGTAAGGAGCGGGGCATGGAAGCGGTTATGGGCGTGGCGAACGCGATGGGCGACATGGTGGTCAACGAGCGGCTGACCGTCGACGGCGTGGACGTGCTGGTGGGCTATGCCAACGAAGGCGACCAGCACGTCACCGAAACGGAGATCCGCGCCTACCTCGAGCGCGGCGCGCTGAAGCATCCGAACAGCGCCGTTACCGGCCTCGCGCTGCTGGTGGACGGCGAGGACGTGGACATCCGCTACGAGCTGGCACCGGTGCCGTTCGATCGCATCCGTCGCATCACGGGGTATCTCGTGGGAACGATGGATCGCTGGAACGATGCGAAAACCTCCGAGGAATCCGACCGCGTCAAGCACGGCGTTTGTCGTGACGACCGCGCATTCGCGTGCGCGAACGGCTGTTAACGCTGCATTGTAAAATCTTCCGCGCGTTACCGGGCTGTGACCGCGAGGCCGCAGCCCGTTTCGTATACTGTATTCATGCCATCTGAGAAAACCACACCCGAATCAGAAAGTCGCTCATCGCGTGAAGGACGCGAGGTTTCCGAGGTTCGCGAACGCCGTCAAGCACCTGCGCAGCTTGACCGGGCGTCGCAGCGTGAAGGCTGCCGGCTGCCTGCCCGCCCCGACCGTACCCCGCACGACGAGGCGCCACCCGCCTGTCTGAGCGGCGATCCCACCTGTGCGCCCACCGAGCGCATCCTCGAGCCGGAAGTGCGCCGCCACCATCGGCGCAAGCGCAAGCTGCTCGAATTCACCCACTCGTCCACGCGCGCGACCATGCTCATGCTGGCCGCGGCCGTGGCGGCGCTCGTCATCGAGAACACGCCGGTGCTGCCGTACTTCGCCGAGTTCTGGCGCACGTTCGACATCGGCATCTCGCTGGGCGATTTCGCGCCGCACCTCTCGCTGGAGCACTTCATCAACGACTTCCTCATGGCCATTTTCTTCCTGCTGGTGGGCCTTGAGATCAAGTTCGAGATGACGGCGGGCGAGCTGAAGAACCCGCGCAAGGCGCTGCTGCCCATCCTGGGCGCGGCGGGCGGCGCCATCGTGCCTGCGCTCGTGTACACGGCGGTGAACGTCGGCAGCGGGTTCGAGCAGGGCTGGGGCGTTCCCATGGCGAACGATATCGCGTTCTGCCTGGGCATTCTCGCGCTGTTGGGAAGCCGCATCCCGGCGGGGCTGCGCTCGTTCCTCTCGACGCTCACCATCGCCGACGACATCATCGCCATCATGGTGATCGCCGTCTTCTACACCGCGAACCTCGACGTGGCGTGGCTGGCCGGGGGTTTGGGCCTGTTCGCCGTGCTCATCGTGTTCAACCGGCTGCACATCTACGATCTGCTGCCGTACCTCGTCGTGGGCCTGGGGATGTGGGCGTGCTTTCTCATGTCGGGCGTGCACGCCACCATCGCCGGCGTGCTGCTGGCGCTTGCCATCCCGGCGCGCTCGCAGGTGAAGCTCGACCGCGCTCCGAGCTGGTTCGCCGCCCGCGCCCGTCGCGCCGATGATCGCTACGACCCCGGCGAGCCCGACATCGTGCAGAAGGAGTACCTGTCCGAGGTGGCCGAGATCGGCCGCGTGTCGCGCTTGTCCATCCCGCCTATCACGCGCCTCGACCATCGCCTGCACATCCCCGTGTACTTCTTCATCCTGCCGCTGTTCGCGTTCTCGAACGCCAGCGTGGTGCTGACGGGCATGGATCCCTTGTCCATCGTCACGAACCCGGTGACCATCGGCGTGTTCTGCGGTCTGCTGTTCGGCAAGCCGCTGGGCATCTTCCTGGCCACGTGGCTCACCGTGAAGCTGAAGCTGTCCGATCTGCCGCAGGGCGTGAACTGGGGCCATATCGGAGGCGTGTCGGTTCTGGGCGGCGTGGGCTTCACCATGGCCATCTTCGTGACGAACCTCGCGTTCGTCGACCCGAACATGATCGCCATGGCGAAAGCGGCTATCCTGGCGGCATCGCTGATCGCCGGCATCGCGGGATTCTTCATCCTGCGCGCCGTGACCGACGAGGAAGATGAGGAGCCTATCCGTTGAGATGCCCTACGCTTCGCCTCCCGCTTTCGCGGCCGCCGCGGCCGGGGCGGGCAGCTCGGCGGTGCAGTGCGGGCAGCGGGTGGCGCCCTCGTTCACTTCCTCGAGGCAGAAGGGGCATTTCGGGGCATCCTGCTCTTCGATATGCTTGCCCCGGCGCGTCAGCATGCGCGCCCGGCTGAGGGCCTTCACGATGAGGAACACCACCAGCGCGATGATGAGGAACTGGATGACCGCGTTGATGAAGTTTCCGTAGGTGAACGCGGCCGCATCGGGCCCCGTGCCCAGGGGTATCTTCATGTCCGAGAAATCGATACCGCCCGTGACCAGCGAGATCAACGGCATGATGAGGTCGCTCACCACCGAGTTCACGATGGCCGTGAATGCCGTGCCGATGACCACCGCTACGGCCAGGTCCATGACGTTGCCCTGATTGATGAACTCCTTGAACTCCTCGAAGAACTTTTTCATAGTGTGCCTTTCTTGCGTGCTTGCGGGCGAGGATGCGTGCGTCCGCCGTCGGACAGGAATAGTGTAGAAGACGTCGTGCTAGAATGCGATGCGGGCGCGGAAATCGTTGACGATTCGGCGCGCCGGGAGCAAGGCGACGAAGGCGGGAGAGGCCACGATGACGAGAATCTTTTCATACACGCAACCGATCGAGGCCGACATCGTCGATGCGTATTGCGCGCTGCAGAAGGGTTTCACCGACCAGTTCGTCTACTATCGCAAAGACCGCCCCGTCCGCTTCATGGGCATGGGGCGCTGCATTGCGCTGCCTGCGCTCGACGGCATCGAATGCGAGCTCGAAGGCCCCGTCGGCCAGCAGCCCGTCTTCTTCTCGTTCAACCGTTTCGACGCCGAGAACCCGTCGCCGACCGACGAGCTGTTCGAGGCATTTCCCCGCTTGAAGTTCATGCTGCCCGAAGTGATCCTCGTCGAGGACGATCGCGGCGCGTATTTGCAGGTGAACTCGTTGAGCCCGGTCTATCCTGGCCGCATCGCGCGGTTCGCCCGCCAAGCCGCCGCTGCGCCGCGTCGCAACCGCCGTACCATCCCGTTCAAGCTGGAGCCCGACTCGCGTGACGCGTGGCGCGCGAACGTGGAAGCGGCGCTCGACGCCATCGGGCGGGGGCGCATCAGCAAGGTGGTGCTGTCGCGCCGCCAGCGCCTCGAGGCGCTGGAGCCGTTCTCGTCGAAGGACCTGTTGGTGAACCTCATCGACGGCTCGGCGCGCGGCACCGTGCTGCTGTACCGCTACGCCGACGTGTTCTTCTGCGGCTGCACGCCGGAACTGCTGGTGCGCAAGCGCGGCGACGAGGTAGCGTCCATGTGTTTGGCCGGCACCTGCCCGACGGGCGCTACGCCGGTCGAGTCGGAGGCGCTGGCAGCGGCCCTGATGGCCGACGAGAAGAACCGCGCCGAGCACGACTACGTGGTGCAGCTTATTCGCAACGTGCTCGACCGCGTGTGCTTCGACGTGAACGTGCCGGCAACGCCCCAGATCATGCGGCTGGCCCACGTGCAGCATCTGTACACGCCGGCGCGCGCCCGGGCGCTGCAGGGCGTCGCGTTGGCCGACCTCATGGAAGACCTGCATCCCACGCCGGCCGTGGCCGGCACGCCGGTAGGCGAGGCGAAAATGCTGCTGCGCGCCATCGAGCCCTACAACCGCGGCTTCTACGCGGGAGCCTGCGGCTTTGTGGACGGCAACGGCGACGGCGAGTTCTCGGTGGCCCTGCGCACCGGCGTCTTCGACGGCGAGATGGGCTGGGTCTACGGCGGCTGCGGCATTGTGGGCGAAAGTGACGCCCAGGCCGAGTACGACGAGATCAACCTGAAGCTGTGCACCATCCTCTCGGCCTTCGGCGCCTAGGGCGCCCAGGGTCGGCGGTTTCTGTGTCGGGGCGCGGTGAAGCGGCGTGCCTGGCGGCCAGTCGCGGTATCATAGACGGCAGACTTTCTTGAAAGGATGCCTGATGATCACCACCTCCCATCAGCAGGATACGGCCCTGTTCGTGGCCGCTTTCTTCGACGAACTCACGCGCTGGGGCGTGCGCGAAGTAGTGGTAAGCCCCGGCTCCCGCTCCACGGCCCTGGCCATGACGGCCTTCGAGCTTTCCCAACGCCGCCCCGACGATCTGCGCGTATACGTAGACATCGATGAGCGCGGCGCCAGCTTCTTCGCCTTGGGGCTAGCGAAGGCCTCGGGGCGCCCGGTGGCTCTGGTGTGCACCTCGGGCACGGCGTTGGCCAATTACTATCCGGCGGTCATCGAGGCGGAAACGTCCCGCGTGCCGCTCGTCATCCTGTCAGGCGACCGCCCGGCCCAGCTGCAGGGCCTTGGCGCTCCGCAAACCACCGACCAGCTGAAGGCCTACGGCGACCACGTGCGCGCCTTCCGCGCCATGCCGGCCCCGCGCGGCCGTGATCGCGATATTGCCTTCGCCCGTCAGGCGGCCCGCGAGGCGTGCCTGGCGGCCCTGGGCCCCACGGCCTCGCTGGACCATGCCGCCGGCGCCACGCCGCCCTCGGAGCTGCCCGTGAACTACAACCCCCAGGCCCAGGTGGCCTCCCGGGCCTGCCAGCACTTGGCGGGGCCCGTGCACCTGAACTTCCCCTTCGATGCGCCGCTCAAGCCCGATTTCCCCGGAGCCGACAACCAGGCGGCCCTGCGCGGCGGCATCGACTGCTTCGGTCTGGGACGCCGCGTGCCGGAGGGGCGCCACGGAGCTCCGCTGGCCATCGCGCCGCTGCTGTCGGCTTCGGGCGAGCTGCCCGCTTCCAGCGTGACGGCCTTGGAGGAGCTGCTGTGGAAGCGGCCCACGGTGCTGCTGGCGGGGGAGGGCTCCTGCGAGACCATGGCCGAGGCCGAGGAGATTGTCACCTGGGCGCGCCGCTGGTCCATTCCTGTGCTGGCCGACCCGCTGTCGGGTCTGCGCAGCCTCGACGATCCCCTGATCATCGACAACTACGACAACCTGTGCGGCCGCCCCGACTGCCCCCTTCCCGAGGTGGTCATTCGCTTCGGCCGCTACCCCGTTTCCAAGCGCGCCACCACGCTGCTCGATCGGACGCGCCCGCTGTCCATCGCGGTCGACGTGGCCGAAACACGCGACTTCAACGCCCTCACCGACGTGTTCGTGGGCACTACGCCCCTGGGCTTCGTGCGCAGCAGCTGGCACGGCGAGGGTCGCAAGAACCAGCGGGCCTTCGCCGAGCGGTGGATGGAGCTGAACGATGAGGCGCGCCTGCGCATCCTGGCTGTGGAGTGGGACGGTGTCACCACGTTGGACGCCGAGGCCGTGGAGGGCGCCTACGTGCGCTCGCTGCTGGAGCTCATGCCCGACGAGTCGTGCCTGTTCTCGGCGAACTCCATGAGCATCCGCGCTCTGGACACCTTCTACCTGAAGGATGGGAAGACCCGCGCCGTGCTGGCGAACCGCGGTCAGAACGGCATCGACGGTGTGGTGTCCACGGCCGTGGGAGCGGCCCAGCACTTCGGGCAAACCACGTTTTTGACGGGCGATTTCACCCTGCTGCACGACTTGAACGGCCTGGCGCTGCAGCGCGAGATCATGCTGGCGCATCCCGAGGACGAGGCACCGTCGCTGGTCATTGTGCTGCTGAACAACAACGGCGGCGCCATCTTCGATATGCTGCCCCAGGCTTCGGACGACCCGTACTTCGAGCGCCTGTTCCTGGCGCCGCAGGACGTGCGCTTCACCGAGGCGGCCGCCGCCTTCGGCATCCCCTCGGCCAGCGTGCACACCGTAGGTGCCTTCCGCAGCGCCTATCAGAACTTCCTGGGAACGCCGGGCATCAGCCTCATCGAGATCAGTCTGCCGCTGCGCGGGGTGCGCGACCGCTACGCTCCCTACCAGGGGTAACTCATGACCGCCTTCATCTTGCTGCACGGGTTCGCCCAAACGCCCGCCTCATGGGACGAGGTGGCCGCGGCACTGCAGGCCGCCGGTCACCGCACCTTTGCGCCCGACCTGTACGGATGGCTGGGGGAGTGGACCACCCCTCCGGGGACGTGTCCCAAAATGGACCACCCCTCCGGGGATGCGTCCCCTTCGGCTAGCGCGCCTGAGGAGGGCCTCGTGCCCCTGGCTGCCGCTTGCGACCGCCTTGTGCAGGTGGTGCGCCAGGTGGCCGCGGCTGAAGGGGCGCCGGTGTTGGTGGGCTACTCCATGGGCGGTCGCCTGGCGGCGGAGACCCTGGTGCGGCATCCCGACCTGCCCTTGGCGGGTGTCGTGCTGGAAAGCGCCGGGCTTGGGCCTGCGGACGAGGATGCCCGCGCGGCTATGGCGCGGCGCAACGGGGAATGGGCTGCGCGTTTGCGCGCCGAGGGGGTAGAGGCGTTCATGGATTGGTGGGAGACGCTGCCGCTGTTCGCCAGTCAACAGGCCCTTCCCGCGTCGGTCCGCGCGGCCGTGCGCGCCCAGCGGACGGCCCACAGCGCTGAAGCGCTGGCCCAAAGTTTCGAAGCCTGGGGCGCCCAGCATCAGGCTTCGGAAGGGGAGACCCTGGCCGTCCTTCGCGCGACAGGGGCGAGGGGCGTCCCCATGCGCTATCTAGCCGGCTCCCTCGACGCCAAGTACGCCGCCGTGGCCGAGCGCGCCCGCGCCGCGGAGCTGTCCACCAAGGTGATCCCCGCAGTCGGCCACAACATTCACCTGGAGCATCCGCAAGCGTTTGTCGCCGCTTTGCTCGATTAGCGCGCAAATTATGACTTGCGCGCTCCCTTTATTGTGCTAAAGTGTCGGCCATGGTGAACATGCAGGGACATACCACGCAGCGCGACGAGGCGGCTTGTGCCGTCATGAGCGCCCGCTGGGCCGAGCAGTGCTGCGGCGGCGCGGCGGAGCGTGCCCTTATGAGCGCGCACAAGGCCGCCCAGTGTATCGCCGAGGCCGCTCGTGCCGTGGCCAGCCAGCACCTGGCCCAGCAGTCCCAGCGCGCCACCACGCTACAATTTGTCTTTCGATACCAATAGCACACGGGTTTTTGCCCGTGGCTATTTTTTTGTAGCCGCAGGCAAAAGGTCGTGTGCGCTTCGGTATTGAGCTGGAAACAGCGGCGTGCTCCCCGGGGAAGGGAGACGCCAAGAAGGTGCCTTCGCCGAAAGCAGCGGTAGGCACCGCGCCGATCGGCGGTGCGTCGGTCGGCTGAGAAGCGACAAGAGAGGAAAGAAAGAGCTATGATTGCGAAAATCCTGTTAGTCATTGCCTTTGTGGCCGTGGCCGTGGCGGTGGGCATCTACTGCCGCAAGCACACGGGCACGGTCGATGGCTTCATCCTGGGCGGCCGTAACGTGGGTCCGTGGATGAGCGCCTTCGCCTACGGTACCAGCTACTTCTCCGCGGTAGTGTTCGTGGGCTACGCCGGCCAGTTCGGCTTCAAGTACGGCATCTCGGCCACTTGGGCCGGTATCGGCAACGCCATCCTGGGCTCCCTTCTGGCCTGGTGGGTGCTGGGCCCGCGTACCCGCGAGATCACCCATCGCCTGAAGGCCTCCACCATGCCCGAGTTCTTCGGCAAGCGCTATGATTCCCGTGCTCTGCGCATTGCGGCCGCGGCCATCATCTTCGTGTTCCTGATTCCCTACACCGCCAGCGTGTACAACGGCCTGTCCCGCCTGTTCGGCATGGCCTTTGCGCTGCCCTATGACGTGTGCGTCATCGGCATGGCGGTGGTCACCTGCATCTACGTGGTGCTCGGCGGCTACATGGCCACGGTGATGAACGACTTCATCCAGGGCATCGTCATGCTGCTGGGCATCGTTGCCGTCATCGTGGCGGTGCTGGTGAACAACGGGGGCTTCACCGAGGCCCTCACCACGCTGTCGCTCATTCCCGCCGAGGGCAGCGAGATGGCCGGGCCGTTCGTCAGCTTCTTCGGGCCGAACCTGCCCGATCTCATCGGGGTCATCGTGCTGACCAGCTTGGGCACGTGGGGTCTGCCTCAGATGGTGCAGAAGTTCTACGCCATCAAAAGCGGTCCCGCCATCAAGCAGGGCGCCATCATCTCCACCGTGTTCGCCATGGTGGTGGCCGGCGGCAGCTACTTCCTGGGAGGGTTCGGCCGCCTGTACGGCGATCAGGTGGAGATGACCGCCGCAGGCACGCCGGTGTACGACTCTATCATGCCCACCATGCTGTCCACGCTGCCCGACCTGCTCATCGGCATCGTGATCGTGCTGGTGCTGAGCGCGTCCATGTCCACGCTGTCATCGCTGGTGCTGACGTCGTCGTCCACGCTGACGCTCGATCTGCTGAAAGACAACGTGGTGAAGAACATGAGCGAGAAGAAGCAGTTGGGCTACATGCGCGTGCTGATCGTGGTGTTCATCGTGATCTCGGCGGTGATCGCGCTGGTGCAGTACAACTCGTCCATCACGTTCATCGCACAGCTGATGAGCATCTCGTGGGGCGCGCTGGCCGGTTCGTTCTTGGGACCCTTCTTCTGGGGGCTCTACTCGCGTCGCGTGTCGCGTCCGGCTGTGTGGGCCAGCTTCATCGTGGGCGTGGGTCTGACTACGGGCAACATGATCGCCGGGTTCGTGGGCACGGCGTTCATCGCGTCGCCCATCAACTGCGGCGCCATTGCGATGGTGCTGTCGCTGATCATCGTGCCGGTGGTCAGCTTGTTCACAAAGCGCGTTGAGTTCGAGGTCGACCCGCCGCACGTCGAGGGAGCCATCGACCGCGAATACGAGCAGGAGCTGGAAGCGGAGTAGTTCTGAGCCGAAGCTTCGAAACCTCTGTCGTCTCAAAGTCTGCGGGACGGCAGAGGGCGCTTCGCTCCAAGAACACGCTTCAGCGAACGAGACGTGTTCTTGGAGCGAAGCTCGCATCTCGGAAGCTGTTTGCCGCCTATGTCTCGCATGAAGCACCGGCTTGCTACGCGAGCGTATCGCGCGAAGCGCTGGTCACGACCGCCTGTTTGGCGCATTGCGCCCGAAGAGACTCCTTATCAAGGGTCGCGCTGTTCCGTCTGACGGTCTTCCGTGCAGCCCGTCGCGCCCCGGATGGCGAAAACCCATCGAATTCGGAAGCTATCGCGCGCGTCGCGCTTGTTCGACGCGAGGTTCCGCGCAAGGTATCCTCTGCGACCAGGCATTATGCGGGAGGGGTTTCCTCACCGCGGCTACGCCGCGGGCGAAATTTCCGAATTCGATGGGTTTTCGCCATCCGGGGGAGCCTTCGACTGCGCGGATAACTCGGTGCGCAACGCTGCCGAGGGCGATGCGTCGAACTGGCCGGTTCGCCCGGGTGTTTCACGTGAAACACCCGTTCGTCTTTGGTGGTGGCACCGCGCGCCGTCTACGGCTCGCATCAGCGCGCCGCGCGATGGCTTGTGTGCTGTTGGGGGTTAGGGAGGATTCCTATTCGACTCGCGACTCGGAACTTCCAACCCCTGAGTACTCTGTGCTCGTTCCGTCCCTGCGTTCTCGCGCCCCGCGGGAGCGAAGGGGGCGGCGGCTCGCGTTCCGCGGTATACTGTCAGCCAGTATCGGCTCTCGTGAAAGCGCGCGCATGATCTTCCAGCTTGCTCTCATATACTTTCCCGCGTTGGTGTTCGGGTTTCTGTTCGTCAAAAACTACCGCAAGGAGCCGCGGCAGTTTCGCAACGCGCTGTACTTCCTGCTGCTGTGCCTGTTCGCGCTGTACGGGCTGTCCATCCAGTTCGAGCTGCCGTGGCTGGTGCTCATCGGCTTGGCGGCCATCCCGTTCGGCACGGTGACGCTGGTGGTGTTCCTGCTGGCGAACACGTTCGTGGTGGTGAAGCGCGAAGGCCTGTCGCTGTCGCATCTGCTGCCGGGCCTGCTGGCGCTTTGCATCGTGATGGCGTGCGTGGGAGGTCCGGTGCTGCTGTTCGTCCAGGCGCCGCCCATCGTGCTGGCGTTGGCGCTGCTGGTGCTGATGGAGGGCTCGTACGTGGCGTTCGCGTTCGCGGCCCTGCTGCTGTATTCGTGGTTGTACCGCCGTCTGCCCAAGCGCCGCGATTACGATTACATCGTCGTGCACGGCGCCGGCCTGTCGGGCACGAAGCCCACGCCCCTGCTGGCCGCGCGCCTGGACAAGGCCGTCGAGCTATGGGAGGCCGACCACCGCCGCGCCGTCATCATCGCGTCGGGCGGCCAAGGAGCCGACGAGGCGGTATCGGAGGCCGAGGCCATGCGCATGTACCTCGTCGAGGAGCGCGGTGTGCCCGCCGATGCCGTCATCGAGGAGGACCGATCCACCACCACGATGGAGAACCTGCGCAACTCCAAAGCCATCATGGACGCGCGGTCGGGCGCGGGCGCGTACCGCGCCGCAGTGGTGACCAGCGATTACCACGTGTTCCGCACGGCCGAGTACGCGCACAAGATCGGGCTGGCCGCCGACGGCGTGGGCAGCAGGACCGCGCGCTACTTCTGGCCCACCGCGTTCATCCGCGAATACGTGGCCGTCAGCAACGCCCACCGCTGGCCGTTCGTGGTTATCTTCGTGTTCTGGCTCCCCTTCGCCGCCATCGCGCTGTTCCAGCTGTAACGCGCTTCGCGCCCGCGATCGACGTCGCACGGCCTAACGCGTCGCGCTCGCACCTGCGCCCGACGTCGCGTGGCTCCTCGCGGTCGCGCTCGCACCCGCGCCCGACACGCACGGCTCCTTGCGTTCGTGCTCGCGTGCTTCGTCGATCGAAAACATCGGCGTTTTCGCCCCCTCGGGCGCGCTTGTCCTTGTATACTTAGGAAACTGGTGCCGAGCGGCGGCGATTCGGCCTGCGTCCTCAAGCATCGCGTCGGGAGAAGCGCGGCGAGGGTGAAGGCGGAACCACGTGCATGCCGTTCGGCGAATAGCACGACGAAGGGGATCATATGGAAGGATTCGACCTCATCAGCACGGGGGTATGGTCAATCATACCGCCGATTCTTGCGCTGGGTTTGGCGCTGATCACGAAGGAGGTGTATTCCTCGCTGGCCATCGGCGTGTTCGTGGGCATGGTGATCTACCAGTTCTCGCTCAACGGCGTGGGCGTCGAGCCGCTGGTGGATTCGTTCACCATGGTGCCGCAGATGATGGCCGAGCAGATAGCCGGCAACGGGGCGCTGCTGCTGTTCCTTGCGTTATTGGGCGCGCTCGTGGTGGTCATCGCGGCCGCCGGCGGATCGCGCGCGTACGCCGAGTGGGTGTCTACGCACATCAAGAACGCGAAGATGGCGCAGATTCTCACCGCGGTGCTGGGCATCATCATCTTCGTGGACGACTACTTCAACTGCCTCACGGTGGGCGCGGTCATGCGCCCCGTCACCGATCGATTCAACATCAGCCACGAGAAGCTGGCATGGATCATCGACTCCACCGCGGCGCCTATCTGCATCATCGCGCCGGTGTCGTCGTGGGCCGTGGCCGTAGGCGGCTACCTGGGCGAAGGCGGTTTCACCACGTTCGTCCAGTCCATCCCGTACAACTTCTACGCGCTGCTCACCATCGTGTTCGTCTTCTTCATGTGCGCCACCAAGAAGGACTTCGGCCCCATGCGCGTTGCCGAGGCCGAGGTGCAGAAGCCGGCCGACCAGCAGCATCGCATTCCGTCGAAGGACAGCGCTCTCGAGTCGATGTCGACGGTGGGCATTTCCGATCCGAACGCGGCCGACGCGCTGCCGGCGAAGCTGGATACCATCGTAGCCGAGGAAGACGAGCTGGACGAGGCTGCGAAGGTGGCCGTCGAAGAGTTCAAGGGCATGGCCATCTCGGACAAGGGACGCGTGTTCGACCTGATCATTCCCATCATCGTGCTCATCATCTTCTCGATTCTGGGCATGCTGTACGCGGGCGGCTTCTTCCAGGGCGTCGACTTCGCCACGGCTGTGGGCGAGAATCCGGTGTTCGGCCTGTGCATCGGCGTGTGCGTGGCGCTGGTGGTGACGGCGGCCATGTTCCTGCCGCGCAAGCTGATGACGCTGTCGGGGTACATGGACGGCGTGGCCGAGGGCGTGCGCTCCATGGTGGGCGCCATCATGATCCTCGTGCTGGCATGGAGCCTAGGCGGCACGTGCCGCTACCTGCTGGGTACGGGCGAGTTCGTCAGCGGCTTCCTGAACAGCATCGGCGTGGGGCTGGCTCTGCTGCCGGTGGTCATCTTCGTGGTGGCGGCGTTCATCGGCTTCGCCATGGGCACGTCATGGGGAACCATCGCGCTGATCCTGCCCATCGTGATCGGCGTGTTTCCGGCGCAAGATCCGCTGTTCCTCGTGGCCATCGGCGCCACGCTGGGCGGTGCGGTGTACGGCGACCATGTGTCGCCTATTTCGGATACCACTATCCTGTCGTCGGCGGGCGCGCAATGCAACCACCTGCGCCACGTGGCCACGCAGCTGCCGTACGCTTCGGTGGTGGCGGCCGTGTGTCTGGTGGGCTACATCATCGCCGGCTTCACGGGCAACCCGTGGATCGCGCTCGTCGTGGGCGCCGTGCTGATGATCGCGGCTGTGCTGGTGCTGAACCGCTCGAAGTACGGGGCGGTGAAGGCGTAAGCGCGAACGCGGGCAAGCGAGCAAGCGAAGCGCAGCGAGCGCCCGGGACGGCCACTCCGCCCCGGGCGCTTTTTTTGAGCCCGAAGCCACCCCGCTGCGCCCGGCGTCGCTTGCGCCCAGCGTCGCTCCCCGCC
>OMGQ01001490.1_pt1 | contig 13374 bp, 14 predicted proteins | sample 1646071 | NCBI WGS metagenome assembly OMGQ01 (sample SAMN05578585, study PRJEB25193) | human gut metagenome | biome: Human Microbiome; feature: human-associated habitat; material: feces | host: Homo sapiens | place: USA:Birmingham | reverse complement strand
TGGGATGCCTTTAAGAGGTCCTGACCCTCAAACAGGACCTGGCCCTCATATCTCACATCAGAATCATATTCCCGCAGACGCAGGATTGACTGGGACATGACGCTTTTACCGGAACCGGATTCTCCTGCAACGCCAACGATTTCGCCCGACCTGATGCTCATACTCACTCCGTCCACCGCGGTCAGGACTTTTTTTCGGGCCGTAAACCTCACCTTCAGATTACGGATTTCCAGCAGTGTCCCCGCTTCATTTGTCATTTCACTCTGCATTCTATTTTGTGTTTCATCTGGTTTCATTATCGCTTCTTCCTCCCTGCCGTACGCGGGTCAAGGTAATCCCGCAGTCCATCCCCCAAAAGATTCAGGCGGAGCACGCAAAGCACCACTGCCAGCCCCGGAAATATGACGGTCCACGGCGCTTTCTGGAGTACCTGCTTGCTTCCCTGCAATATGTTGCCCCAGCTTGCGGCCGGAGCAGGGATACCGGCTCCCAGGAAGCTCAAAGACGCCTCGGAAATGATTGCCTGCGCAAAAATGAATGACGCCTGAACCGTCAGGGGAGAAATTACGCCCGGCAGAATCAGTTTCCGGAGAATGCGCCCGCTGCCCGCCCCCTGAACCTTGGCTGCCTCCACATAGGGCTGTTCCCTGGTGACCAGGGCGCTGCTGCGCACAATCCGCGCAACGCTGGGGGTGTACACGATGGTCAGAGCTATAATCACGTTCAGATTGCTTGCTCCCAGCGCGGCCATAAGTGCAATCGCCAGCAGCACACCGGGTATGGCTATCAGACCCTCGCAGATACGCATCAGGATGTGATCCAGGATTTTGAAGTAACTTGCGTAAATACCGATGACCGTGCCCAGGGCACAGGACAGCAGAGCCACGGTGCCGCCTGCCAAAAGAGAAACTCTTGCCCCGTAGAGAACGCGGATCATCAAATCACGGCCAAATTCATCGGTGCCAAAGGGATGTTTGAGACTTGGCCCCTTGAGACGGTCTGCAATGGCCATTGCATTGGGATCCACGTTGGCAACCGCGGGAATAATTATGGCGGCCATCACAATGAGAATGAAAACAGTAAGCCCCATAATCAGCCCCGGACTGGAAAAAAAGCGCTCACGCCGAATCTGGCGCTGTTCGCGGAGGATGTCCAGGCTTGTCTGATAATCTGTTGTGGTATTTGGTATTTTCATGATTTTCCTCCCTACTTGTTTCCCAGCTGGATACGCGGATCCACAAATCCGTACAGAATGTCCACCGCAAGGTTTACCAGCACATAAATCAGAGTTACAAACAGAACCACACCCTGAATGACAAAAACATCACGGCGCGTAATAGAAGTCATGGTAAGCATGCCCAGTCCCGGTATATTGAACAGGGTTTCGGTCACGATGGTTCCTGTTACAAGGCTGCCAAAGGACTGGCCTGCAACGGTCAGTATGGTGGGACCCGCGTTTTTCAGGCCGTAAACCAGGACCACGGCAGATTCCCTCAGCCCCTTTGCCCGGGCTGTGCGTATGTAATTCATATAGAGTACATCCAGCATGGCGGATCGGGACATGCGGGTAATATAAGCAGCTTGGACAACCCCCAGCGACAAGGCAGGCAGAAGCAGATACCGGAGATGTTCCAACAGTCCCCGGCTCAGCTGTACATAACCTGCCACAGGAAGCCATTTCAGGTGAACACCAAAAAACAGCATCAGAAACATACTGAGCAGGAAACCGGGTATGGCGATTCCCAGCAGGGAAATTGATACTGTAATGATGTCCACAGAGGTTCCCCGCCTGTAGGCAGCCAGAATTCCCATTGGGACAGCGATTACCAGAGATATGAGCTGTGCAAAAACCGCCAGGCTGAACGTCGGAACAAAGTATTCTCCAATGGCATCCAGTACGGTTGTCTGAAGGAAATAGGACTGTCCCCAGTCACCATGGAGCATATTCATGAACCAGTCTGCGTACTGCACAAAAAAGGGGCGGTCAAACCCCAGCTGTGCATTTAAATCCGCAATGGCTTCCGGGGTGGCTTCCATGCCTAAAAGCGCTGTGGCCGGACCTCCGGGAATCATGTAAACCACCAGAAAAACCACTACAGACACTACAAACAGAGTCGGAATCAGCGAGAGAACCCGCTTTATGATATAAGATAGCATTATTATTTCCTTCCCATTCAATCATACATATTGATGTGACAAAAGGCAGGTGGGGGAGAACCCGCCACCTGCCAGTAAACCATAAGTTATGCAGGAACCTTCACATTCCAGTAAAGTGGAAAATCGAAGAAATTAAAGCCTTCAACACCGGCCCCTGTGGCCATCAGGCCGCTGTAGTGGCCCAGTACGCTTGCCGCACCGTACTCATACAGGAACTCCTGCAAATCATCCCATTTTGCAGATGACTCTTCAGGGGAAGATGCCATACGGATTGCAGCAATCCCCTCATCTACCTCAGGGCGGTCCAGCCCGGCCCAATCCTTGGTCAGAACAGACAGCTGAACCGGATTCAGGTTATAGCGGTTGCTTGTAATATACAGCGAAAACTGATCCGGATTGGCCCTGTGCTCCATAAAGGTTGCGAAGTCATAACTCTCAACCACCGCATTAATGCCCGCACTCTGTAATTCAGCCTGTACAACCAGGGTTGCATTGTACATCTCGCCATAATCAGGTGTCGTCACCAGAACAATCTCTTCATTGTTATAACCAGCCTCTGTCAACAATTCCTTTGCTTTCCCGATGTTATTCTGATTGTAATATTCAGAGCCTGCATCACTGCCCCACATCGCATCATCCGGGTTACACCACCCTGGATTGAGCACATACAGGTTTGGGTCTCCGTAGCTTGCCAGCATAATATCATCGCAATTCAGGCAGGCCATAATAGCCTGACGCATCTGCGGGCTGGCCATGATCCCTTTTGTGGTGTTGAAGAACAGGTTGATGGTACCTGCGGTCTTTACATAAAACTTGAGACTGCTGTCACCGGAAAGTTCCTGATACCTCTCCTGGGGCATTTCTTCCGCAATGTCATACTGGCCGGTCTGGACACCGGCAACCCGGGTGGAATCGTCTGTCACCACGCGGAAGTAAATATCCGGAGTAGCTGCCAGTTTTTCACCTGTGAAACCGGAAGACTCTCCGGCCGGCTGCGCATAGTCCTCATACCGGACCAAATGAATGTACTGGTCCTGCTTCCACTCGTCCAGCTTATAGGGACCTGTGCCAATGTATTCCGTAATGCCCTCTGTTCCTGCAGAATCAATAACGGACTTCGGATAAATCGCAGGGAACTGAATGGACGCTGCGACTACGGTCAGGGCATCGGCATATGCCTCCGGCAATGTCATGGTAATAGTATAATCATCTGCTTTTTCAAATACGGTTCCTGCCAGAAGGGCTTTTGCCTTGCCCGATAATTCCAGCCACCGGGACATGGAGGCAACCACATCGTCAGCCGTCATTTCCTGTCCATTGTGGAACTTGACGCCCTGGCGTAGTTTGATTGTATAGACCTTGCCATCCTCGCTTATGGTGTAGGAATCAGCCAGGACACCGGCCGGCTCATAGTTTGCATCCATAGCAAACAGCGGCTCGTAGATATGGGTACCGATTCCGCCCACAATGTTGGAATTGACACCGTGAACATCCAGACTCGGCGGATTTGCTGTTATGGCGACGTTCAGCTCTGTTTTATAACTTATTTCCCCTGTTGGCTTTGTGGTTTCTGTCCCCTCAGCCGCCCCTCCGGCAACCGCGGTGGCGGGCTCCTCCTTCGCCCCGCCGGACTGGCCGCATGCGGTCAGCATCACGGCGCTGAGAGCCAGGGCCAGCAGTCGGGACCATTTCCTGTGTTTCATAATAGTAAAACCTTCCTTTCCGACAGATACAGGAATCCGTAAAGCCAGTCACCAGCCCTGTATCTGGAGTATTGAATGATGTAAAAATGACGGTCTCATTATAGCATCGGTATATTTTTTTGTCTACTTCTACCAATTGCAACTTTAATTCAATTATTTTTCCATAATTCCCATTACATTTTTTCAATTTCAGTTCTTTTATTCCAATTCAACAAATCACATATATAACTCCAGTAATTAAGAAGAGTATTTTCCAGATTTCTCAAGGTCTCACTGAATTCGGCTGCATTTCGGATAGAAATGTTGTATAAATATGCTTTTTGTACATAGAAAAAAACTATAGGATTCAACGGCACTTTTGCAGGAGGTTTTTTATTTTAATGCTATTGACAATCCCTTATCCAGACTATAAAATAGAAATTTAATGCTAAAATGCCGTACAGGCTTTCTGGGGAGGATAAAAACATGATTACGGTGGAACATATCTGCAAGACATACCGGGTGGCCCGAAGGAATTCCGGTCTGTGGACCGCCTTTTCTTCCCTGTTCCACAGGGAATATGAAACCATCCATGCGCTGGAGGATATCTCCTTTCATATCCGTGAGGGTGAAATCGTGGGCTATATAGGTCCCAACGGCGCCGGAAAAAGCAGTACCATTAAAATCATGTCCGGCAGCTTTCGCTGGGACAACGGATGCGGTCTCAAAAATTGCTGTCCGCAATATTATCCGTGAAATCAACAGGGACCATGGCACCACCATCATCCTGACCACCCATGATACCCAGGATATAGAGGCATTGACAAACAGGATTCTTCTCATAGGAAAAGGCCGCCTTCTATTGGACGGCGACCTTCAGATGCTGAAAAAACATTATTCCTCTGCCAAACATATTTCCATTGATTATACACCGTTCCCCCGGGGTGGCAGTGTCTCTGATTTAACGAATATACAGGAAAGCGGTATATCCGTTGTCAAGGATATTCCCGGCCGGCTGGAGGTCCTGGCAGACACGTCCTCCATCAGCGTGTCCCATGTTATCTCCATCCTCAATTCCCGGCTGGAAATCAACGACCTGTCAATCACAGGCACCACCATGGATGAAATGGTGGTTTCCCTTTATCAGGAGTTTTCAATATGAAAAAATACGTTTCCTTTTTCAAAATCCGTTTCATCCAGGGAACAGGTCCTCCTGTGTTTTTCCGTTGTCCTGTCCGCCTTTTCCATAGCAGAATTATTTGCCGCTGGCTTTAAGGGATTCAGCCATGTGGTTTCAAACGGTGAATTTGACCGGATCATGCTCCGCCCTGCCGGAACCCTGTTCCAGACCTTTGCCTCCAGGATTGAATTCTCCAGCGTAGGGCGCCTCCTACAGGCAGCCATCATCCTGCTGCCTGTTCTGGAGGGTTGGGGTGAATAAATATACGTCGGCAGGTTCATAAAAGCCGGCGATTTCCGGCTTCTATCTCAGCTGCCCAAGCACCTTCTGATATATGCGGTCCGCTGCCTCTGTCCCCTCCCTAATGAGGCGTTCCGCCTTTTCATTCATTTCTTCCGCCTTCTCCCTGTTCTTCATGGACTTGGTATTGATGTACACATTCATCACGGCTCCCAGCAATGCGGTCCGGATGAACTGAACTCCCACGCCCACGTCGCTGACAGCCATCCTGCTTCCCTTATCAGCAAGGATATCCATGATTTCCAGCATTTCCGCCGCCTTTTCCATGATTTCCATTGGCACGAGACTGGCATCTAGCAAGCGTGCTTCCATGACCTCTGCCTTGTATGCCTTTTCTTCCTCCGTACCTGAGGGAAGGCTGTAGCACTTGGCCAGAGGCGCAAACACCTTCGCATCCTGGTCAGCCAGCTGGGTAAACTGTCCCTGGATTCCCTTCATCCGCTCTGCCAGCTCCTTAATCTCATCCTCCACCAGCGCGTACTTCTTCTTGCCTATGGTCAGATTGGACACCATCTGTCCCAGGGCATTGCCCAGGGCGCCGGCCAGGGCCGAGGCTCCTCCTCCGCCCGGTACCGGCTCCTTTGAAGATAATACATCCAGAAACTCCTGAATCGTCATGCTCTCTATCATTGTAACATCCTCCTGTTTTCTTTATATAGTTTATATTATATAACCTTCTTACACAATTTTAACGCCCATCAGTCTGGCCAGCTCAGCCGCCTGCAGCAGGCTGACCTTTACCCCTGACAGCTCCGTAAACTGATCTGAGACCATAATGCCGTCAATGGCGCACTCCGATAAATCCATTCCCTTTAACGGCGTGCGGAAAAAATCCGTCCCGGTCAGGTCCGTGGAGGAAAAGACCGTCTTTTTAAACTTCACCTCAGACATAAAGGACTCCCGGAAATTACAGCCTCTTATTTCACCGAACTCCCAGAAGACAGTGGAGAAATTCCCATAGTGAAACTGACTGTCGAGAAGCTTTACCCACTTAAACGTGGAATTGCAGAACTGGCTTCCATCCCCCTTTGAGTCTGATATATTCACATTCTTCCAATAGGTATCCCGGAAGGAACAGTTAGAAAAATCACACTTGTCAAATATCACATTGCAGAAGGATGCGCCGCTAAAATCACATTCCTCCATCCTGCACCTGACGAATTTCACCGAGTCAAACTCCACTCTTTTCCCTGACACCCTGATGACCATCTGATCTTCATAAATCTTATCCAAAATCGGATACTCCCTCTCGGCTGCTTCCGCCATATCCTCTGACAGCATATCTCCTCCATGGTGATTTTATTTTGCCCATTCCCTGCACTGTTTTAGCCTTGGCTCTGCGTCAAAGCCCATGTCCGTTCCCATGGATGCCTCCATCTCACAGGGAAAATCCGGACATTCTCCGCAGTGGTTCAGTCCTTTTGCCTCGCAGCAGGATTTAACCCCGCACTCGCCGCCCCAGAAGGGCTTTTCCATGGTTACACATCCCGTACAGCGGACCGCTTCCTTTCTTTCACATTGATTGCAGCGGACTCCGCATCTTGACTCAAACATATTCTTCCTCCTTTGTTACAGCCCTTAAAGCTGCTCTTTCCCTGACATCTGTTCCACATCCAGGCGCAGTACAGCGGTTCTCTTAAGCATAGCCTCCGGGTAAGCCCAGCCGTCCTTTCCTGACATGTGGCCCATGATGCAGTTCAGGCCCTTTTTCTTCTCCTCCACCTCTTCCACTACCCGGATGGGTCCTTCCCCCACCACGCTTCTGTACCGGAAGGAATATCCGCAGGCCTGGTCCGCCTCCTTCAGACCATGGGCAGTATCCATCTCAAACCCGGCATATCCAATCTGCCTGACCAGGTCCATCTTCTTCCCTTCCGCCGCCCCGTGGAAATAGAACGCATTTTCCTCCTCATTGTATCCGAAGCTGAGAGGAACGATGTAGGCGCTCTTTCCATGGGGAAAAGCCAGCCTGCAGCAGTCACACTCCCGTATAATTTCCCTTATTCCATATATATCCTTAACTTCCCTGTCCTTTCTTCTCACCTTATTCTCCTTATCTGCGATCCAACTTCATTCCCATTCTGCTTCCGTCACGTTTCAATATATGCCCTGCTTCCGCCTGTCTTGTCCTTCACCACAACAATCTGGTGCTGGATTCGTTCCTTCAGCTCTCCCACATGGGAAATAATGCCCACCAGACGCCTTCCCTCTGCCAGGTCTCCCAGGGACTTCATGGCCAGGTTCAGGGTATCCTCATCCAGGGACCCAAATCCCTCATCCACAAAGAGGGTGTCCAGACGGATTCCGCCTGCGGCTGACTGTATCTCATCCGACAAGCCCAGAGCCAGGGAAAGGGACGCCTGGAAGGATTCCCCGCCGGACAATGTCTTTACGCTTCGCTCTGTGCCATTGTAGTGGTCGATGACATTCAGTCCCAGTCCGTTCTTTCCCCTGTTATCCTCCTCCGTACACCGTTTCAGCTCATACTGACCGCCGCTCATGACCATGAACCTGGTATTTGCCCTGGCAATGATACGCTCAAAATATGCCATCTGCGCATATGTTTCCAGAGTGATTTTTTCCTTTCCCCCCACTTCTCCTGCCGCTGTATCGGAAAGGGCCTTGACCCACGTCCATTCCTTTTGTATCTCTTCCATGGACGCCTTCTGTTCCGAAATACGTTCCCTTGCCATGCGGTTGGTTTCCAGTCTGTGGTGAAGCCTGCTTTTCTCCTGCTCCAGACCGGTCAGCCTCTCCCTTGCCTCAGACTGGCGCTGCCGGTTCTCCTGCATCCGCGCCTCCAGGCGTTCCATGGCGGTTCTAACGTCCATGCCGCCCGGAAGCATTGTGTCCGGCCCTTTTGCCGGATCCCGGTCCTCTTCCGCAGACTCTCTTCCCTCTGCGTCCTTCTCCGCCATCCGGCCTCTCAGCGCCTCCAATCGGGCCTGAGCGTCCGACACTCTGCGGCTTATCCGGTTATAGGATTCTTCCGCCTCCTTAAACGCCTTTTCCAGTCCGGCAAGAAATGCCTTCTTCTCTGCCAGCTCAGCCTGAGCGGCCGTTCTGTTTTCATAGGGCAGGGAGGACTCCATCTCCTTAAGGCGGCTTTCCAGCTCCCTTTCCTTTGCCTGGCTCTCTGCCAGCATTTTCTGGGCCTGCTGTTTCCGCTCCGAGGCTTCTTCCATGGATTGACGCCCCAAAGCCCTTCTGCCTTCGACGGCTTCCTTATATTCTTTTCTCTTCTTCTTTTCTTGAATCTTCTCCTTCTGGACGGCAGCCTGGCGCTCCAGCTGGCCTTTCAGCTGCCCCATCATCTGTTCCCACTGTTCAAGGAAATACCTGCGTCCCTGCCGCTCATCCCCTGTCTCCGAAGCCAATACCCCGGCGGCGGCTTCCGCCTGGTGAATCCGCTGCTGCCAGTCCTCCTTCCAGGAAGCCACCTCGGCATCAATCTGCTGCTTCATCCTTTCATAACGGGTATCCAGACTGCCTGCCAGTCTTCCTGCCTCCAGGCTCAGCCTGGCAGCCGCCTTATCCTTTTCCTCGGCAGCAGCCTTAAGCCGGTCTACCTTGTCCTTGGCTGCCTCCTTTCCCTCCTCCATATACCGTGCTGGCGCCGGATGGGTGACGGAGCCGCATACAGGACAGGGCTGGCCTTCTGTGAGCCGCGAGGCCAGAATTCCAGCCTGGTTGTCCAGGAATCTCTGATACATCTCCCGGTAGGCATCGTCTGCCCTCCGGCGCTCCCCGTCGGCTGCCCTGTAACGCTCTCTGGTTGCCTCAAGCTTACTCCTCTCCTGCCCGTACCGCGCCAGCTCCTCTGCCAGAAGCCCGATGCGCCCGCTGTATTCGCCCAGTCTCTCCCCTGCTGTCAGGGCTGCCTGGTATTCTTCTCCTGCCTGGCGAAGGCTTTCCAGTATCTTCTCATCGCTGTCATTTCGTTCCTTCCACTGCCTTTCCTCCAGGGCCGCCTGCCCCAGCCTTTTTTCAAGGCTCTCCGTCTCTTTCCTGCATACCTTCAGATTTTCCTGCAGCGAGTCAAAACGGTCATAGGTTTTCAGGTTTTCTTCCATCCTGGTAACATCGCCAATCAAGCCGTCTCTGTCAGCCTGGCGTTCCTTCTCCCTCTCATACCTGGCCCTTGCCTGCTCCAGAACCGGCGTATTCTCCCTGAGCACATCCGCGGCAGCGGCCATATCCCGGCAGACCGCGGCATCCCCCTGCATTTTCCCCAGCTCCATCCCAAGGGCAGCTATCTCATCCCTGACCAGGGCCATGGCCTTGTCTTTCTCCTGCTGCTGCGCCTCATCTGCCGTAATCAGCTGGTCCAGCACCTCCAAAAGAGCTTCCAGGCTTCCCTGGGGCACCTCCTTCCAGCGCAGCTTAAGTTCCTCACTATGGCCCTCTGTGATAACACCTCCTGCATACTGTTCCATACTCTTCCTGCTGTCCGCGTAACGGCCATACAGGCCCTTGGTCCGGTCCTTCAGCTTTTCCTGAAACAGCTGATAGGGCTTTGTCTTGAATATTTCCCGGAAAATGATGCCCCGATCCTCGGTTCTGCCTGACAGGAGCCTGGAAAAACTGCCCTGGGCCAGCATGGCAATCTGGGAAAACTGCTCCCTGTTAAGGCCCAGAAGCCCTTCCACCTCCACCGTTACCGCCTTATCCCCGGTAACAAGCCTGCCGTCCGGCAGATGAAGCTCTGCGTCCGGTTTCTCCCTTGTCTCCCCTTCGCCTCTTTGTTTTGCCCTCATATACTCAGGATTGCGCCGCACCCTGTATTCCTTTCCATTATAGGAAAATCCCATCTCCACATAGGTCCTGGCATCCGGCCTGGCGTATTTACTCCTCAGCATTCTGGGTTTGCGGCTGTCCCCGCTGGCATTGCCGTAAAGGGCAAATGCAATGGCGTCAAACAGAGTGGTCTTGCCTGCTCCGGTGTCACCCGTAATAAGATAAAGCCCCCGGTCTCCCAGAGAGGCCATATCCAGGGTAACCTCACCTGCATATGGTCCAAATGCGGATATTATCAGTTCTGTCGGCCTCATCTGCTTCCCTCCCATATTTCTTCCATCAGTTTTCCCGCAAAGTCAGCCTGCTGCCCTGTCATGGGCTGGTTGTTCTGAAGCCGGTACAGTTCCTCCAACAGCACAATGGGCGGCTTGTCCGCCTTGGCGGCGGCTTCCACCACATTCCCTTCCCTGGTGCGCTTGTTATCATAATCCAGCTTCATTACATTGGGATAAATGGAGCGCAGCTTGCCTATTGCGTCCAGTATATCCTCCTCATCCGTAAGGGTGATGTGAAGGTAATCATCCACAGCCGTACCCTGGTAAAAATCGCGGCTGGTCAGCTCCTCATAGCTTCCTTTCAGCTCCCGCATATCATGGAGGGGTTTGAGGGGACGGGTGTTCACGGTCACATTTCCCTTTTCCAGCAGCTCCACCACGGTCACTGACTTTCTGTGGTTCACCTCTGAGAATGAATATTTAAGGGGGGTCCCGCTATAGCGCAGGGTATCTCTTCCCACCTTCTGGGGTCCATGGATATGTCCCATGGCCACATAATCAAAGTAATCGAACAGATCAGCGCTCACCTGGTCCAGGCCGCCGATGGACAGCTCCTCCGAGTCACAGCAGGACGCACCGGTGACAAACTGGTGGGCAATCAGAATATTGCGGTCATCTGTCCCTTTCTTATGTCCGGTCATATGCCCCAGCGCACAGCGGACCGCATCATCAAAGGTTTCAATGCCCTCCTCCGGCCAGCATCTCCTCACAACAGCAGGCTTTATAAAGGGCAGCATATAGACCCACAGGCTTCCGTACCTGTCCTCCATATGAATCGGCTCCACATGACCGTCATACACAGGCGCCATATAAACGCTCCTGTCCTTCATAAGCTGCCCTCCAAAAGCCAGCCGCTCCGGACTGTCATGGTTCCCGCTGATGACAAACACGGGCAGATTCCGGTCCGCCAGCCCGGTCAGGAAAGCGTCAAAGACCTGCACTGCCTCGGCAGGCGGCACAGGTTTATCATATACATCCCCGGCTATGAGGACGCCGTCAGGCATTTCCTCCTCCGCAATCATGAGTATCTGGTCTAATATATATTTCTGATCCTCCAGCACGGAAAAACCATTGACCCGTTTTCCGATATGAAGGTCTGATAAATGAATGAATTTCATATTTCTTCCTTTCATGTGCATCTTTAACCATAATACCACGAGCCGGGCACCATTTACAAGACCATACGTCCCGTCCTTTTCCACGAGGACCGCCCTGTGGAAAAATAGGACTGGACCGCTGCCTTTAAAATATGGTAAACTAAAGCGTGTTTGGAGGTGAGCATGTTATGAATCCAATGAATCTTCTTCAATTAAAACCGGCCTGGAACCAGTTCAAGGCCAACCATCCCAAGATGCTGTCATTTGTCAAAGCCGCATCCAGAGACGGGGTCATGGACGAGGGAACACTGATTGAAATTACCGTCACATCCAGCACCGGGCAGACCATAGCATCCAACATCCGGGTCAAACAATCCGACCTGGAATTCCTGGGAGCACTTAAGGACGCGCTGGAAGATTAGGTGCAAAGGGCGCCCGCCCTGCCTTACGGCAGGAGGACGCCCTGTTGATCCACCGGATGTTTTTCTGCTTCGTTGAATTTTCAGACACGCTCTAGTACTACAGCGAACTTTTTAAAAGCTTGTTTTTTCGGTGTGATAGATATGCATTATGGTTCCCGCGTATATGGTAACTTACTATTTTTTTCATATCAGTTACTGTATATACAATTATCCCATGCATCAGTTTGATTACCATCGGCATCGTCAATGGGATTGCTTTTGCATTCCTCAAAGCATTGTTCAATCGGCCGCCTTAACGTTGCTGCTCTGTCCAGTTCTCCTACCGGGAGGTCTGCCGGGGCGTTACTGACGAAATATTTTATTTCATCATCTGCGTATTTCCTCAGATAAAGCCATATTTCCTCCCCTGGCTTCACATAATTTTGGCTCCCGTCCGCACGGCCAGAAAAACAACGCAGGAATTTCCGCTCTGCAAGGATCGGGCCCTTTGCCCCTTCTGCCAGCACTATCCCTGCTCTTTTGCATTTGCTGCGGCAAAATACCATACACCTTCCGGCCGCTCCTGATTACCTGGTTGAGCATGCGCTGGGCTATCTGCTTTTCAGTACCATTTACTTTATGTAAAGCCGCATTTCCAGAGTCCGGCATGGGCATTTTTCTCAAGGCAGTCTTTACCACGCAACTTTTTTAGACATCAGCTTCTCAGCGTCGCCCGCAGCCGGTCCGGCTTCAGAAGCAGGTCCAGCCCGTCCTCAATGGAGCGAACCACCACAGCTGCATGGCCTAACAGGGCAGCGCACATGCCTTCCCGCTCCAGTACCGCTATGGACAGCCGGGCCGCGTCAAACATCTGTATATCATTAAAGCCATTGCCAAGACAGGCCACGCCGCCCTCAAGCCCCCTTACGATTTCCTCCTTGCAGCCGGCAGCACCCTCCCGCGGAAAGGTCCTTACCTCCACGCCCAGAGGTTCACACTGGCGGGTCACCGTGCCGTAGGTATCGGCAGTGAGCACATGCACCTTTACATGCTCCCTGAGCCGGGAAATCCGTTCCCCGGCTCCCTTTAACAGCAGTCCGTCCACGGCCACTGTACCGTTGTAATCCAAGACCACATGGTCAATCCTGAGGGGCTCCCGCCCGGGTATCTCTATTATAATCACAGTATGTCTCCTCCCTTATATCTCATATCCGTCTATCCGTAGATACCTGCCAGAAACGCCCTTGTCTCCTCTTCCACCGGACACCCGAACAATTGCTCCGATTCCCCCCACTCCACCAGACGTCCTCCGAAAAGGAATGCCGCATAATCTGATATCCTGCGGGCCTGGGCTATGTTATGGGTGACAATGACAATGGTGTACTGCTTCTTAAGCTCTGTCAGCATTTCCTCAATCACGGCAGATGATTTCACATCCAGGGCAGAGCAGGGTTCATCCAGCAAAAGCACCTCCGGGTCCACGGT